>Ga0131853_10000653_pt1 | contig 62535 bp, 53 predicted proteins | sample TergutLab28metaG_FD_92764 | JGI IMG/M metagenome (GOLD analysis project Ga0131853, IMG submission 92764) | Labiotermes labralis P1 segment gut microbial communities from Petit-Saut dam, French Guiana - Lab288 P1 (version 2) (version 2) | ecosystem: Host-associated > Arthropoda: Insects >...
AATAACAAGTAAATCAAAAATTTCTTGCTCACGCTTTGTTAAAATTGACTGCTTTTTATCCAAGTACTTCTACCCCCCTCTTGATTATGAGGTAGCAATGTTTGCCTCCTTGATACAACTTACTACTGCATTACATTGTATCTAGTAATATTTTATGAAAAATTACACTTTTGGTTCATGTTGTTTTATGACTTTTTCGTACTTAAATGTTCCTTTATGGCATTCGCCAATTTAACCGGAATTCCAATCCTTAAATAATCTTCATCCGTCGCGGCGAGTAACCCTTCAATGGACTTAAATTCTTTTAATAATTTCTCCTTCCGTACCTTGCCGACATTTGGAATGTCATCGAGGATAGAGGAGCGAACGCGATTGGTCTGAGCTGATCGGTGGAAAGTAATAACAAAGCGATGGACTTCCTCTTGGATCTGAGCCAATAGAGAAAAAGCCACTCGATCGTCACGAGTAAACGGAATCTCCCTCTCATCACGTCCATCAATGAGAGCTCGCGTTCGGTGCTTATCGTCTTTCGCCAGGCCAACGACCAGTAAGTCATGAAACCCCAATTCATCCAACACTTCACGCGCCACTCGTATTTGACCGATACCACCGTCGACGATGATCAGATCTGCCGGCTGTAAGTCTTCGCTAAGAACTTTGAAATAACGACGGTATAAAACTTCTTTCATCATGCCATAATCGTCTTTGGTGTCCGCTAGCTTGATTTTATACTTTCGGTACTCTTTCTTGGCCGGTCTCCCATTACGAAAAACGACCATGGCACTTACGGCGTCTTGCCCAGCGTGGTGAGAGTTGTCGTAAGCCTCAATGCGCTGTGGCGGATCGATGTCTAGTAAGCGGCCTAAAATAGCGATCGCTCCCTCGGTCCGCTCGATCTTCCGATCGACCAGTTGCTGTTGTTGTTCTAACGCAACCGCCGCATTTTTCATGGCGAGGTCAACTAATTTCTTTTTACTCCCGATTTTAGGAACGACGACTTTGGCATCTAAAAATTGATCGAGGAGCGTTTTATCCAGTTGCTCCGAGATAAAAATTTCTTTTGGTAGGACGTTGCCTTGTTCGTAAAATTGAGCAATGAAGCGGGTTACTTCTTCCTCCACGTTGTTAATGAGGTTGAAAATGGAGACGTCTCGTTCGATGATTTTTCCGTTACGAATAAAGAAGACTTGCACACAAAGGAGGCCGTCTAACTCGGCAAAGCCAAAAACGTCCCGATCTTCGAAATCTGCAAACATGACCTGCTGTTTTTCAACGGTTAATTCTACGCTAGCAATCAGGTCACGGTACTCAGCCGCTCGTTCAAAATCCATCTTCACAGCCGCTTCTTCCATTTTAATGATCAGCTCTTTTTTTACTTCGGAAATATCGCCTTTTAAAAACTTCACAATGGAGGCGGTCAAGGCTTCGTAATCGTCTACACTAACGGCATTCTCACAGGGCGCTAGACATTGACCAATGTGGTAGTATAAGCAGACTTTATCAGGAAGTTGATTGCATTTCCTAAGGGGGTAAATTTTATTTAATAGGCGAACCGTATCGTTAGCCGCATAGACGTTAGGATAAGGCCCAAAGTATTTAGCCTTCCCTCTTTTTACTTTGCGGGTGGTCATCAAGCGAGGATGGCGTTCGGCGGTCAAGGTAATGTAAGGATAGCTTTTATCGTCGGTTAGTTTTAAATTAAAGCGGGGATCGTATTGTTTGATTAAGTTGATCTCTAAAATAAGGGCTTCAATTTCACTACCCGTCACAATGTACTCAAAATCCACAATTTCTGACACTAAAAACTGAGTACGCGTGTTGTGAACTTTCAGAAAGTAGGATTTTACCCGATTTTTAAGGGACTTGGCTTTCCCGACATAAATGACTTCCCCTGACTTTGATTTCATTAAGTAGCAACCAGGCTCAGTCGGTAAGAGTGCCAACTTATCTTTTATTAAATCGTTCATATTTTCTCACCTAAATTTATGTTTAAAAAGCATTCCGGAAAGCTGGAATGCTTGTTCGCGTTTCTAAATGGCATCGGTAGAAGCTGGCAACTTCCGCTCTCCTACTTTACTCTCTTTCACTAAATAAACGGGACGATTTTTCACTTCCAAATACATTTTTGAAAGGTATTGTCCCAAAATTCCAATACAGAAGAATTGCATGCCGCCAATAAAGCAAATGGCACTGATCAACGTTGGGAATCCTGCTACCGGATCGCCGAACAAAATGGTCCGGACAATGACCACACCCACCATAATGAGAGAGATAAAGAATAACAAAATTCCCATCAAAGAGGCCAAAACAAGGGGTGCCGTTGAAAAGGATAGGATCCCCTCCATGGAATACTTCAATAATCCAAAAAACGACCACGTTGTCGTCCCATGGGCACGCTCAATGTTCTTATAAGGTAACCACTTCGTTTCAAAACCAACCCAAGAATGAATCCCTTTATAAAATCGGTTATATTCAGGCATGGATAAAATCGCATCGACGACTTGACGTCGCATCATGGAATAATCCGTGGCACCATTTGTTAATTCAACGTTTCCGATGCGGTTGATAAACTTATAAAAGCTACGGGCAAAAAAGGAACGAATTTTCGGCTCACCTTCGCGATTTTCCCGATAAGCCGTAGCCAAGTCGTAGCCTTCGTTAACCAAACTCTCGTACATCATAGGCAGCATATCCGGTGGATGTTGCAAGTCTGCGTCCATGACCACCGCATAGTCACCCACACAGTTGCGTAAGCCAGCATAAACAGCGGCTTCCTTACCAAAGTTACGAGAAAAAGAGATGTATTTAACACGCGCATCACTTTTGGCCGCTTTTTTGATCAAATCAAGGGTCAAATCTCGTGAACCGTCGTTAATCATGAGAAATTCAAAGGCAATATCGTATTTCTGATTCATTTCTTCACTGATGCCACACAGGACTTCGTAAAGTGGACCAAAAGATTCTTCCTCGTTGTAACAAGGGATAATCAATGAAACTAGCTTACTCATCCTCACTCACTCCTTCTGCCCCTCCACTTGTTTTGAAAACAAATTTCTTACTTAACACATAATTCAAAATAACCACCGCCACACTCACGACCATTTTAGAGGCGAAGCCTTCAATGCCTAAAATCGATTGATTTAATCCCGCAAAGAAAAGCAAAGGCACACCTACCATGTCGATCAATCCCGTGACAAGACGCGCTCCTAGAAAAGCGCCGACTTGAGGTAAAACAATGGCTGGTTTCCATTCGTGATCTTTAAAGACCCACATTTTATTAGCGGCAAAAGCAAAAGTCACGGCCCAAACCCAGGCAATGATATTACTTGTCGTTAATGAAAGCCCCATGATTTGTATATAAAACCCATAGACTAACCAGTTAATAAAGGTCGTCATTCCACCAAAGAACAAATAGCTAATTTTCTCTGTGTTTTCTTCCGATGCGAACAAGCGATTAAAGAACGATTCGAAAACATCTTTTCCTTTTCGGCCTTGCCATAAAAGTCCCGCATAAAGCACCAAAGAAACAACGCTCACCACAGCTCCTAAAATAACACTGGTATTATGGTATCTAAACTCTACCGTGTGCGTCCCAGGTTCCAAGCTAACACCGGCCATGGCGTCGCCAATGGTCACAATGTCTTCTTCCGTTCCGTTAACGAAGACGCGCCAATTGCCAGCATAAGGCAAAGACGTGTATAGAATGCCAGACTCGCTCACGGTGATGGTGCCCGTCAATCGCGTATCTGAAAATTCAGTCAACGTTAAGGTTTCAGCCGATAAAAGATCAAAGCCTTGGTCGAGAAGCTCCTGATTTAAAGTGGCCGCAAAAATCCTTCCTGTTCCACCGGTAGAGGTTGAATCTGCCTCAATGGATACAATCTGACCAGCTTCAAAGGTACCTGCAGGGAAAATATAAGACCTTCTAATATCAAACGTTTGTACCCTGTCACTACCAATGACCGAACGGGCATTGTTTGTATCAGGGAAGTTCATGTAAACATACAAGGGGCCATCTTCAGGTAGCTCATAATTAAACCGAAACATCCCGTCGCCTTCCGCTTCTTCTTCCAGCGTGAAGGTATATTCTCCTAATCCGTCCCGGGTCACTTCAAAATCACGATGCCCCACATGAACGATGTCAATGATCGTAAATAAGTCCTCGTCGATTCCGGTTGCAGTGCGAAATAGTTCGTTCTGAGCATTAAACGGGTTGCGAGGATCACCAACGTAATAAACGATGTCTGCGTTCACCATAAATCCAAACGGAAGGTGATAATTATTTCTAAACAAATGATTGCTTCCTTCTGAAGCAACAAGCTCCCAGAAGTCACTATCTCCTATTGGATAAGTATCTGTTGCAATCACATAACGAACGTTCAAAAACGCATTTGTTAAAGGCGTGGTTGCCATATAGGTGAATCGGTTCCCACGTGGCCAACCAGGGAGGCCAATGCCTTCTATAAACTCGGTGGCACTCACATTGGCAAGAGAGGAAAAGAAAGAAAGACCGTCGAATCCATAAAGGGAAGGCGAGTTTAACGTGCGTGGCCTGACGAGCTCCGTGCGGACAAAGTCAGATTCAGATAATTCCCGAGCCTCTAACAGTAACTGAACCGTCTCGTAATCGTTTGGAAAGTGAATGCGATCTGTGGTTCCAACTTGGTTAACTCCATTGTAAGTCGTAAAAGCAAGCTCCACTAACACAACGAGAAAAATCGCATACCGGAAACCTTGTTTTTTCTTCGTAAGAAAAATAAAGAAAAAGATCGTTAAATAGACCATACTTAGCGTGAAACTATATTGAATATAGGTGAATTCTTGCTCACCAATTAGCGCCATCAGGTGAAATAAAATCGCAGACGCTCCCATCGCTAATACATCTTTCATGGTGATATCATCCATCAGCAAATACGCTTTGTACGCCATAAAGACGACCACAAAGGAAGCAATAAAAGAAAAGCGAAACGGCAGCATGTTGGTAACGGTAAACCCATTCCAAATGAAATCCAGTACATTGATGTTAACACTTAAAACGAGGAAGATAACCAAGAATAGATACGCCACCTGTTCTCGCTTTGAAATGTTCTTTGACCCTAAGAAAATAGGCAATAACATGACACTAAGTAGCCCACTGTACAAATTAGGCAACCCATCTAGGCTCGTCGGCGGTGTAAAGGCAATAAAGTTACCTAACACCGAAGCGAAGCTATCGTAAATTCGAAAAGCAGGAAAGGCACTTTCTGAGCGATAAGAGTTCTGCAACGCTGAATACGTCGGCAAGATCAGAATAGCCGCGATACCAACGGCAATGAGAGAACAAATGCCAATGGTGACCATGCGCTGAAAAAACTGACGCCACGTTAACCTAGCAACAAACGATTGAACAAAAAACATAATGGCAACAAAAATGCAAACAAACAAGCCAATGTAAAAGTTAGAAAAAACCGCCACAGCAAGGGATCCAATGTATAATCGATACTTCCCTTCTCGTACTAAGGCGTGAACACCGAGCATGACAAGCGGCATCAGCGCAACGGTATCCATCCACATAATGTTCCAATAATAACCAAGGATATACGCACAAAGGGCATAAAAAGAGGAGAAGATAGGAAGTAAAAGGTCGTGTTTTTTTAAGGTGAACCTCAAAAAGAAACTCATAAAAAGCCCTGCCAACCCTACTTTAATAAGCAAAAAGGCCGTTAATACTTCACGCAAGTAGGCATGAGGAAACAGCGCAATTAAAAAGTTAAAGGGACTTGCCATGTAATAAGCATAGTGGGCCACATAATCGTGTCCTCCACCGGCACTCCACGACCAAAGAAAAGAACCGCCTTCTCTAAGCCGATGCCAGTGATCGCTTAGAAAAGGGTAGTATTGATGCCAATAATCCGTGACTAAAATTTGCCGATCTCCAAACGGGTAAATGTTGTGCAAAGCAAAAGCTGCTCCTAAAATAAGAAGCGGAATCAAAGCCGATAACCCGTGCAAAATTACGTTTTTCATCGTTGCTTTTTTACGTGGATCACTCATGTTTACAAAACCATCCCTACCTAAATATTTTAAACTATAATCATATCATAAAAACAGCCAAAAATAAACAAAAAACGCCTATTAGACCACCTGTTCTAGACCAAAGAAAAATCACATGATCACGATACTTGAAGCAAAGCGATCATACGATTAACATGGCCTAAATTAGTTTGTAGAATACCCTAATAAAACATAGGAGTTATTTTGTTCACACTCTAAAACAAATTGAATTTCATTATTTCTAAAGGTTCTAAACAACCGCTGATACTCACCAATGGTATAGTTATAGTCACGATTAGCGCCGATTTCAGAATACAATAAGAAACGGCCATCAGCAAAAATGAGTTCGTATTCACGAGCAAAACGTGTATAAGGATCAACCATCACGCTGATCTCGTCTTCAATCCCCCATCTTGCGTTATCGTAAAAACGTTGCAGAACACCTAAATTATGAATGCGATCGTTGGAAATCACGACGATTCCCTCGTCGACTAAGGCAGAAACTTCTTGTTCCATGGCAACGACGTCTCCAAATTGGCTGAAAAAAGTGAATCCTAAAAAAACAGCGGTTGCACAAACGAGTGTGGCAATGACTTTTTTTCTCATTCAAATCCCTCTTTTCATACGCATTGAAGCACTTTATGGATTTTAGATTATAACATATTTCGCTTTTTTTCGCAACATTTTTCAACAAAAAAACTGATTTTATATAAAATCAGCCGAATGAATATTAAATTGGCAGGGGTGACAGGATTCGAACCCGCGCTGACGGTGTTGGAGACCGTAGTTCTACCATTAAACTACACCCCTGTGTATCGTGCACAAAAAGCAACACAACGTATAATAACACGTTTTTGTGCACGAGTCAATGGGATTTATATAAGAGATTCGCCCATCGATCAATCCTTATGCTATAGGAGATAATTATTTCATAGCTCTTTAATAAGGCATGTTCTCGCGTTCAAAGTAGAGGTTAATCTTTCTCGACGACCTCACATCCACCGGAAGACCGCTCCTGGCATCTACAGGTAAAGCAACGACATCGCCAGGTTCATGAAACCAACGTGACCCACCTCTTAAGGCCTCTTCCATTACATCGACCCAAATTAATTTAGCAAGAACCGTATCGCCACCAATTTTAATGTTTTCATCGTAGCCTACCCAAACGGTGGTTACCAACTCGGGTGTGTAACCAATCATCCAAGAATCGGTGTCGGTAGAGCCCGTCTTTCCTGCGTAGCGATGGGTTACCTGAGGAATGATGGATAGCCCTGTTATGCCAAGGTGATTGTTATTCGCTAAGTTGAACATTCCCGTCATCATTTCATTTAAAATAAAGGCATGGGTGGCGCTAACCACTTGTTCTGATCCGACGTTGACACGACGGTTGTCAACCAGCACATCTTCGCCGTCTTTAATTTGTGTCACAAAGCGATGCTCCACGTCTCGTCCCTCGTTTGCAAAAATGGCATAAGCTTCTGTCATCTCCATCATGTTAACGTTGGTTACCCCAAGAGCAACGGAGGGAATTTCATCAATCTGCGCTGTTATTCCTAAACGCCCTGCCATGTCCGGTAGTACATCCATTCCTAAGAAATCATGGGTTTTAACAGCAAAAATATTATCGGAAATCGCCAACGCATTGGCCATCGAAATTTCTTCAAAGGCGTAGCGATTGGAATAGTTATTCGGTGTGTAGCTGTTGTTTCCGTTGTTATAAACAAACGTGGTCGGTCTGCTAATAAAAGCCGTCGACGGTGTAAATCCTTGTTCCAATGCAGCTAAATACAAAATCGGCTTCATAATGGAACCTGCCTGACGTTCGGAATGAATGGCACGGTTAAATTGAGACGTTCCATAATCGCGACCACCGGATAAAGCTAAAACGTTCCCCGTTTCCGGTTCCATCACAATCACAACGCTTTGCAAGTCCGATGCATCTACAATGTGATGTTCCACTGCGTCGTTAACCGCCGACTGAACCATCGGATCAAGGGTCGTGTGAATGTGTAAATGTTCAAACCTTGCCATGCCACCATCTTCTATAAGTAGCTCTTCGACCTCTCGCAAAACAGCGTCGATAAAATAATAGTTCACCCAATCGTCCACAGGGCGCCTTCCAATAAAAGTAAGTTCCGTCTGAAGGGCATCTTCCATTTGTTCCTCGGTAAGGGTCCCCACTTCCACCATAGCACTTAAAACGATGGCTTGTCGACCTCTTGCGTTGTCGTAGTTATCCAGCGGCGAATAAACGCTTGGTCCTTTCGGTATGCCCACCAAGATGCTAGCCTCGGCCAACGTCAAATCCGTCGCACTGACACCAAAATAAAACTGTGCCGCATCCTCGATCCCATAAACCCCATGACCAAAGTTAATGGTATTCAAATAGCCCTCTAAAATTTCTTCCTTTTCATAAGAAGATTCCAAACGAATCGTATAAGCGGCCTCGCGTAACTTACGTTCGACGGTTTGTTCAAAAGAGACCATCAAATTTCGAGCGTACTGCTGTGTAATCGTCGATCCCCCTTGGACCGCATCCCCTGCTCGGACATTAGCAATCGCCGAACGAAGAATGCTCGGGTAATAAAAACCACCGTGTTCCCAAAAATGGCGATCTTCCGTCGCAATAAATCCATCGATCACGTACTGCGACACCTCTTCTAAAGGAATAAACCGGCGTCTATTGGGTACCATTTCCTCCAAAAAAACATGGCCGTTTATATCGTAAAAGGTCACCATGGTATTTAAGGTCACGTCCGGCGGTGGCATTCTTCTTAAATAACCAAAGCCCACCATCACAACAACGATGAAAGCCACACCAATACCCAATCCAATTTTTAAAAACCTTCGTAACATCCAACCACCCATTTCTATTGTCTAATATTACTCTTAGGATGTCACAACTAGGGATAAATTATCATAAATTAAAAAGACAACTCTTTTACATAGAGGGGGTCTAACATGAAGAAAAAATATTTTACAGAAGCAAATTCTGCGTTAGGATTTTACGACTTGCAGCAACAAAATTTAGTGGGAATCAAGGTCATCTATCATTTAGATTCACCATCGAAACAATTGATTAGCGACCTATTACAATCCCTTTCTAAATCCACTGTACTGGAAACGTGCGACATCGAATACATTTACAGTCCGTTTGACATCCAGCTATTAGCCGGCCTTGTGATTCGTGACCGATCGCTAGCATTTGTTAGCGGCAAAGAAATGATAGCAGGAAGCCAGGTAATTGATTTATCACCCCTGTTAGAATCGTCACATCTGAAAAAAAATAAAGAAGAACTCACTTTACTATTGGAGGATCTTGACGATTGCTACAAGGCGCAAGCTCGCCATTTTGGCTTAGCCATCGACGTTCACGACCAATGGGAAAAAATCTACATTGACGCAATCGACTTTAAAAAGGCCAACGCCTATCGACGCCTTGTGCTTGAAAAGCTATTTTCTGACGTCAAGCCATTAGAAAAAGAGCCCACCATTGCCCGACGCTTCTTTGGAGCCTCCACCGGCGATGGCTTAGTGGACTTCGTTCCAGATTTAACCGATGGTCTAAAACGCTATTTAATTAAAGGCCGACCGGGTAGCGGGAAATCAACCTTAATGAAAGCCGTGGTGAAAGAAAGCTGGAAATTAGGTTACGACACGGACATCTATCACTGTTCACTGGATCCAAAATCTTTAGACATGGTCGTTATGCCTGAACTTCACTTTTGTATCTTCGACGCCACAGCGCCTCATGAATACGAACCAACCTTTGAGACAGACGAGGTTTTCGACACCTACGAAGCCTTTATTCATCCAGAGGTCGATCAACGCTTCGCTCATGCGCTCGCTGAGATAGAAAGTCGTTACAAAACAGAAATAAAATCCGGGTTAACTGCCCTTAAAAAGGCTGAGGCTTTGCACAAGGAAATAGAAGCCATCTACCTGGCAGGCCTGATCTCTGAAGCAAAAGAAGCCGTACTCACGACCTTGAAACAGGAGATTAAGTCCAATATAAAAGAGGGCGCTGTATCAAAATAAATGTTGAGAAACATTTGTAGAGATACGGCCTTTTTTCTTGACATCCTTTAGCTTTAAGAGTCAGCAAGACCTCACATAACCTAAATCATCGTGGAAAAGTTAAAATCTTAAAATAACGATGGTCGTCTCCCTATAGTTGATCACCCCGTGAAAAATAAGGAGAACAAAAAAGAAGCTGCATCTTCATGAAGACTCTTCAGCATTCACTTTTGATACGGCCTCTTTTTCACTTTAAACGTTATTTTACTCAACCAGCTCAAAATAAAAGGGGTTGTGCGTGTCCGGGCAAATTTTCTGTTTTTTGTGCGTATTCACGCAATTTTGATAGTGCTTAATTATCAAAAAGCTGTCTCTTCACAAATTCTACTGAGAATTCATGATAATGTAGCCCCTCTAACTTTTACCTTTTGATGCTCTATGAACGATGTCCACCTCGCCTGTTTCAGTATTAAAATGACCAAGGTCTGCACCGAATTTTTTAAGCTTTTCGAGCATCGCATTTTTCCCACCGATGGTAAGTACCACCACTTGACCTTTAGCATCTGTAATGTCGTATTTCCTTGGATCTGGCTTTTCATCAGAAAGGCTATAGTCAGTATTACTTTTCATAATTAGCGTTTTTCCTTCTACGATCTCATCACTTAATAAAATTTTCCCATTGATGATCGCTCTCGGTTTTTTAAATGGTATCGCTGATCCTATTTTAGGTCCATCTCCAGCTTCTCGTTTTTCAAGCCCTGTTGGCGTAAAGGTTTTCCCTTTCATATCAATAATTTTGGCCTCGTCAGGGGTTGGGGGAACTTCTACAATAAGATTAGCAGGCTCACCCGTTAAAGGGTGGTACATGGTCACAAGTGTCTTCCCTTCAATAATTCCTACTTCTGGAATAAAGATCTTACCATTCACATACGCTATAGGCTTCTTTTTTCTCTTTTTCATAACTTGATCACCGCTTTCATTAGGAGGTCTTAATACTTTACAGCATTATAAAACAAATTTCAACCTAAAACGCATGTCAATTGTGATAAAATATTAAAAAATCACTACAAAGTAGTGATTTTAAGCTTTTAAATCGCTTTAATTTGACGATTTGTTCGCAAATACGGAGAGCTAAGCTTTAGCAGCGATGGCGTCAATTTCTACTAGAACATCTCTTGGTAACCTGGCCACTTCTACGCAGGCGCGAGCCGGCTTATGGTTGCCAAAGTAGTCTGTGTAAGCGTCGTTAATAATGGCAAAATCGTTCATGTCTTTAATAAAGATGACACATTTTACAATGTTTTCCTTTACGTATCCCGCCTCCTTAACGATGGCATCGATGTTTTTCAAACATTGTTCCGTCTGTTTTTTTACGTCTTCACTTACTAGCTCCATCGTTACTGGATCAAATGGAATTTGTCCCGACACGTATAAGTTTCCATTCGCTTCTACTGCTTGTGAATAAGGCCCAATGGCTGCTGGTGCATGTTTTGTCTCAATCGTTTTCATTGTTTTTCCTCCACATAAAAATAAACTGACTTCAGTATATCAAATTTAGTTGAAAGTCGCCAGTTTATTTTTAATTATTTACTCATTAAATGCATCCTGTTCTGGAATGGACGGCAGATGACTGAAATTATTCCCTTCCTCAGCATCCGGTAGAGATTTTAGGTATTCCGTGCCTTTGTTTGTAGCAATCCCTGCACCCGCTATCTCTCCTTGCCTAGCTAATGCCACCGCTTGTTCCTTTTTAAGAATTCTACCGTCGCAAAGTTGATAACCTGTCACAACGGAACCTTTTTTCACTAACGCCGTAATTTTCTTTGCATCTGGCTTTGCCTCTGGAATTTCAGCAAATGCCTGTAATGGTAACCCATGATTTGTGTTGTTTTCCATCTTCTTCTCCCCTTTTCTTCGTTCAACCGTTAGTTTCACCAAAATAAGATCTTTTTATGACAGACAAATGAATAACTAAGCTATAAAGTCAAATCTTGGATTACATCCTTGGGTAAACCAGAAAACATATCTCTTAGCTCCTTTTGTTCAAAAAATTCTGGTAAGTATCCCTCTTCCAATAACTGGTCAATCGCATCGTTAACAAATAGTTGCTTATCTTCAACTAGTTCGATAAACTTGGCATAAGCAATCACTGCGTTATGTCGATCATCGATTTCCAAGTTCTTAAAGTGAATGTTTAGTACGTTGCACGTCACTTGTATATCACCTAAATCTAAAACAGGAAAGTCTTCCATTTTCTTCTTTCCATTGTACACAATGAAAAATTCTGCTTTTGGGATCTCAATTTCTTTTGTTCCGTATTTGTTTAGCTTGTACTCTTTTATGAATTTTCCCGTTAGCTTTACATAATACTCTAACAGTCGAAAAGCCATGGTTTTATTCAGCGTCGTTTGATGCTCAATTAAAACCAATAGTTCATTATCCTCTGTGAGAAAAGATACGTCGTTATACAATCTGGGCTTAACGAGGCCATCTTGTAGTCGGACTGAGCGAATAGTTGAGGCATTGATCTTTTTCCCTGTTAATAGCTCGTATAGCTGTACAGCGTATTTCTCCTGTTTAAATAGTAATGTAAAGGCTGAATCTTTTGCTTGTTGCGTCTTCATAAGTAGCTCCTATTATTGGACAAATATAACAAGCCCCTACCTTGAATATTTGGTAGATGTAAATACCTACTACCCTTAGATACGCATAAAGCTGAGCTTAGTGAGGAACGAACTTAGCGAAACTTATCCTTTAGGGAAAAAATTTAAAAACCCTGCTAAATTTGACAACAAATTTTATGAAAACGCCGATCATTTTGTAATTACACTACCATTGTATCTCATTTTCTACAATGTTGCAAGAAAAAAGATGGCCAACTTCTAGCCACCTTCTTATAAATCACCTATTTTAAAATAGGGTTTACTTTTTAGCTTGAGCAACCGCATCTTCGATACTGGTTAATCGCTCATCCTTGATATCGGTGTAAGCAGTGGTAGGTAATTCAACATTATCCTTAGGAACTAAAGCGCCTGTTGGGCAAGTTGATACACATAGTCCACAATTAATGCACGTGTGATCTGAACCAAATGGTCGATCAAAGGCGGTTTCGATGGTCACATCGTAACCACGACCGACAAAGCCTAACGTACCTGCACCAGCTTCAATACAGATTCGGACACAACGACCACATACGAGGCATTTATTCGGGTCACGAACAATGTAATCGTGACTTTCGTCTACGGTATGAATAGCTTGTTCACTCGGCATAGCAAATTGGTCAGCTTTATAGGTAGTCGCATATTTACGAAGCTTACACTCATGAATATCAGCACAGCTACATTCGAGACAACGTGAAGCTTCTCGCTTGGCATCTTCATCAGAGAAGCCATGTTCAACTTCAACGAAGTTCATTTCTCGTTCAACCTTTGAAAGCATCGGCATCGGCGTCTTAGAAATGGTTTCTTTATCGCCCCAATCTTCAGGTTTGATCTCAGCGTTGGATTTAGCTCGAATGTGATTGTAAACAGATGTTTCCTTTGGCATGTCTTCATTTAACATATAGGCATTCATTGCCATTGCCGCTCGTTTGCCGCCAGCGATGGCTAAAATGGCCGTTTGAGGACCAGATACAGCATCACCAGCTGCAAAGATTCCATCAATATTGGTTGCCATTGTAAAGTCATCGGTCACCATCAAATCACGGTTCACTTCAATGGCACAATCGTCACCTACAAAGCTTAAGTCTTGGGTTTGACCAATGGCGGAAATGACATAGTCATAAGGTTCTTTGTATTCAGAGCCGGCAATTTTTTGTGGACGACGCCTTCCTGATGCATCCATTTCGCCAAGTTCCATCTTGATTAATTCCAAGACGATTTTTCCATCTACTTCGGAGGCGGCGGCTGGGTTTGTAAGGGTTGAGAAGATAACACCTTCTAAATCAGCTTCTTCTATTTCATGAGCATCTGCAGGCATTTCTGCTCTTGTTCTACGATAGATTAATTCAACTTCAGCACCTAAACGAACAGAGGTTCTAGCACAGTCCATGGCCGTGTTTCCACCACCTACAACCGCTACTTTTTTACCTTTGAAATCAGGTTGAGTACCACGGGTAACCGAACCTAGGAAGTCCACACCAACTAAGACACTAGCGAGGTCTTCTTCGCCATCTAATCCGAGTGGCCAACCTAATTGAGAACCAACCGCTAAAAGAATAGAGTCATAACCATCGGCTTTTAATGACGCTACCGTTATATCTTTACCAAAATTGACACCAAACTTAATTTCTGCTCCTAAAGCCTTGATTAAGTCAATTTCTTGATCCAGTGTTTCTCTTGGCATCCTATACGATGGAATCCCATAACGAAGCATTCCACCAGGCTTTTCTTGACGTTCGAAGATGGTTACTTCATGCCCAAGTTCGCATAAATACCAAGCTGCCGTTAAACCAGCTGGTCCAGCTCCAATGATGGCAGCTTTTTTGCCAGTAGCAGCTTTCTTTTCTGGTAAGTATGGTTGATCTTTAGCTAAATCTTTATCTGCCGCATAGCGCTTAAGATAGGCAATGCCTAAAGGACCTTCAAAAGAATTTCGACGACACTTTGTTTCACACGTACGGGTACAAATTCGTCCACAGACGATTGGTAGAGGGTTCGTTTTCTTCATCAAAACCACAGCTTCGTCAAATTTACCTTCAGCAATTAACTTAATATAGCCTTGAACATCCATGTGAGCTGGGCATTCCATTTGACATGGTGCTGTACAGTCTCCGTAATGTTGAGAAGCCAAAAGCTCTAAACAGGTTTTACGCGCCTCGGCGATTTCATCAGACTCAGTTTTTATGACCATTCCCTCAGCCACATAAGTTCCACAAGCTAAAGGATTACCTCTTTGTCCCTCGATTTCTACGCGACAAATTAAGCAAGATCCAAAAGGATTCAAGCGAGGCTCGTGACATAGTGATGGCACATAAGCGCCATTTTCTTGACAAGCGTCAAGGACGGTTTTACCTGGTGCGACTTGCACCGCTTTGCCATTAATCGTTATATTTAACATTTTCGCACCTCCTATTCCACGACCACAGCATCAAATTTACAAACGTCTTTGCAAATTCCACACTTGGTACACTCTTCTTGATCGATGATATGAGCTTCTTTGACCTTACCAGAAATGGCATTCACTGGACATTTCTTAGCACAAATGGTACAACCAATACATTTATCTGCGAGGATGTCGAACGCTATCAAAGCCTTACATTGTTGAGTGGTACATTTCTTATTGATAATATGATCGTCATATTCGTTGCGATAATAACGAATGGTAGTTAAGACTGGATTTGGTGCCGTTTGACCTAATCCACATAAAGCATTTGTTTTAATCTGCTCAGAAAGCTTCTCTAATCTCTCTACATCGCCTTCTACCCCTTCACCTTCAGTAATGCGCTCCAGAAGTTCCAACATTCGCTTCGTACCAATCTTACAGAATGTACATTTTCCACATGACTCGGATTGGGTGAATTGTAAGAAGTAACGGGCGATGTCAACCATACAGTTGTCTTCATCCATTACAATCATTCCACCAGATCCCATGATGGCACCTGTTTCAGCAAGAGGTTTATAATCGATGATGGTGTCCATCAAATCAACTGGAATACAGCCACCTGAAGGACCACCCATTTGAACGGCTTTTAGTGCTTTACCAGAGCTGGTTCCCCCACCAATATCTTCAACGACTTGGCGAATCGGCATCCCAATCGGCACTTCTACTAGACCACCGCGCTTTACTTTACCAGCTAAAGCGAAAACCTTTGTCCCATTACTTTCTTCTGTACCTAGTTTAGCAAATTCAGCAGCTCCCTTGCGAATAATCCAACCAATGTTAGCCAGTGTTTCTACGTTATTAATATTAGATGGCTTTTGAAATAAGCCTGCTTCTGCTGGGAAAGGCGGTCGGATTCGAGGCATTCCTCGATTTCCTTCGATGGATTCGATCAGAGCCGTTTCCTCACCACAAACAAAGGCACCAGCACCTTCTTTAACCACTAAATGGAAATTGAAGCCTGTTCCGAGGATGTTGTCTCCTAAGTATCCTTTAGCTTCCGCTTGCTGGATGGCAATGTTAAGGCGACGAATCGCAATCGGATATTCAGCACGTGCATAAACGTAACCTTTGCTAGCACCGATGGCATAACCACCAATGATTAAGCCTTCGATCACCGAATGAGGATCACCCTCCAGAATGGAACGATCCATAAAGGCACCTGGATCACCTTCGTCAGCATTACAGATGATGTATTTTTGGTCATCTTCATATCCAGCTGCAAAACGCCACTTTAGACCAGTTGGAAAACCAGCTCCACCACGACCTTTAACACCAGAAGCTAGAACTTCTTCCACAACTTCATCAGGTGTCATTTCTTTTAAGGCTTTTTCTAAGCCTACGTAGGCTTCCATACCAAGAGCATCTTCTAAAGACTCAGGATCAATGGCACCACAACGTTCTAAAACAAGGCGCTCTTGACGGGAGAGATAATCAGCTTCTACTAAAGCTTCGGTAAAGGGAGTGCCCTCTTTGATATGACTATTAAAAATCTTTTCAGCCATGGCTTCATCCACATGACCATAAATACAACGCGATCCATCTGCTTCTCGGATTTCAACCATAGGTTCACTAAAGCACATACCCATACAGCCAGTTTCACTTACACTGACTTCAAGGCCTGAGTCATCTACCAATTTTTGTAAAGCGGATTTCGTTTGTAAGCCCCCAGCTGCAATTCCACAAGAGCCTAGACCAATGATTAATTTTCTCATTCTGTTACCTCCCTAGCGATGAAATCTCGGATCACTGACCTGGCAGTATCCGGTGTTAAACGACCATGGGTTTCTTCGTCGATCATAATAACAGGAGCTAAGGAACAACAACCGATACAAGCCACCGATTCAACGGTAAAGTTTAAATCCTCCGTCGTTCCTCCAAGCTCAATTCCTAACTCACGACAAATAGCATCAGCGATGTTCTCTGCACCAATGACGTGACAAGCCGTACCAAAGCAGATTTTAACAATGTGCTTACCGACTGGTTCTAAACGAAATTGAGCGTAAAAAGTAATGACTCCCATGATTTTTGATTCGTAAATTCCCGTTCTTTCAGAAAGCTTAGTGATAACATCTTCCGGTAAATAACCGTAAGCTTCCTGAAGACGTTGTAAAAATGGAATTAATTGTGACTGCTCTCCGGTCCAATCCGTTAAGATTTTTTCGAATGACTCCCAGTAAACACTGTTATCCGCACAACAACTATTATTACACATAGTAAGACCTCCATAATTTATTGACAAAAAAGAAAAGAGCAAACATAATAAAGCCAGCACACCATCATGCTAACATCCTATGTTTCTCTCTGTCTTTTGCTTTGTCTAGCACGATCCAGAGCGTGGTCCTTTTCCCAATTCTTTTACCTGAAAGTTTCATTTTAACTATGGTTAAAACTTGCCTCTTCGGTGGCCACACACGACTCTCTCCTAGGAACGATCAACCCACTGTATTTTCGTCTATCTCTATCATAATCCATTTTGAGGATGATTGCAAGCATTTCCTTGTCTTTAGTCGCATAATAATTAATTTACGTGCTATTAATAGGACTAATGGTGCATTAAGTCCCTTTTCTTCCAATTCGTCAGGCAGGGTTGAATTTTTTCGCTTGCTCTTATCTCGTGAACGCATATGGTGAAACAAAGAACGAGTCAAATGAGATTAACTACCATTTGACCCGTCATTATTTGGATTGAGCTTGGATGTTTATTCTAGAAAGAGTTCGCAAAAATCTCTTCCACTAATTTAGCATCGCAGGTTACTGGAGCACAGTCGAGCAAGCCTTGAAGCCCTGGCGTTTCGAAGGTTAATTTCACTAGTTCTGGGATATCTTCTTTGCTAAAGCCAATATCAGCTAATGTTTCAGTTATGCCAACAGACGCCAACCAAGTACGCACCCCTTCAGCTGCTTGTTCTGCTTCAGAAGCATCGCCTTTAAGGCCAGGGACGATTGGTGCTAACAGGTCAGCAAGGATGCCAGCTCTAGCTGGGTAAATAACCTTAATGATCGCAGGTAAAATAATAGCAAGCCCTAAACCGTGAGAAAGGTCAGTCTTAACACCACTTAATGGATGCTCTAAAGCATGGGTGTAATGAAGAAGGCCATTATCAAAGCTTGTACCAGCTATTAATGCTGCATAAGTTAGGAAATAACGAGCCTCTAAATCGTTTGGATTCTCTAAGGCCACCGGTAAGTACTTAGCGATAAGTTCAATAACTTCCTTACCTAATGTAATGGCTAATGGGTTGTTTAAAATCGTTGTAGCTGCTTCGATAACGTGATTCACGGCATCAACGGTTACATAAGATGTTTGATGTGCTGGTAATGAACACATAAGCGCTGGGTCATCAATCGAATACATTGGGTAAATGCAATCGTAAGCGATGGCTGGTTTAAAGTTATTTTCTGGAATGGTTACGACAGCAAAACGATTTACTTCAGAGCCGGTTCCGTGAGTCAAGTTAATAGCAATGAATGGTACAGCTTCGGTTGGAGCAAACTTCATTTCATACAGCTCTTGACAAGTTTTATCTGGATTAGCTAGTAAAATAGCTGCACTTTTACCAGCATCAAGTGGGCTACCACCACCGATAGCAAGAACGGCATTACAGCCTGCAGCCTTTGCTTCGGTTACTGCCTCATCAACTTGTTGAGTTTCTGGATTAGGCTGAACTTTATTGTAAAGAACAAATTCAAGACCATGTTTTTCAAAAGCTTTCGTCACATAATCCCAGGCACCTGTTTTAGTGTAAGCAGCTCTACCCGTCATAACTAAAACGCTAGTGACTCCTTTGTCTTTTAACTCCCCAGCAATGAAGTCAATCTTTTCGATTGCTCCAACACCTAAGAATACTTTGGTGCCAGCGATGATGGTGCTAACGTTGTTGATATTAATTCCTTTTTCCCAAGACATAAATATAACCTCCTTAAATGCAATATGACCGTATTGTAGCACATTGTGAATAACATAACAAGTTGTTTTTTATTTTTCTTACAATTGAGCAAAATTATGCTATAATACACTTATTGCACACTGAAGGAGACTGCTATGATTCGCATTTCGCAACTGAAAGTTAACCTAGACCAATCGAAAGAAGAACAACTCCCTTTACTCATCGCCCAAAAATTAAAAATTAGTGTCTCTGACATTACAAATTACCGCATCTTCAAAGAATCCATCGATGCTAGACGTGGGACGATTCATTTCGTCTATACCGTCGACGTCGCCCTTGCTAATGAAAAAAATACGTTAAAACGAAAAATATCTGGTGTAAGCCTCACACCAGACCTTGATTATCACATGCCTCCAAAGCTGGATCATCCTCCTAAAGAACGACCACTTATCATTGGATTTGGTCCCACTGGTATTTATGCTGCCTTACTCCTCGCAGAATGTGGTTATGCACCCATTGTTTTGGAGCGAGGCGAAGACATCGACGGGCGCGTTCGTACAGTAGAAAAATTTTTTTCTAACGCCGTTTTAAACACCGAATCCAACGTCCAATTCGGTGAAGGTGGAGCCGGCACGTTTTCCGATGGAAAGTTAACCACGCGCGTGAAAGATTTGCGAGGAAGGAAAGTATTGGAGGAACTCGTAAAAGCAGGAGCGCCTGAAGAAATTTTATATACGTCCCATCCTCACGTTGGAACCGATCTTTTACGGAACGTGATTAAAAACCTCCGCCAGAAAATCATTGCTCTTGGTGGTGACATTCATTTCAATGTGAAAGTCGAAGACTTTTTAATCTCCGATGGCCAAATAATGGGGGTCAAGACCCGTTGTGATCAAGTATTTGAAAGCCGCCACGTCATCGTCGCTATCGGTCACAGCGCTCGTGACACCTTTAAAATCATTCATAACAAGGGCATCGAAATGGTAAGCAAGCCCTTTGCAGTTGGAGCACGCATCGAACACCCTCAAACCCTCATTAACGCATCCCAGTACAAAGAGTTTGCTGATCACCCCAAACTAGGAGCTGCTGAATATCGCTTAACCCATCAATCAACAAGTGGTCGTGGCGTCTACACCTTTTGCATGTGTCCCGGTGGTTTCGTCGTGCCTTCCAGCTCTGAAGAAGGTGGCATTGTTACTAACGGCATGAGTGAACATGCTCGAAATAGAGAAAATGCCAACAGTGCACTTCTTGTTCAAGTTGATTCAGAAGACTTCGAATCGGATCACCCATTAGCAGGCGTTCTTTTCCAACGTCATCTGGAAGAGAAAGCTTACGTCATGGGAGGTTCTGATTATCACGCACCGGCTCAGCTTGTTAAAGATTTTTTGCTAAACCAAGCAAGTACGAGCCTTGGTTCGGTCGTGCCAACCTTTGCAACTGGGATTAAGCTAACCGATCTTCACGATCTATTCCCTAAATACGTGTGCGATGCCATGGTGGAAGGACTAAAGGCCTTTGATAAAAAAATAAAGGGTTTTGCCATGGACGACGCCTTGTTAACAGCCGTCGAAACCAGATCCTCTTCCCCTGTGCGCATCCTGCGCCATCCAGATACGTTAGAATCTATTTCAGTAAAGGGTTTTTATCCAGCTGGTGAAGGGGCGGGCTTTGCTGGTGGAATTGTATCCTCGGCCATCGACGGCTTAAAATGTGCCGAAGCTTTAATCGCACAATTTATAGAATAAAACTGTTTCTACTGTTTCTATTGGGACGCATTTGTGTTACAATTAGAGATGCAATTAACTTAAATGCTCGTTTTATTGCTCTAAGCGTTTAAGTTGTATTGGAAAGGTTGTCTTTTATGCAACATTTAACCAGCTTTATCTTTATCCTTATCGCCTACTTTATTGGGTCATTCCCTTCTGGTCTTGTTATTGGGAAAGGCTTTTTCAATACTGACATAAGAGAGCACGGATCTGGAAACCTTGGTGGCACGAATGCCATGCGTGTTCTTGGTAGGAAAGCTGGTCTAGCTGTTTACGCACTTGACATTTTAAAAGGCGGGCTTGCTGTCGCCATCGCCATCCACTACCAAACCGGCTTGCACCCGTTGATTGTCGCCTTCTTTGCCATTGTCGGTCATCTGCATCCGATCTTCGCCAGCCTTAGAGGTGGTAAGGCTGTTGCAACGACAGCTGGTATCATTATGTTTTATGCGCCCATCACCTTTGCCGTCTTATGTGCGATTTTCTTTGGTACGTTAAAAATTTGGAAAATGGTCTCTCTCTCCTCCTGTCTAGCTGCCGTCGCCGTATTCTTTATGGTGTGGATTAACCCTTACAACAATGCACATTTTTATTCTCCGATTACACGTTCCATTTTCACTTTAGTTCCACTCATTCTCCTTCTTAAACACATTCCCAACTTTAAGCGAATTATCGCAGGCACCGAATCAAAGGTCGGTAAAAATTACGAGCAAAATTAAAAGGCTTCGACTTGCCATTTTACTGGTAGCGGAGCCTTTTAATGTGTAGTATTAATCTTCCGTTAATTGTCCTTTGATTTCACTTAAACGTGCACTAACATCGTCAAAGGTTTTTTGCACCTTTTCTTTTGACTCGTTCCAATCAAAATTTTGGATCAGCTCACGGGTTTCCTTGACCTTCTCTTGCAACACTGCTTTTGTCTCAGAGAGTTCGAAATCCTTTAATTTTTTTTGAAGCTCGTTTGTTTTCTTAATTAATGAATCTTGCATTTCTTTCCCTGTTTTTGGTGTTAAAAGCACAGCAACAACCGCACCTAATGCCACTCCTGTGAAAAAAGTACAACATTTTTTCATTTTAAAATACCTCCAATAAAATTTAGCTTGTCTCAATTAAGACATAGTGGCAAACGTATATCAATTCTCACGAATTGCACCCATTGCCCTATTCTTCGTTCTTTCGTTTTTTTACCCATTCAACAACATTAAATGCTTTTTGAACTTTACTAATGGTACTAATAACTGCCAGTTTAGCTTCTTGAACGTCGTCTAAGATTTCACGTGCATCTGCCATCAGTGCCTGTGCTTCCTTAGCCGTTTTTGACGCTCTTGATAAAAAGATGACAAGTGCAATGGTAATCGCAATTAAACAAATGGCACCAACCACTGCAAATAGTTGTCCTACTGTAAATGTTAATGTGATTTGATCCATGATTTTTGATAAATATGCTTCACACCTCTTTGTCAGCTTCGTCATGCATCGCCTCACTTACCCCTTGTAAGCTTCAGCTCTTCATTCCTTGCTTCCTCGACCTGTTTTGCCTATTTATCAAAACACCTCCTTTATGATTAAATATTACTTCAAGTTTAAGTACGCTTGTTCGTATTTTTCAATGTCGCCTGCACCCATAAAAATCAGAATACCATTCTCATATTTTTTTAACGCTTCTACTCCATCCATGGTAATGAGGTGAAATGCCTCGTTGCGATCCAGTAAAATGTTGATGTCAACATCGCTTTCGCTCTCACGAGCTGAACCAAAGATTTCAGTTAGGTAGACGTGATCTGCTAAGGATAGCGTCGTTTCAAATTCATCTAAAAACGTCGTGGTTCTAGAATAGGTATGGGGTTGAAAAATGGCAACAATCGGCCGGTTTGGGTATTTTTGCCTAGCCGCCTGCAGAGTGACTCTTATTTCAGTTGGATGATGTGCATAGTCATCGACGATTACCTGTGATTCCAGTATCCGTTCACTGAACCTACGTTTTACCCCAGAAAACAACGATAAATCTTTCGCCGTCGTTTTTGCATCGATGCCTTCTAAAAAGCAAACGGTAATCACCGACAGGCTATTTAAAATCATGTGGTCTCCAAAAAAGGGTGTTTTGAACGTGTGATAGAACTCCTTGTTAATGACCACATCAAATGTGGTCCCCGTGGCATCCTTGATGACGTTACAAGCAACTACATCATTATGGTCCATAAATCCATAAGTTAAACCATTTGTTACCTTTAACTTTAAAACGTTTTGATCATCTCCAAACATAACGACCTTTTTCTTCGTTTGAAGCGCCATGGCGTTAAAAGCATCAATCACATCTTCCGCGTCTTTAAAATAGTCAGGGTGATCGTGTTCAATGTTAGTAATAATCAAGTAATCGGGATGATAGGCAAGAAAGTGTCGCTTGTATTCACAAGCCTCAAACGTAAAGTATTTACTTCCTTCAATCCCTTTGCCCGTCCCATCACCAATTAAGTAAGAAGTCGGTTGAGATAGTCTTAAAACATGAGATAACATACCCGTGGTGGTCGTTTTCCCATGGGTTCCAGAAACAGCAACCGAGATATAATCGCTGGCCAATTCACCTAAAAATTCGTGGTAACGAATCACACGGGCCCCTATTTTCTTTGCATAAACCACATCTAGGTGATCTTCAGCAAAAGCATTACCAATAATAACGTACATATCCGATTCAATGTTAGAAGATCCGAAGGGGTGTAAAACGATCCCTTTTGCTTCCAGCTCAATTTGTGTAAAAATCATATCCTTAACGTCCGAGCCACTCACGTGATTTCCCATGTCGTGTAAAACATGGGCCAATGCACTCATCCCAGCTCCCTTAATACCAATGAGGTAGTAGTTTTTCATTGACAAAACACCTCCCTTACTATCTTATTTGTCAAATAACTCATTTAATTCTTGTTCCGTCATAAAAACGTCTCTTTTTTTCATGGCTCCCACCGGTTCAGAAACCCAACCTTTTGCTTCTAGATCGTCAATGATGCGCGCCGCACGGTTATAACCAATTCTAAACTTGGTTTGAAGGGAAGAGATCGATGCCGCTTGCTTGGTGATAAATAACATCATGGCGTCGTATTCAAGGGGATCTTCCGATTGGTTAGAGAGTTCCATCCGCTTATCTAGTGCATCTTCTGCAATCAGATACCGGGGTGATCCTTGTCTTTTAACGGCTTCTACGACACGTAATACTTCACAATCGTCAACAAAGGAGCCTTGAACCCGCTGCGTTTTATCGCCGTTTTGAGAAATCAACATGTCACCACGACCGAGCAGATTTTCTGCTCCATTGCGATCCAGTATCACCCGTGAATCGTTGGCTTGTGCGACGGCAAAAGCCATCCTTGTTGGGATGTTAGACTTAATCGTACCAGTGATCACATCTACCGTTGGTCGCTGTGTGGCAACCATAAGATGAATTCCTGCCGCACGCGCTTTCTGTGTGAGACGCATAATACAGTCTTCTACTTCACTAGCTGATACCATCATTAAATCTGCTAACTCATCAATCACAATGACGATGTACGGCATTTTATCGTAAGCTGCTCTAAATTCATAACGACGCTTATTAAAGGTTTGAATGTCACGCACACCATTTTTGGCAAATAAATCGTAGCGGTGTTCCATCTCATCCACTGCCCAAGAAAGGGCCGTTGCCGCTTTTTTCTCATCGGTAATCACTGGTGTGACTAAATGTGGAATATCGTTATAAGGGGTCATCTCTACCCGCTTTGGATCAATGAGCATTAAACGAACGTCATCTGGCGTTGCTTTATAGAGGATGCTAATTAAGAGCGTGTTAATGCACACACTCTTTCCAGATCCCGTCTGTCCTGCAATTAACCCATGTGGCATCGTTAAAATATCCGTGTAGACAGGCGTACCACCAATGTCCTCACCAAGACCAATGTATAACGGGCTATCGTGAAGGACAAACTCTGGCGAGGTTAAGATGTCTTTTAACCTAACCGCACGTCGATTTAAATTAGGAATCTCCACACCAATGGTATTTTTACCAGGAATAGGCTCAACCCGCAGGTCACTAACAGACAGGCTCAATTTCAAATCGTCAGCAAGTCCTACGACACGGCTCACTTTCGTCCCTGGATCTGGTGCGACTTCAAATTGTGTGACCGTTGCTCCTTGAATGTAACTGCCTGTCACTTGTACTTTGACCCCAAAATTAGTGAAGGTCGCTTCCAAAATCTCCATTTTCTCAGAGATCCATTCTTCATCCTCGTAGCGCCGAGCTTCCCCATCTTCAAGCAAATCGAGACTTGGTGTCTCGTAATAAAAATCCTTTGGTAATTCTTCTGGAGATGGGGCAACCCCTTGCACCATCTCTTCTGCTTTAGAAGCTAGGTGTTCAATTTCTAATGGGTCATCTTGCTGCAGCGGATCCTCCTGATAGAGATCATCCTCACAAACGTCCGTTTCTTCCTCAGCATAAACATCTGAAACGTCGTTCTCTTCTAAATCTTCAACTAATTCTTCCTCCACTTGATCGATGATGAAATTTGGTTTTGGTTCAACGATTCGAGTAAAAGGCTTTGGCCCTTTAAATTTACCAAACTGCTCATCCAAAACATCTGCAAGGGTTCGATCGTACTGGGCGAAATTATTGTTATCATCGATCTTCACTCGAACTAAGTTGGCTTCAATTTCAAACTCCCCTTCTTGCGTTGAAAATACCAACCGGCCTTGAATAGGATGATTTAACATCAGCTGATCTTCACCGACGTGAAAAGCCATGTAGGCATCATCTCTGAGCATCTCAGAATACATGGTTCTAGCTGACCTTTCTCTCTTTGGCCTTAATTCCCCTTCTTGGTCTTTTTCGTAGATACCATGAGCCACTTGTGTTGTAATGTTACCAGCTAATTTATGTCCGGTAATTGGCGAAATAAACGGCTGCGGACGAAAGCTGGTTGCTGCCATCGTTCCTTCGGCTTGTTTCTTTTTTTTCAACGTTTCTTCTTCTTTAGAGGTGCCTTTAAAGTAGGCTTCCGGTGACTTATTATTAGCAATGGATTTAAGTCCCATCGCCGAGGTCGCATAGATTTGCGAAACCAATCGTTCCGACGCTGTTATCTGCTTATTTTTCATGATATAAAACACTCCGATGAAAAAAATCTCTTCTCCCAAGTATACCACATTTAACCCGAGGAAACCACTATCACAGGCGGATATTTGATAAAATTCTCCCACTTTTCCCAGAGGCCCACAAACTAGGTTAAATGTACAGGGAAATAGTCAACTGCAACGCTAACCTCTTTGTGATCAAGAAGCTCAAGAAGCTCGGTCATCGCATTCTTTAAATTAGGCGCTTGCCTGTACTTCAAAATGAAATGCATGCGAAAACGGTTATTAACCCGAGCAACTCCCGGCATAGCCGGACCAATAATCAAACACTCTTCCTCTAAAGCGTTTCGCAAATAGTCATTGACTTGTTCGCTAACGACCAGCAATTGTTCAGGGTCAAGACTGGATAAATGCACTTTCGCATGATAGAAATAAGGGGCGTATTTAAAACGTCGACGCATTTCCATTTCCTTTTTGTAAAACGCATTATAATCTTGTGTTCTTACCCCCTCCATGGCGTAATGGTAAGGCGAGTAAGTTTCAATCAATACTTCTCCTTCTTTCTCATGACGTCCTGCTCGCCCCGCCACTTGAGTTAAGATTTGAAACGTACGCTCCGCTGCCTTAAAATCAGGGAAATGTAACATCACATCTGCATCCACCACCCCGACCAAGGTCACCCCAGGAAAATCAAGCCCTTTTGCCACCATTTGCGTCCCAATTAAAATATCCGCCTCTTTTTTCTCAAAAGCTTCAATGATTCGCTGATGATCTCCTTTTTTTGAGGTACTATCTACATCCATGCGCAATACCTTAGCCTCAGGAAATCTTGTCCTTAAAAACTCTTCAATTTTCTGCGTTCCAGTCCCAAAAAACTGTACTTCTTTGCTCTCGCATTTTGGACATGCTTCCACGACTTGCGCCGTAAAGTTACAGTAATGACATTTCAAACCATTAACCTGCTTATGATAGGTCAACGTCACATCGCAGTTAGGGCAACTTACAACGGAGTGACATTCTCGACATTGCATAAAGTTGGCATAACCACGTCGGTTCAAAAACAAGATCACCTGTTCTTCTTTTTCCAGGCGCAACCCAATGGCCTCCTCTAATTCCACACTAATCATCCCGCTACCTGTCCCAAACTTCTGCCGGTTCATATCAACCAAATGAACCGTTGGTAGCTTAGCTTCGTCTACGGCACGCTCTTTTAAGGTTGCCAATTGATAAACACCCTTGGAAGCACGAGCATAAGAATCCAGCGATGGCGTCGCACTTCCTAGGACAACGGGACAATCGTGAGTCAATCCACGACGCTTAGCGACTTCAAGGGTGTGATATCGCGGCATCTCCTCTTGCTTATAGGTAGCTTCATGCTCCTCATCTAAAACGATCAAACCAATGTTATCCAACGGTGCAAACACCGCAGAACGAGCTCCGATCACGACGTTCACCTCTTTACGTAAAATCTTACGCCATTCGTCGTAACGCTCCCCCATGGATAAGCGACTATGAAGCACAGCCACCTGATCGCCAAAGCGTCGTTTAAAACGCCCCATTAATTGAGTGGTCAACGTAATCTCAGGAATCAACACAAGCGCTTGCTTCCCTTGGCTCAATGCATTGGTAATGGCCTCTAAGTAAACTTCCGTCTTCCCACTACCGGTGACGCCATGAACCAAAACGACTTCTGAAGAAGCCTTCCCAATGACATCGACCGCTTCTCGCTGAGATGGATTTAACACCATTTCACAACCCTCAGGCAATGCCTTACTAGCATAAGGATCTCGGTAAACTTCCACGTCTAAATATCTCACTACCCCTTTATCAGCCAACGCCTTTAACACGGCCGCGGTTGCGTCCAGCTCATCCCTTGCCATTGGGTGAGCATGACCCATCAACGTCTCCACCACGTCTAACTGCTTTTTTGACCGCCCCACCACGCTTAAATCAACGTCCCGGTTCACCAATTCCACGTAGCGTTTCGTTTTTTGACCCAGTCGTTGCGAATGCTCGTATACCACTTCCACACGACCAGCATTGATTTCTTCCTTTAAAACCTTTAAAAGCTCTTTTGGGACGACCCCCTCATCCAAGACATCGACCGAGCCAAATAAACCTACGATTCGCTGATCTAGAAACCCTCTTGATTCAACATCAGATAACACAAATTTCTTCTTATGCTTCGTCCGCATGGCTGCCGGTATCATGGCATCAAAACAAGAAATCATGGTGGCGCCCGTCTCCTTTGCTAAATCAATGCCCAATTGCAATAATTCTGCGTTTAAAACTGGGACCACGTCAAGCACTTGACGGATCGGGCGCAACTTCTTATCGTAATCGCTATGAGACTTCACCTTTAACACAACGCCTGATAACGAGCGTGGACCGAAAGGCACAATGACTCGTATGCCAGGCATAACGATGTCGTCAAACCCAATTGGAATCTCGTAATCAAACACCCGGTCCACCGCTTTATTCTTAATGTCAACTACCACTTCAGCAATCATTGAAAAACACTCCAAAAACGTTAAATTTATTAACCATAAGTATACCACGTTTTAGGATATTAGACCATTAGAAACAGCTCTCCTTTTTCGTTAAAACAAAAAAGGTTCAGATGATGATTAGTCATCTGAACCAAAGAAAACGAGGTACTTCACGATCGATTATTACTCAAACACATTTTAATTTTTCCCTCTACTACCTTTGCCATAGCCGCTTTAGCAGGCACCATGTATGCACGTGGGTCATTGGCTTCCGGATGTTGAATTAGATAATCACGCAGAGCATTTGAAAAAGGAATTTTAAGCTCAGTTGCAATATTTACTTTGCAAATCCCTTCTTTAATGCATTCGCGAATTGCCTTTTCAGACACCCCTGATGCACCATGTAAAACGAGTGGAACATCAACAACTTTTCTAATCTTTTTTAATCGCTCAATGTCTAATTTTGGTTCCGCTTTATATAATCCATGTGCGGTTCCAATCGCAATAGCCAAGGAATCAACGCCTGTTCTTTCTACGTAGTCTTTTGCTGCGTCAGGATCGGTATAAAAAGCATCGGCATCGTCCACGATTAAATCATCCTCTTGACCACCTAAACGACCTAGCTCTGCTTCGACCGTTACACCTCGTGCGTGTGCATAGGTGACAACCTCTTTAACAAGATCAATGTTTTCTTCATATGGAAGGTGTGAAGCATCGATCATCACTGATTTTGTACCTAAGTCAATGGATTCTTTTATTTGATTAAAGCTTTCGTGATGGTCTAAGTGAAGTGCAATGGGAACGTTATATTTTTTAGCTGCAACCGAAGCTAGTGCTTGCAGATAATCACGTCCACCGTATGAAAAGGTACTCGGTGTTCCCGCTATAATGACTGGCGATCCCAGCTTAGCTGCTACTTCTACAACGACTTGTAATGTTTCTAAGTTATGAATGTTAAATGCTGGTACGGCGTAGCCCTCTTTTTGAGCTAATGCAAGCATCTCTTTCGTATTGACTAGCATTGAAGATCTCCTTTTTCTGTAAATTTCAAATCTGGTCTACTTTGACTTTCTCAAAATAAGTATCAAAATTAGCAAGATTAATGCTACCTGTTTCCGATTCTAGCGCATTTAACACGCCTGCTGTCATAGCCATTCTAATCGTCTCTTCAATTGTTTTTTCTTCAGCTAATCCCATTGCTAACCCTGCCATGGTCGCATCGCCGGAGCCCACTGGGTTGATCGCATTGATTTTGGGAACGGTGGCTAAGTAAAATTGATCTCTCACTTTAATAAAGGCACCGTTTGCGCCCAAAGAAACAACGATCCATTCGATGCCAGAAAAAAGTTCTTCTTCTAGCGCACCTTTTAGTTCAACGGGGTTCAATGAGACTTCTTTTTCTAATAATTGACTTAGCTCTGTTTGATTTGGCTTGATCAAGTATGGCTTTTCAGTACTTGAAACCACTTCTTTTAATGTTTGCTCAGAACAGTCTAACAGTGTTCTTACCCCGTATCTTTTTCCAATCTCAATCATTTGCTGGTAGCTTGATAGCGAAATTCCTTGGGGCAAGCTTCCTGAAATAACCACAACTTTTTTTCCACTTACCAACGTTTCAAACTTTCTCAAAAACGCCTCTTCTTCTTTTTGTGAAAGAACGGGACCAGCTTCTAGTATTTCCGTCTGCTTCCCTCCGTGTAAAATGGCAATGCAGTTTCTAGATTCGTGTTCCGTTTTCAAAAAATCATGATCAATGGAAACTTTCGTTAATGCTTTTTCAATAAAATCACCAACGGTTCCTCCAATCATTCCAGTTGCTAAAACGGTGGCATCCATTAATTTAGCGACTCGTGTAACATTTAACCCTTTACCACCAGCCGTCTTTCTCATCTGCTTAGATCGATTAACCGCATCTAATTGAAACGTTTCTAATGGATAAGAGATGTCAACCGAAGGGTTTAGAGTAACAGTCAAAATCATCTTACCCTTCCTCCTTTTCCATGTCATACTTCTTTTCGCCATCGACAAAAGTTGCCATGAGTTCCAATTGAGAATCTAAAACAATGAAGTCCGCATCGTAACCAGGAGCAATCTTCCCACAAACGTCATCAATCCCAACGCTTTTGGCAGCAGTTAAACTTGCCATATTAACGGCTTCAAACGGAGTAGCAATCCCCCAGTCCACCACATTTTTAACGCCATCGCTTAATCGCAAGACACTCCCTGCCAAGCCCCCATCTTCCATCCTTACCGCTTTATTTTTCACAGCAACTGAGAACTCGCCTACGGTGTAATCACCATCTGGCATACAACACGCTTTCATACTATCTGAAATTAAAGCGACCCGATCTCTACCCGTCACATCCATCAAAATTTTAGCAACTTGAGGGTGAACGTGATGACCGTCACAAATTAATTCATTAAAGATACCTTTTAGTGACATGGCAGCACCAACCATGCCAGGCTCACGATGATGAAGCGGGCTCATTCCATTAAAGGTGTGCACAAAAACTGAAGCACCAGCACAGACAGCAACTTTAGCCTCATCGTAAGTAGCACTGCTATGACCTAAAGCAACCATGACATTGTTTTTAGCTGCATGAGTAATAAATTCAATGGCTCCTTTGCATTCTGGTGCAATGGCGATTTTTTTGATTAAACCGTTTGAAAGCTTCTGCCAATTTTGCAAGGCTTCAATGCTTGGATCAGAAAAATAGGTGGGGTTTTGAGCACCTTTATACGTTTCAGTAAAAAATGGCCCTTCTAGGAAAATCCCCTGAATTTTTGCTCCTTTAACTTCTTGATAATATTTCCCTATCCCTTCTACAACTTCATCTAATAATTGAACAGACGAGGTTAACGTCGTAGGTAAAAAAGAAGTAACACCACACGCTAGAAGCCCCTCTGATATCGTCTTTAATCCCGTTATACTATTATCCATTACGTCGTAACCTTTCAAACCATGAATGTGCGTATCAACCAAACCTGGTGCAACCCATTTGCCTGTGTAGTCTATTATTTTATAATCAGAAGATGGTACTTCTTTTGAAAATTCACCAAATTTTCCCTCTTTAAGCATTAAATAACCAGGTCCATCCACACGATCTTCAAAGAAGAATTTATCTGCATAAATCGCCTTTTTCATTTTACTTGCTCTCCACTCGATGTTTATACTTTTTTTCTACCATGCATAACCCAATAAAAGCGACGACGATGATTCCAATACCAACGTAGACGTTTCTCATAATCCCCATAACAACCATAGCATCAATACAGTCATGCCCAACGCCATAAGCACCGTAAGCAGCGAAGTCAATAAAAGTTGAGATAAACGCTGAACCAAAGATCAACATAAACCCATAAACAAATCCAGCAATAACCGCCCCTCTTCTTCCGCCTTTTGCATTACCAAAAATACCAGCAACACCACCGGTGAAGAAAGCACCAATGATCGAAACAAGAGGAACAGCATCAAAGATAACTGAACTAACAAACATGGCAACAATCATCCCAGCAACCGCCGTAACGAAACCAATCATAAGAGAGTTAGGTGCAAAACCAAATAAAACCGGCACATCTAATGCTGGAATCGCACCTGGTACTAACTTATCCGAAATTCCTTTAAAGGCAGGGACAATTTCACCTAAGAACATGCGAATACCTTGTAATAAGATTAAAATCCCTACAGCAAACCCCATCGAACTAATCAACGCAAAGACAATGTAATTTTGAGTTCCTGCAAATTCAGACACAACCTCTGGGCCTGCTAAAATCGTAACCACTAAATAGAAGAGTCCCATCACAATCGAGATAGAAACAGCCGTGTCTTTGAAAAATTCCAATTGCTTTGGCATTTTCAACGCTTCAGCATCTTTCGACTTATCACCAAGTAGACCACCGATATAACCTGCCGGAACCGTACCAAGAGTGGTTAAATGAGCAATCGCAAAGTTATCGTTACCTGTTAACTTCCTGACTAAAGGTTGGCCAATGGCTGGTAGAATAACCATTAGTAAACCTTGCACAACACTTCCTAAAGCAATAATGATCGTCTCATCAAAACCTGCAGTGTAAAATGCATGCGCAACTGCTACGGATAAAATCCACGTCATATGCCCCGTTAGAAAGATGTATTTAAGGGGTGAAAAGCGAGCGATTATGATGTTCACTAAAAATCCCAAAGCTAAAATGAGCGAACTAGTTCTTGCAATGACAGGAACGCTATTTTGAATGGCACCTACAACGGCCTCTGAACCCGTTGCAAACCCTGTTAATCCAAAGACTTCATTGAACAAAACAACGAAGGGAAGAATGTTCGTCACAAGGAAGCCCGCTCCTGCAGAAACCATGATCATTCCTAGTGCTGTCTTTAACGCCCCTGAAAATATTTGTCCACCTGACTTCTTTTGAATGGATAACCCAATCAAAGCAACCAATCCCAAAATAATAGCAGGCGTTTGAATGACTTGAAGAATAAAATCTAACACGATGAATCCTCTCCTCAAAAATTATTATTTATCTAAAAATAGCTCGATTTTTTCTTTTGCTTCGTTAACGTCCAAAATATTACTTACAAAAACCACGTGATCCGTATCTGAGAACTGTTCCGTAAACCCATCTGTGGTCACGATTAAGTCACACGCCTTACCTTTCACCGTTCCCATGTCCCAATGTTCAACGTCACATGGCTTACCTAATTGACTCATGGCTGATTCAACGGTCATTTTCAAAATCAAACTAGAACCAACACCCATACCACACACTGTAATAATTTTCATCATCGTTATAGCCTCCTTCAAACCTATAAACAGTCCACAATTGGGCTGTATTTTTTAATGTGTTCTTTATTAATGGCATCGCCACGATCTAAGTTTGAACTAACATAGATCGGGGGGGTAAAGCCACTCTCCACACACAGTTCAACCGTTCGTGCCATCATGCTATCAATGACAGCCATGCCAAGGATCGTTGATGTTCCAGAGAATTTTGGCTCAAGACCATCCAGACTAAGTGCCGCATCGCCAGCCTCACACTTAATATCAATCACAACGTCTGACACATCTTTCAACAGCTTCCCAGAAGAGTGCCTTGACGTTACAGCATCAGAAAATTCAAAGGAGGTTAAAGCAATCACCTTCATGCCACGTGCCTTGGCCGCTAATGCCATATCCACCACTGCCGCATTTCGTCCTGATACAGATACGATGATCATCGTATCGTCTGTAGACGTGTTTTGAAGCTCAAGGTACCCATCGGAGAATCCTTCAACGCGCTCCTGAATCGTACTTAATTTTGCTTTTGGAAACAGTGCCAAATGAGGAGCTAATAACGCATTAATTGGGACAATCCCCCCTGCGCGATAGAACACTTCCATGGCAAACATTTGCGAATGCCCACACCCGAACACATGAACCACACGATCTTTTTTAATTGAATCGGCACAGCACTGGGCAGCTTGCTCAATTTTGGCTTCCTCTTCGTTAATTTGTAATTCTAATTGTTTCTGAATAACTGAAAAAAACTCTTTGTGCTTCATGGTCAATTTCTCCTCTTCTAATAATTTTTAATCATATGCATGATTTCTTCTTTTTCCCCATTGCTTCTTAACAAAGCCACAAACGCCTCATCTTGTAATAAAGCCGCCATCTTACTAAGCAATTCGACGTGAGAATTACTATCTACGGCGCCAAAAGCAAACGCTGCGTTAATGGCTTTATCACCAAACTCACTGAATGACACTGGCTCAGAAAAGGTGACTAGACTTAAACAAATCTCCTTTACCCCTTCACTTGGTCTTCCATGAAATAATGCGATACCTGGGAGCATGATCATGTAAGGACCATATTCCTCAACGGTTTGAATCATCGAAGCAATGTAATCCTCCGTTATTTTCCCCTCATTAATTAGTAGATCACCACAGAGTTTTACAGCCTCACGCCAATCGTTAGCTGTCTGATCTGTCACAACCAACGTTTCGGTTAAGATTTCTTTTACCATAAATTCTCCTCCAATCATTTTTTCATCTCTTAATCTTCATAAGGATGGATGTTAACGCCTTTAACCACCCGATTTACCGTTCCAGTCGGCGATGGTGTGTCTGGTCGATTGCCAACCTTTAATGCTGCCATAACCGCTAGTACCTGTGCAAACATAACATAAGGCAAGGCCATGTAGGCATCAGGAATCATTGAATCAGCTTCATCAAAGGAAAAAGCAGATCCAGCAAAATTTTCTTCGCCTTTAACCGTCAAGCTACATATATATTTCGCAATTTGGTCACCTTTTACTTCATCCAAAATATCTAAATCGTATTTTCTTGTATGTGGATGATTTGAAGTGAAAACAAAAACCAATGTCTTTTCATCAACAAACGATTTTGGTCCGTGCCTAAAACCTAACGAAGAATCAAAAAGCATGGCAATTTTGCCAGCTGTTAACTCAAGAAGCTTTAAGCCTGCTTCTCTTGTCATTCCTGCTAAACTTCCTGACCCTAAGTAAATAACGCGATTGAAGTCTAAGTCGACCATCCGCTTGATTTCCTCTTCACGCCCAATGACGTCTTCACCCATTAAAGCTAACGCTTCCACGATTTTTCCTTTTTCATCGTTAGTCTTAGGATCAAAAATGAATAGCGTCGACAACACCATACACGTATAGCTCCCCGTCATAGCAAAGCCTTTATCGTTAGCACCCTCTGGCATCAGAAACAGTAAATTCTTTTCATCCTTTTCTGACTTCTTTGCTAGCACACCATCTTTTGCACAGGTGATGGTCAACTGATAAAAATCTTTGATCATTTTTTTTCCTAAATCCACTGCAGCCATACTTTCTGGACTATTTCCGCTTCTTCCAAAAGATAAAAGCAACGTTGGAATGTCAGCATTCAAATATTCGTAAGGATTAGATACAATATCAGTTGTTGGAACACTAACGAGCTCCCATGTAAGCTCATCTACTTTTCCTTTCAAATAAGGGACAACCGTATCACCAACATAGGCTGAGGTTCCAGCGCCAGTAAAAATGACTCGGACCTTTTGATGTCGACTAGCTATCATAGCTAAGTAAGTATCAATTCTATCTTTATTGGTTAAATAATTTTTCAAAGCTTCTTTCCACAATTGTGGTTGTTGCTTCACTTCGCCAACTGTGTTGATGGCACCCAATTTCTCCAATTCAGTTTTTTCCATTTCAAACAACTCTATCTAGCTCCTCTCAAGTGCAATCGTTATACTATCACGCCTTCAGCAGCGTGGTCACTACTGGTAATTACCAGTTATTATTCTAACCTGTTTTTGTGCGAAAATCAAGTCTTATCCTTAAAATTCTAACTTTTTTTCTCGTTTACACACAAACAAAAAGACCTTTCTCAATCACACTAGAGCAGCTAGCATCGACTTGGAAAAGCCTTAAAATGTTTATTTTCTTTTAACTATTGCGCTTTAAGAAAGGATCAAGTGACGAACTTTATAAACAAATTGATCACTTTTAGCCGTACTGAAAGTGAGCTCAATCACTTTATTGCCTTTATTGAAGGCGCGCCGTTTCAATTTTAAACAGGCACTGCCCTCTTTAACTTCAAGTAATTTAGACTCTTTGGCACTTACAAGTCCAGCAGAAAACTCTTCGTCTGCGATTTCAATGATTTCGTTATAATCTTCCTTAAATATTTCATATAACGGCTTTCTAGAAATACGGCTTTCTTCCAAATCTTCAAAGATTTCAACTGGAATGTAGCTGATTTCCACCATCATTGGAATCCCATCTGCTAATCTGAGTCGCTTTAAATAGTAAACTTTAGCTCCAGAGGTTAATCCAAGTTGCTCTGCAATGTCTTGGTAACTACTAACGACTTCAAAAGCTAATACTTGCGTTTTAGGAACCTTCCCCATTTCTCGCATTTGATCCGTAAAGCTATAGTTATCCATTAAATTTTGCTTATCATGACCTCGCAATTCTGCTACAAAGGTTCCCTTTCCTGAACGTTTATAAATATATCCCATGTTCTCTAGTTCTAGGAGAGCTAACCGAACGGTTGTTCGGCTCACGTCGTACTTTTTACAAATGGCTCGCTCAGACAGCATCTTCTCATTGGGCTGAAGCTTTTCTTTTATTTCTTCGATTAGAATGTCCATTAATTGATGGTAGAGGGAGACAGAGCTATTTTTATTAATCATGGCAAACACCTTTTTCAATGTATTGAAAAAAGTATACCATAGCAGACAAAAGAAAAGCAACATTCCAAAAATTGATCCGTTGCTTTTCAACTCATCCTCGTCTTTAACTCCTGTAATATTTTCTTCTCCAATCTGGAAACAGCGACTTGATTCATGGAGAGCCGCGTCGCAACTTCAGCTTGGGTTAACCCTAAGTCGTAGCGCAAGTAAATCAAGGTTTGCTCCTTTTTATCAAACGCACCGATGACCTCTTTTAGTACAACCCCTTCATCAAAGGTTTTTGTGTTAGAATCCTTTAACCTTTCAAATAGCGGCGCATCGTCCCCTTCTGAATAATCCAACGATGTGGCACTGGTCGGTGCATTAAGTGCTAAAATCACTTGTTCTTCTTCTAGCTCGCACGCCTCGGCCAATTCCCCAATGGTCGGTGGTCTCCCCATGGTCTGTGATAATTCTTCTTTGACGTTCGCAATTTTATAAGCGTTCATTTTCACTTGACGACTCACTTTAACGGGGCTAAGTGACCTTAAATAAGCCTTCATTTCACCAATAATAATGGGAACGGCATAAGTCGATAATGTGGTGTCAAAGGTTGGATCAAAGCCGGTGATGGCTTTTAATAAGCCGGTACATCCCACTTGAAAGAGGTCCTCCTGTTCCGCATTCATGGCAGAAAATTTATGCACGACGGACCAGACGAGATCGATGTTGTGATTGACTAACGTGGCTAGCGCTTCTTGATCTTTATCCTGTGCTTTGGCAACCAGTGCCCTGATTTCCCCCTTTGTCATTTAGACTTCCCGTTCCAAAACTACCGTGGTTCCTACACCGGGCGCTGACGTAATTTCCAACTCATCGGTAAAGGATTCCATGATCATAAAGCCAAGCCCACTCCGTTCTTCGTCCTGTTTCGTTGTGTAGAGGGGTTGTTTTGCTTGTTCAATGTCATCAATCCCGACACCATTATCTTTTATAACCACACGAAGCAAGCGACCTTCTAAGGTCACTTTAAAATCGATGATGCCTTCGGGATTACCTTCGTAGCCATGAATAATGGCATTGGTGACACCTTCTGAAACGACGGTTTTAATTTCTGTCATTTGTTGAGCATCTACATCCAAAGAGGTCAACACCCCCATAACGATTAATCGCGCCAAGCTGGCATTTTCTGCAACGGCCGGAAAGGTGACACACACTTGATTTTTCATTAGCTTACCCCCTCTAATAAGTTAACAATCGCTTTTTCATCTTCAATGATGGTAATGATTTGATTTAACCCCGACATGTAAAACACCTTTGATACCACCGGATTCATCCCGACAACAAACACGCGCCCACCATGATCTTTCACTTGGTTATAACGACCTAGAATAATACCAATCCCTGATGAATCCATAAAATCAAGCCGCTTCAAATTAAAGACAATGTGCTGGATGTCGTAGCTTTCTAACATTAACGTCAATTTGTTTTTCACTTGCTGCGACGTGGATTGATCCAGTTCTCCTGACAGGTCAACAAATAAAATGTTTTTTTGAACTTGTGCATTCACACCTATACTCATGCTTAACTCCCCTTTTAGTGAACTGGTTCCCATTTTACCAAGGATTATTCCAAATCATAGTGTTTCGACGTTTATTCCGTAAAGCTCCTAATTTTAACAAGCGACCTTTTTGTCTAAGTTTGAAGACCTTTGTATCCAGAAGAGCAAAATAAAAAAAAGCTGACAAAGTTTGTCTAGCATTAACTACTTGGAATTGATAAGCCCGCATCGGTTTTGGCATTGACTAAAAAAATAACCGTCCTATAAAAGCTTTACCAGGCTTAGGACGGTCATTTTTTGCTATAGATCCTCTTCACTTTCTAAAGCGGAATCTAACCTATCAACAAGCATTTCTTTCTGTAATCGGCTTAGTCTTTTTAACTGTGCTTCCTTTTTCATGGCATCAGAGCGTGATTCGCATGCCACATGATACACCAACTCAACTGGCCGTCTGCCACGGGTATATTTGGCCCCTTTTACTGACGTGTTATGCTCTTCCACGCGCCTTTTTAAATCGGTGGTATAACCGATGTAAAAGGTGTCATCTTTGCACTGTAACATATAGACAAAGTGTTGTTTTTTCATCTTAACTTTTCAATGCCTCAAGTTCCAAAGCTGTAAACTGGTACCGTTTCATACAGAAATGACAAACCGCTTCCGCACCATTGTCCTCTTTGATCATGGTCTCTAATTCTGCGTTTCCTAATGACGTTAAACCAGGGACAAACTTCTCTTTATCACAGTTACATTCAAACATCAGAGGTTGTGTTTCCAAGATTTTTGCATTTTCTTTTCCAACCAGCTCATAAACCACCTCTTCGGGTGTCATACCAGAAGAAATCATGTCTGAAACAGGTGCAATGGTACTTAACGTTTGCTCTAATTTACTAATCGACGCTTCGCTAGCATTTGGCATGACTTGAATGAGAAAGCCACCTGCTGCTACCACTTCGTTTTCTTCGCTGACCAAAACACCTAAACCGACGGCAGATGGGGTTTGTTCCGACTGGGTAAAGTAATAAGTGAAATCATCGCCAATTTCACCGGTTTGAAGGGGCACTTGGCCGGTAAAATAGTCTTTCAATCCTAAGTCCTTTGTGACGTAAAGGTCCCCATCGGTTCCGACGGCCATCCCAACGTTTAGTTTGCCTGAGTTATACTGAAACTGAACCCGTGGATTGGCCGCATAACCACGCACCTTCCCTTGTGCATTGGCATCTGCTACGATTAACCCCATCGGTCCACCACCGTTAATCCTTACGGTGACGGTTTCATGACCTTTTAGCATGCATCCCATCATCGCTGTTGCTGTCAACGTTCGCCCAAGAGCGGCAGCGCCCGTTGGATAGGCACCGACGTTTTGATTAGCCACCTCACATAATTCAGTGGTTCTAGCGGCATAAATTCGGATTTCCCCTCCAAAGGCTAACGATTTAACTAAATAATCCTTCATACTTCTTCACGACCTTTACCCTAAAAACAACTCCATTAGGAGTTGTTAGGAGTTGTTTTTAGTTTTCTTCTGTTGGAACTTCTTCTCTCACGGTTACCTCTGCTTGAAGATCTTTCATTTGAGGCACTTCTTCCGCTGATACAGCTTCTTTTTCAGGTGTTTCAGAGTCTGTACGACTACCTTTCCCATAGTCCGTTTCATCTAAGTAACCTTTTTCTACCAATTCATCGATTTGCTCTTTCGTTAAGGTTTCTTCAACGAGTAACGTTTCGGCGATTAAGGTCATTAATTCACTGTTTTCTTTTAGGATAGTGGTGGTTCTTTCGTAACAGCTGTTAATGATCTCCGCCACTTCTTCATCAATTTTCAAAGCCATATGATCCGAATAGTTTTGCGTCGTTTGTCCATAAATCGACCCTAAGAATAAGTCGCCACCACGCTGTTCAAACTGAATTGGCCCTAGTTTGCTCATCCCGTATTCCGTTACCATGGAACGCGCCGTGCGTGTGACGTTTTGCAAGTCATTATGGGCACCGTTTGTTACTTCTTTAAAGGTTAATTCTTCTGCAATGCGTCCACCTAAAGAAACGGTAATGTTATCTAAAAACTGTTGCTTTGTCTTTAACATCGTTTCTTTTTCAGGTAGCAGCAGTGCGTATCCTCCCGCATGACCACGTGGAATGATGGTTACCTTTTGAACGATGGAAGATCCGCTGGTCTTCAATCCAGCGACCACGTGTCCAGCTTCGTGATAAGCAACCGTGCGACGCTCTTCTGGTGTAATAACTTTCGACTTTTTAGCCGGTCCCATTAAGACGCGATCCACCGCTTCGTCAATGTCGCGCATTTCAATGTATCTGCGGTTATCACGTGCAGCCAGTAATGCCGCTTCGTTGAGTAAGTTTTCTAAGTCAGCCCCACTAAAGCCAGGTGTACGTTTTGCAATGTGAACCAGCTCGACGTTAGGCGTAAAACGTTTGTTACGGGCATGAATTTTTAAAATGTCTTCGCGACCTTTTACATCCGGAAGGGCGATGATGACTTTACGGTCAAAGCGTCCTGGACGTAATAAGGCTGGGTCTAATACATCGGCACGGTTGGTGGCTGCCATAATGACGATGCCACTGTTCACACCAAATCCATCCATCTCCGTTAAGAGCTGGTTTAAGGTTTGTTCACGCTCATCGTGTCCCCCACCGGTTCCTGAACCACGACGTCTACCAATGGCATCGATCTCATCAATAAAGATAATACATGGTGCATTTTTCTTCGCAACGGCAAACATATCACGAACTCGGCTTGCACCGACACCAACGAACATTTCCATAAAGTCCGATCCGGAAATGGAGTAGAAAGGCGCGCCAGCTTCCCCAGCAACGGCACGTGCCAATAAGGTTTTACCTGTTCCTGGAGGTCCCGTTAATAAAACACCTTTTGGAATCCGAGCGCCCATGTCGTTATACTTCTTTGGACTCTTTAAAAAGTCAACGATTTCGACTAATTCTTCTTTTTCTTCTTCGTTACCAGCGACGTCGTTAAAGGAAACGCCACTGTCTTTCGCCAATTGGGCGCGGTTGTTTCCAAAACTAAAGGCTTTGTTATTGCCACGTTGTGTGGAACGCATCATGGTAATAACAACGATGATCAGCACCGCTGTTACCCCAAAAGAAATAAACGCGGTCCAAGGCATGGCAGGTAGGGCTTCAAAGTTCGTCTCGATGTTATGATAACGCGCCATTTCAGTCACTAAGTCCAGATGGATCTGATGAATAATCAAGTAAAATTCACCGACCGCTTCTTCGTCAGCCGGTCCCACACGCTCACCACTCACTCGGAACATATCGCGATTTCCATCGCCATTAACCGGGCGAATGTTAAGTTCTTCCACATCGCCACTTTCCATTAGTTGAGCAAAATCTACAAAGTTGATTTCTTCTGGTGCTTGACTCTCGTTATTCCCGCCCTGCATCATAAATAAAAATACACCAAGGGCAATAATTGGCATCATTAAATATGAAACCAAGCTACGCGGCCCTCGGGTTGGTACGTTTCCTCCACCCATGTTATTAGGTCTTCTATTATTCTCGTCTTTTCGAATCTCCATTTTAATAATCAGTTCCTCTCATACTACCTACTAATATTCGCTTCTTTCGCGTGTATATTCAATCATAAGGCGAGTATTTTTTTCATTTTCATCTAAACACAGAGGTGCTTTTTTTAATCCAGGTACCCAAATCACTTCGTCGTCTTTGTCAACAACGATGGGCCAAAGGTCCCTTTGATCCATCGGAATTTTCCCGTCAATCATCATTTTTTTAACTTTTGAACTTCCTTGCTGATTCATCAACCTTATCCGATCACCTGACCGTCTATTTCTAACCTTTAACGGCAGACGTTCACTATTATAGCATAAATAAAGAACGTTGGGGTCATTTTTAAGCTTTTTTTCCTGTGACCCTAACGAAACGGACAACTTCCCCACCCGAGGCAGCCAAACTTCTTCCCCTACGTTGAGCTGAAATTCGTATGAATCAGGCGCTTCCAACTGCTTATCAGTGAAATAAACATCGTCATACGATACTTTTATCACCTTACCCTCACCAAGGTCTAGTTGCATGTGAGGCTTATCGCTATTTAAAAGGTCGATCACATTTAAGATCGCATTCTGGTCAATCCTTGGTACCATTCGCTTGATCCACCTTCTTAGAAGGCTTGGGTGTCGTTGTTTTAAATGGTTTCGTGATAGGTGATAACCAGCTTCTATTTGGCCGACTTTTTCCATGATTTTATCTACTTCTTTAGAAAAATAATCTTCGTCAGATTCCAAGTGATCACTTAGCTGTCGCACGTGTTTTAAAACGCCCTGATCTTCCTTAACCAGCTCTGGAATCACGTGACGACGAATTCGATTTCGTAAATAAAGGTCCGTCCCATTGGTCACGTCTTGATGATACGCAATCGACTGATCTTGAGCAAACAGGTAAATATCTTCTTTCGTCACTTCAATCAAGGGACGAACAACTTGCAAGTCGTCAACTTTTCCATTGGCCCTTATCCCAATCAAACGAGCGGGAGTGCTATTTTTTAACAACCTAGCGACGATGGTTTCTAGGTGATCATCTCCGTGATGAGCCGTCACCACCTTATGCGCTTGATAGTGAGATGCCACACGAGCAAAGAATTCATAACGCTTCTTTCGTGCATAATCGTGGAAATTCCCCGGATCTTCTTGTTCTGGCATCACGTCACACTCGAAAGCGATGCCTTTATTTTTTGCCACCTTCTCAATGAGTTGTTGATCCAAAAAAGATTCTTTTCGTTTTCCGTGATCCAAATGAGCCACAATAACGGTTAAGTTCCATAATTCTCGAAGCTCACTCATCAAATAAAGCAGTACCATGGAATCCACACCACCCGAAACGGCCAAGACAACCACGTCATCTTGGTTAAACATCTCGTACTTCGCAATGGTCCGCAACACACGATCTTTCATAAAAACTACCCTTCATTCATCGATTGATCTTTTAAAAAAATCATAGCTAATAGTATACCTGTCATGTTCGACACAATGCACAGGCATCTAGTCTCACTATGAGTGGCACAAAGCCTAACTTCACGAAAATATGAGTGATTAGTTAGACTTGTACCTTCAGGTGCTAAGATGCACTAATCAAGCCAAGCTTGAAGAGCACCTAGTATATCACATTTTCGACCTGATTTCACTAAAAATGTAAGAATGCCCTAGCGTAACAAAGTGTATCTATCCTACTCGACAGGATGCATAGCATCTAGTCCCACTATGAGTGTTTTTAGTATACCCAACAAATGTAAAGTGAGGATAAACTGTATATGAACTCAATGTAAACAACTTCCCTCTTTCTACTTGGTCAAAAGCAATTTCCGCCTCTTCACTTACAGCATATAATAAATTACAGAAAGTGTGTCTGAAGGAGGACGATTTAAAAGTGGCAACTACGTTAATGGTCATTAAGTTATTAAGTGTGGGAATAGGGGTTGTGATGGGGTGGTTTTTAGGAGGTTTAGACGCATTGGTGTATGCTTTGATCATCTTGATCATCGTCGATTACATCACCCAGGTCATGCGTGGCGTGATAACAAAAAGGTTAAGCAGTGCCGCTGGCATGCGTGTCATTTTCCAAAAGATCCTGATTATTTTGTTGGTTGGTGTGGCAAACGTCATTGACCTCTACCTCATTCAAAGCACCAATGCTCCCCTCAAAACTGCCGTTACCTTTTTCTACATTACCAATCAAGGGATTTCCCTATTGGAGAACGCAGCCGTCGTTGGCATCCCGATTCCAGCGGTGTTAAAACAAGCACTGATAAAGTTACAAAAAAACATCGATTAAAAGGGCGTTTCTAGAAAAGCAAAAAGCAAGCTACAACAGTAGCCTGCTTTTTACATGTGTAGAAAATTAGCGTCTAAATAAACTCTGTACACGGTTAACAACTGGTAGGTTAGAAACAGCGTTAACAACGAGGTTCGGTAGTTGGGAGAAGGTTCCTGAGCTAACCGGTCGTGGATTTCTGATACGCTCCGTAACATTCCCAACGGTGTTTCTTAAATTTTGCAATTCTCTTGTCGCCGCATTATCGCTAAGGTTACCCGAAATAATGCCTTGAACCATTGAAAGGGTATCGCTAATCATTTCTCTTGCAGTATTTAAAACGCCATCCTCAATGACTCTTAGGTCATCTCCAAGTGAATTCTCTAGTTGTTCGTAAATTGGAATGATAAGTCCTAAAGTACGTGATGTAAGTTGTAGGTGACGGATCGTTCTAGGAATACTAAAGTTTCGAATCGCAGGTGTTAGCATCGCTGTAATCACCTCTCCAATGCCGCGATCTCCAAGCCCCGTTACACGTGCATCTAGCTCGTAATTAATCACATGAGGGAGTGTAATGAGTAAGTAGTCTTTAATTAAGTCAACCACGGAACGACCACCTAAAACGTGAGCCAGTTCGCGATCCAGTAAGTCAGCCATTTCTAAAACAGCAATGGCACCGTCTACGTCTTCTTGAACAAGGCGCAAGATGGTTCCCATACGTGGACCAGTGGCATCTCCAAGGGCAAGGTAACGGTCAATCAACGCACCTGACATTAAGTCTGTTACGAAACGGATTCCCGCATCCAGATCGATGTTACGTACACCTGAGCGCATGCCTTCAAGAGCTAAAATAGCATTGTCTAAGTAAGCAATCACCTCTTGCGTACTCAGATTATCAAAATCAATGCCTCCTAGCAAGTCATGCATAATATGTGCTAGTCCCAATCCAAAGTGTCCAGGAACGTTCTCTTCAATGATCTCATCGACCATGGCACCTAATCCAGCATTTAGATCGTCACCTAGGAAAGAAAGAATCATGCCAACCACGCCACCCTCTGCGTTTCCATCCAGTAGATCAGCAAGAGGTCCTGCTAGGCGGTCAAATCGCTCTAATAGGTCGCGAACTTCTGTCACATCAGCAATCAAATATGTTAGAATTTGATCGATTCCTGCATGTACATCGGTAAAGTCAACGTGGTTGTATTTATCAAGGAGTTCACCTGATAGGATACGATCAAGGAAATCTAATAAATCGATTAACGTGTCGACGTTTTCTTGATCACCAAGCATGTCATTACGAAGGTTTATTAGCAGGTCGTACCCTCCACCGTCAACGCTTTGTACCACAGCACTCACATTTCGATTTCCCCCTAACAGACCTCCAAGTGCCCCTGTTTCAGTGGTAAACAAACTGTACATTCTATTACGTCTTTGGTTTAAGTCGTCCATGTTGAACTCTAAAAACGTCCTAGCACCTGCTAATACATCTGAAAGCTCACCCATGTCAAAGTTATCCATATCCATGTCCATGATAGCAAATAAACGGAAAGCCCCTCTAATGGCATCTGTCACGTAAAGAAGGTATTCTTGAGCCGCAATTTGTGCTTCAAGAGATTGTGGTAAAATCCCACTATTACCTGTCGGATTACTTCCATTTAAAATCCCGTTTGGAAAAACAAGGTTAGTAGATGTCAGACCAAATCGGAGATACGTAAAACTGTCATGGAACAAAAGGTTGTTTAATCTTCCGACGCCACCGATGTTAACGACCCCGAGAAAGTTAAGTCCATTCATAAATCCATTAAGTAATGTATTAACCGAAATATTAATACCAGGTAAAATCTCAATTGGTGGTAGGTCAAGGTGTTGAATCTGAGCAAGAAGTTGATGCATTTCGGCAGTCATCTCATTTAATAAAATAGCATTCGCATCAAAGGTGGCTTGCAGGTCTGGATTTTCTTCCTCTTCCTCTTCTTCAACTGTTGGATCTACTTCAGTTTCTGCTTCAGGAGAAGTTGCTGTTTCATTCTCATTGGTCGTCTCCCCTTCTTCAGGCGTCGTCGCTACCTCAGTCGGAGGTGTTGTCGGCTCTGTGTTGTTCACTTCCCCGGTTGCAGGTGGTTGCCTAACTTCTGCATCTTCAAAAAGAAGAATTTCTTCCAAGTCTTGTTCCAAGTTGGTTAACCATCCTTCGATTAGTTCCTGATGAACGAACTCTGGCTCACTGGCAGTTGCCAAGATCGTTGGTGAAACAACGGTTTGAAATAGCATCGCGAATGCGAGTACAGATGTTACCATCCTTTTTAAAACCGTCGTCTTTCCCCTTTGTTTACTACTTCCCATAAAAAACACCTCACTAAATTTACACACCCCTCCGCATTATCGACAAAGTATAGCATATTTTTATTGGCTATGGGCGATTCTATATTTAAGCGTTCAATTTTATCCTTTCAGTGTATGCCAGGGGGGGATACATGAAGAATTTAGCACTCTTATTGACCGAGTGCTAATAATGTGGTATAATATTTCTACACAGTTCAAAAAAAGAGAAAAGGAGTTGAATAGAAATGAACATCAACAAAATGACTGAAAAATTGCAGCAAGGAATTAGTGATGCACAGAGCTTAACCATCCGTATGAATCACCCTGAAATTGACACCCCTCACCTATTCCAAGCTTTCTTACAGGAGGCCGATGGTTTAGTATCCCGTATTTTAACCAAAGCAAACTATCCTTTAAACGAGATTAAAGCAGGTGTAACGGACCTTTTAAACAAAAAGCCTTCAGTGAGCGGAAGCAATAACCAAATTGGGATTTCTGCTGATTTAAACCGCATCTTACTAAAAGCAGACGATGTTGCACGGGCTTGGGAGGATCAATACCTCTCCGTTGAACACGTCTTTTTAAGCTTGCTTAAATCCAACAGCTACGACTTGAAGCAGTTGATCAAAACCTTCGACATTAACGAGAAAAAAATCAAAGAAATCATTAGTGAAATGAGAGGAAATTCTAAAGTGATGACCCAAACCCCAGAAGCAACTTACGAAGTGTTAGAAAAATATGGGCGCGATCTCGTGGCAGATGTACGTGAGGGGAAAATTGATCCCGTCATCGGTCGAGACGAAGAAATTCGTCGCGCCACTCGGATCCTATCTCGAAAAACAAAAAACAACCCGGTCCTCATCGGGGAACCAGGTGTCGGCAAAACGGCCATTGTTGAAGGGTTAGCTTGGCGAATTGTCCGTGGTGACGTACCAGAAAGTTTAAAAGATAAAGTGATCTTTGAGTTGGACATGGCCGCCCTAGTAGCCGGTGCGAAGTACCGTGGTGAATTTGAAGAACGTTTAAAAGCCGTTTTAAATGAGGTTAAAAACAGTGACGGACAAATTATCTTATTCATTGATGAGATTCATAACATCGTTGGTGCTGGCCGTACGGAAGGTGCCATGGATGCAGGTAACCTACTCAAGCCCCTACTCGCTCGCGGCGAACTTCGTTGCATTGGGGCAACTACCCTAAAAGAACACCGTGAATACATTGAAAAAGATCCTGCCCTGGAACGTCGCTTCCAAAAAGTACAAGTGTCTGAACCAACGGTGGAGGATACCATTTCGATTTTACGCGGATTAAAAGAACGCTTTGAAGTGCATCACCGTGTTAGCATCACGGATGCCGCTATTGTATCTGCTGCTACCCTATCAGACCGCTACATTACCGATCGTTTCTTACCAGACAAAGCCATCGACTTAATTGACGAAGCCTGCGCGACCATTCGAACAGAAATCGATTCGCTGCCAGAAGAGCTGGATCGCATTGGGAGGCGCACCACGCAACTTGAAATCGAAGAAGCTGCTCTCAAAAAAGAAACCGATGAGAACAGCAAAAAACGTCTGGAAGACTTACAAGTGGAGCTTAGCAACCTAAAAGATGAGCTAAACCTAATGAAGCTCCAATGGGAACAAGAGAAGTTAGCCATCCACGGCATCGCCGATTTAAAAGCGGAGCTTGAATCATCAAAGTGGCAGCTAGAAGATGCTCAAAACACAGGGAATTATGAGCTTGCTGCTCAATTACAGTATGGTAAAATTCCAGAACTAGAAAAACAAATTTCCGCTGCTGAGGTGGCAGGTGATATGAATGGTTCTCCGGATAAACGACTACTCCGAGAAAACGTACGCAGCGAAGAAATCGCTGACATTATTTCTAAGTGGACGGGCATTCCAGTAACCAAACTCGTTCAAGGGGAGCGGGAAAAACTCCTTCACTTAAAAGAAGACATCAAACGCCGCGTTTCCGGACAAGATCCTGCCATCGACGTCGTAGGCGATGCCATCATAAGGGCCCGTGCCGGAATCAAAGACCCTCACCGTCCCATTGGTTCTTTCCTATTTTTAGGACCAACCGGTGTGGGGAAAACCGAATTGGCTAAAGCCTTAGCTGAGAATCTCTTTGATTCAGAAGAACATGTGGTACGCATCGACATGAGTGAATACATGGAAAAACATGCGGTATCACGTCTGGTTGGCGCCCCACCAGGTTACGTCGGTTACGAAGAAGGTGGCCAACTTACCGAAGCCGTAAGGCGCAAGCCTTATTCCATCATCCTCTTGGATGAAATCGAAAAAGCCCACCCTGACGTCTTTAACCTCTTGCTTCAAATTCTCGACGACGGGCGCATTACTGATTCACATGGTCGCACCGTTGATTTCAAAAACACCCTCGTTATTATGACGTCCAACATCGGCTCGCAAATTTTACTAGAAGAAACCGACTTCGCCAAAGCCAAAACCCAAGTCGAAGGTACCCTTCGCGACTATTTCAAACCAGAATTGCTGAACCGCATCGATGAAATCATCACCTTTAACCCTCTATCTGAAGCGGTTATTTACCAAATCGTTGATAAGTTTATCGAACTATTAAACAACCGATTAAAAGACGATCGCATTGTGATTACGTTAACAGAAAAAGCACACGAACTTGTCGCACGAGAAGGGTTTGATCCGGTTTATGGCGCGAGGCCGTTGAAGCGATTCATTCAGCGAGCGATTGAAACCAAAGTCGCTCATGGCATCATCGCTGGCGACATCATGCCAGATATGACCGTGACGGTGGATGCAGTCGATGAAGAATTGGTGTTGAATTATGAATAAAACTGAAGGAGCTATATCAAAGTGAATGCTGAAAAGCATTTGTAGAGATATGCTCTCTTTTTAGGTTGAAAAATGAGTTAAGTACTTTTTAGTGACCTTTCACCCAGATGCCAGTATATTTGGGCACTTCTGGGTGTAAAAACACCCATTATCTCCTTATTTGAATCGATCTGGGTGTTTTTATACCCTACCTTCATCTATTTCGGGGCTTTTTACCCTAAAATAGGTTTTTATATCTACCGTAGAAAAAAACTGTTATAATGACATTAACATCGTTTTAATTGGAGGTTTTAACATGGAAACTTGGGTGATTTATGCCATTTTAGCATCGGTGTTTGCAGGTGCTACCTCAGTATTAGCAAAAATTGGCATTAAAGGGGTTAACTCTCACTTAGCGACTGCCATTCGTACCGTGGTCGTCGTCCTTTTTTCTTGGTTGATTGTCTTTATCGTCGGTAGCCAATCTGAACTAGGAGCCGTTAGCAGTCGAACGTGGTTTTTCCTCGTTGCTTCCGGCCTTGCCACTGGTGCTTCTTGGCTCTGCTTCTTCTACGCCTTAAAGTTCGGGACGGTCACCAACGTCTCTCCCCTTAAAAAGAGCAGCATGGTTTTAACCTTGATCCTTGCCTTTCTCGTTTTAGGCGAACCAGTGGGACTTCCTCAACTATTAGGGATGTTATTTATCATCGCTGGAACGGTGCTCATGTTAAAGCTTAAAAAAGACGAGTCAGAGGAAGAAGCAAGTAAAGATAAAAAATGGCTTGTTTTTGGGTTGTTGGCAGCAGTATTTGCTAGTTTAGTGACCATCCTTGGCGCCATTGGGATTGCCGATGTGGAAGCCAATCTTGGTAACGCCATTCGCGTGGTGGTTGTTCTCGCAGCAAGCTGGGTTATGGTCTTTGTGACTGGCAATCAAAAAGGAATCTCCTCCATCACTAATAAAAGTTGGATTTTCTTGATTCTTTCTGGTCTGGCAACAGGTGGATCCTGGTTATTCTTCTTCCGCGCTTTACAAATTGGCCCTGCTAGTGGTGTCGTCCCCATCGATAAACTAAGTATTTTACTTAACATCTTATTTGCCCGCATCTTCTTAGGTGAGAAGCAGTCAGCAAAACAACTGCTAGGCCTGACCTGCTTAACCATCGGAACGTTAATTCTTGTTATGGGGTAACCTTTCTAAACGTAGAAAAGACTAACCATAACATTAATGTTGGTTCGAAATCAGCCAAAAAATTTGGTGTCACCATTTTAAAAGGCAAATGTGACCAAAATGCATAAAAATAAACGATTTAGTCATCTAAAACTTGAAATTGAGACCAAAAAGTGACCAAAAGGTCGAAAAATATCGAATTTGGTCATCAAAAACTTGAAATCAAGATCGAAATGTGACTAAAACGTCAAAAAATTTCAAATTTGGTCATCAAAAACGATAACCTAGTATTTAAATGACTTAAAATGTGACCAAAAGTCATAAAAACCACGGATTTGGTCATTGAGGAGGAGGTTATCCACCTTACAGCCCTCTATTTTCTGATCAAATTGATCTTTTTAATGGATCTAGCTAGATTATCCAGCAGCATAATACCATAAAGGACTATCTCATTCATCTTTTTAAGATACAAAATATGCATTTAGGTACCTTTTGTGGCCTTTTCCCCAGATATCACAAATTTTAACCACTTCTTGGATAAAAATATCGCTAGATTGGAGTGTTATAGCCTTGATAATGTAGTAAACGACTAAGTTTAGAGTGACATCAAAAAACACTAAGTCGCTATAGAGTGACCTAGTGTTTTTTTGATGTACATTAACTTCTAATACGCCCCACGCTTGCTGCCGTACAACAAGAAGATCGCAGTAAACAAAGCTAGAATTCCCATCGGTAACAACATCTCTGTCGTGTATCCACCAGTGTATAACAATTCTTCAATTCCAACAGAGATCCAATAGGTTGGGAAGATCATGCCAACCGTCGCCTGCCAGCCTGATAATTGGTCAACCGGAAACATGATCCCAAACATCGTTGTGAAAATCATGATCGTCATCATCACAGCACTTCCGGTCTCACCCTCCATGTTTTTGGTTAGAAAGGCCCAGGCATAAGCAAGTCCAACCGCTGTCATAGAAAACAAAACGTATAGCACACCTAGCATCCCAGCTACTTCCAATGACCAATCGTAGCGAACCATGCCAAAGAGACAAATAAAGAGGATTTGGATAACGAGTGGGAACATACAGGCAGCCAAATTTTGCCATAAATAACTAAAGGTCGTCGTTGGTGTACTGGAAATTCTCATGACGGTACGTTCTTTCATATCCGTCTGAAGTCCACGAGTCAATGGGAAGGCACTTAAGAGGAGGATGAAGGCAATCCAATAATAACCACGCCCTCCTTCTTCCCACATGGCTGAAATTAATAGCAACCCTAGAGGAATCAGCAACCCTAACAAAATCGACAACGGATTCCTGATAATTCTTAACAGTGCAAATTTAAAGATGGTCATGACTTTTTCACCTTCCTCGCTATAAAGCTCGCCACAACGAACAATGCCGTTAATCCTAGTAATAATCCTGCATTAAATAGGACCACTCCCCAGTCTGCTGCCACGTGTACAAACTCACCTGTTTCAAAGGTAATGGCTCCACCACCATAGGTCACCATCTGACGTCCAATCGACAATGGCGTTGCGTAGTCGTGAACAAAGGTGAAAGCATCCAGATTGACAAGGTTCTGAATCCCCATAATAATCCCACCACCAACGATCAGCAACCCCATGCTCACAACCATGGTAATCGCATTAGCTGTTTTGTATTCTTTGACAACGATCGTGATGAAATAGTTAAAGGCATGGGATAGTAGATTCGTTAAGATCAGCGTTCCAATCAAAAGTGGTAGATTTCCCCATTCAACTGGTGTAGCAATGGTTACAACAACGATAATGATCATGCTGTTAATAAATGAGATGACCATGCTACCAAGGATGGCAGCTTTAGTGAAGATCCCAGTATCAATTGGCGTTGCCATTAAGCGCCATTTCCTTGTATCCTTTAAGTCATCGTAGATATGACCTAGTGCCCATTGACCACCAAATATAGAAAACCCAATAATAAAGTTAGATGCTATCCGCGCCCACATTTGGCCAAGATAAGGCATATCATCGTCTAGGTTAATCATAAAGAGAATGATAAATAAGGGTAATCCTACTTGTAATGCTAATCCTAGCTTGTCCTTGAGCAACCTCGAAAAATAATGTCTAAAAATCAATCCAAATTTATTCATAACTATAACTCCTTTTTGTTATCATTGCGCAGTAGCTTCTACGTCGCTCTTACATCGCGAAGAAGCCTTGCGAAGTCAATCGTAATCGCAATGATTTGCGCGCCAGTAAAACTTGACTACTTGTTGTCATTAGTTTTACCAGTCCCTTGCGGGAACTCATTGACTTACTCCTCGTCCCTTAATTTTTTACCGGTCAACGTTAAGAACACGTCTTCTAAGTTTGGCTTATCGGCATTAAATCCTGCCACGCCACCGTTACGTTGTGCCACTTCTAAAATACGATTTAAATTCTCGCTACCTACGGTTGATGAAATCACATATTCACTTCCATTGACATCAACGGACTTGACACCAGCAATGGCTTCAAGGCTCAATTTCAAGGCCTGGGTTGCGACGGTTGCTGTAATGCGCACCACTTCTTCGTGTTGAATTTGACCAATCAACTCATCCACAGTCCCACTTGCGATGGCACGTCCAGCGTCCATCACGACGATGCGACTACAAATTTCCTGTACTTCTTCCATGTAGTGCGAGGTGTATAAAATCGTCGTTCCACGAGCAGCAATTTTCTTGACCGACTCTAAAATATGATTTCTCGACTGTGGATCAATGGCAACCGTTGGCTCGTCCATGATTAAGAATTTCGGCTTATGAACTAACGAACAAGCAATGTTTAGGCGACGCTGCATCCCACCAGAGAAAGTCCCTGGCTTTTTCTTGGCGTGCTCGGTTAATTCAACAAACTCTAGTACTTCTTTGATGTTGTCTTCTAACTCTTTTCCTTTTAGTCCGTATAGACCACCAAAATAGCGAAGGTTTTCAAGAGCCGTTAAATCTTTAAACACCGTGACTTCCTGTGTGACAAGCCCCATGTTCTGGCGTGTTTTCAGATTTTTCATGTCTTGGGTCATGTTAAACACGCTAACGTCTCCAGCGTTTTTCTCTAATAAGCCACATAAGATGTGAATCGCTGTTGTTTTCCCTGAACCGTTTGGCCCCAATAACCCTAATACTTCACCTTCGTGAATGTCCAAATTCAAACCGTCAAGTGCTCTAACGTCTCCTCCGTAAACTTTTACTACATTTTTCATACTTGCAATCATGTCATACACGTCCTTTTCATTTTTGACTTTTGTTGTCAACTATTTGTTGTAATGATAGTATAGCCTGTTTGAAACTTTCTCACTAGTAACATTTGTCACCATTTTCAGTTTCTACTTTCGGGCTCCCCTGTTTGTAGTTATACTATAACGCAGTTGGATTTCGTTCACTAGTAACATTTGTCACTAAGTTTCTTTTTCTTTAGTTGGGGTCATTAGAGTGAAGATGACCCAGCCAATGATGGCCACATTCGCTACAATGGTGTAAGTCCGCTCCCAATCATAAGGGATCCAACCGAGACGTGCGACGCCGTTAACCACCACAATCATGATAATTAAAATAATCCATTTTTTATCCATATCGATTCCTCACTTTGTAATTGATATGCTTATTATATCTGGGATCAAGGAGTGGGAGTAGTAACAAATGTCACCATTTTGATGTCATGTAAAAAGAAGCCTGGATGTGGCTTCCAGTAGATGGTCTTTGGTTTTGGTGGTTGACCAAAAAGATGGTTTTAAAGGATGATTTGTTTGATGAGGTCTTGAATCCGTTCTGGATTGCGGATGTGATAGTGGTAAGTGGCGATCAGGCTTTCAATCGCCGTGATTTTACGTGATTGAACCGAAGTTAGTAAAGAGAATCGCAGTGGCGTCGATCACCCAAGACATCAAATTCAAGTTTTACTTGTCATTTCTTGGAAATTTCCCGGCAAATACGTTATACTATCATTAGATCAAAATTTCTCCTTCGAGGTGCAATCATATGAAATTTCCGCTACCCCCTCACCATTGGTTTATTATTTGTAAAGTTGTCGCCTTCGGGTTGTTACTTAGCTTTCACACCGGTATTAATGAAACGGTTGACTTTTTCCTTCTCTTAACGTTGATCACGTTGTTCATTCTTCGCCTCCGAATTAAGAAGATGGAGTTAACGTTGCTCCTGGACTTTGCTTTGATCATTTTTGTTGCCGATTGGTGGGATCAATCCACCTATGCTCTTCTTCTGACGCTGTTCGAAGCCATTTACCGTAAAAAATACACGGCGCTGCTAGCTCTCATCTATATCGTCCTCCTACCAAACGTCAACTTGCCATTGTTAACCTTAACCATCCTCTGTGGCTTCTTCTTAGGTAGTTGGGAAGACGGAAAAGTAACCGAGCAGCGGCGACGTTTCCAGTTGCATCAAAACATCCATGAGCTAGAGGATTTAAACCACGAACTTTCTGAGGCAACGAGCATCACTGAGCGTTCAGCGACGTTGGCAGAACGTGCTCGGATTTCCCGTGATATCCACGACAACGCTGGTCACGACATCATCGCCGCTAACCTTGCCTTCCAATCGCTACGTGGTTTATTGGAATCCGAATCGGTTGACGTCTTAGACATGTACGACACCACCTTGGAGCGGTTAAGTAACGGTGTCGATAAAATCAGAGATATCCTTCATAATCAAATTCCCACCAACGTGGCATCGGTCGAGTACCTGCAAAAGATTTGTGCTGACTTTACCACGTGTAGCATTAGCTTCCGCCATCACGGCAACACAGAGCAAGTACCGGCCTACTTATGGCATGTTTTTTCAGCGTGTTTGAAAGAGTCCTTGACCAATGTCTCGCGCCATGCGGCTGCTAGCTTCGTTAAGGTAGAATTGGATGTTTCCACACATATCGCCCGCCTTTCCATTGAAAACGATGGTGCGTCACACACGACGAACACACCTACGGGTCGCGGCATCTCTAACTTAAGATACCGGATCCATGCGGTCGGCGGCAACCTTTCTACAAGTAAAGATAAAGGGGTGTTTCGAGTGATTTGTGTTGTACCTATCACTAATTTAGATAATGGAGTTGAGGTTTGATGAACGTACTTTTAGTCGACGACGATAAATTGATTCTGCAAAGTTTAAAAATTACCCTAGAAAAAGAAGCCGATATCACAGTGACGGGTGCGATCACCGATGGTCACCAAGCACTAGAAATCTGTAAATCTAAGCTACCTGATCTTATTTTAATGGACATTCAAATGCCAAGCATTGACGGCATTCAAACGACCCGCCTCATCAAAGAGGATCACCCCGATGCGCTAATCATGATGTTGACGACCTTTGCTGATCGGGAGCACATTAAAGATGCCATGGCTGCTGGCGCAAGTGGTTATTTGCTCAAGACCGATCCATTATCGGAGCTAGCACCTAAGCTACGCATGCTTCTAAGCGGAACAGGCATCATGAGTGCCGATGCTTTAAAAGAACTAACCACTCCTAAACAACACCCTGGTCTCAAAGAGTTGACCCCTCGTGAGCTAGACATTACTCGTCTAGTAGCTGAAGGACTTAGCAACAAAGAGATCGCCGCTACCCTTTTCTTAAGTGAAGGAACGGTTCGAAACCGCATTGTCGTTATCATGGAAAAAATGGACGTAAAAAACCGTACCCAACTAGGATTGGCTTATTCTGGCGAGAGTTAACTCAATCTCAAAACATAATAAAATGAGGATTCCGCTACAAAGCTAGAATCCTCATTTTATTTTAGTCTTGTTTATTTTTAAAGTAAATGGCAGCGCCACTGGCTCCTACCAATCCCAATCCAATAAGCCATGGACGCGCGCGTTCAATGCCCGTTTGAGGGAGCCTGGAACCGTCTTTTCCATCACTATTACCAGTTGCTTGTCCCTGATCTACAGGAGGAGTTGACTCCGAATGTGTAGGTATTGGATCAGGCTCAGTTACCGCTGGTTCTGTCGGACGTGGATCAGGTAAGCGAGGCGTTTCATCTGGCAAAATTCGTGATCCAGTTGCAAGTGATCCCTCTACCAATGGGTCAGGCACACGTACCACCAGGCTAGGTTCAAAAGATTCTCTTACGACAGAGAATATACCTGATGTCATCGTCTCATCGATTCCGTCTGAGTTTGCATTTTCATCGTTTTCTGGTGTTAAAAGGTCTTCAAGCTCCGGTTCTAAGTCTTCTTCTCGAAGAGGCATATCCTCGTCTTCAGGACCATCGATGGGTAAATAACCACCAGAATGATCGTCACCTTCTGTCCAAAACGCGTCATCCACATCAGGATGGGAAATGGTTTCTTCTAGGGATTCATCATCAGCATCTGGCACCTCTGTGACAGAAAAATTCCCTGACGATCCAAGTCTACCGTCCGTCTCATAAGCAAATACGGCCAAAGGCACCATTGCGACAGGATAATAAAGAAGGGCTAGCACAGCTACCAATGAAAAAACCCGTGTTTGAAACATTGACTGATTCATCCATATTGCCTCCTATCCTACCTCTTAAAAGTCAGCTGGCTCTTTCCCTAATACATCGTAAGCGTGTAAAACACCTTCCTGCTGTCTTGGATTCAAATCTCTGCGATCTTCAATGGCCATCCGCTCAAACTCATAAACAACGCGCTCATACTGCCCCTCAAGAATCGCTAAGTTTAACAAGCCGTGAAGGGTTTCAACCACTTGGAGTTCCAATACTTCACGTAAGCTGTCTGCGTCTTCACGTTCAAACAAATAATCAACAAGCTCAGGTGCATGCTCTCGATAGTTCCTCATCGCATCGGCATACTCTCCGGATGCAAGATGTGCACGGAAGCTTTGTTCGTTACTTAGTTGAGCCGTTGTCGTTGGTTGTTGTCCCGTCGTGGATGGTTCTCCAGGTGTAGAGTCCTGAGCTAGAGCTAGCGTAGTTGCTGCTCCCGCTCCTAATAGCAACACGATGCCGCCACCAATCCACCATTTTTTCTGACCACTATTCAAAGAACCGGTACCCGATGTTTTGGCAGTATCAGATGTAGTTAACTTTGACTCTAGCAATTGATTTTGAAGCCTTAACTCCTCTAGTCGACGTTCTTGTTCAACAGAGGCATTTTGATCAAAAGCTGGTTGTTGATGGTGAACAGGCACTTCATTTATTCTTTGATCAAGGCCAGATCCCATTTGACTTCTTAAGTTAGGAAGCTCCTGTTCAGAATAGGGATTGTAATCCTCTTGAAAACTTGGATCCTCTTGTTTTAAAACGTTAAACTTCAAAACGTTAAAGAGCGTTTCGACAATTTTACGTTCTCCCACTTGAAGTCGTTCAATGCGTCCAGACGAGGCATTGAGTTGTTCTTGATTCAAACGTTTTTTATAATTTTGCAGTTCTTCGTTTTGAGAAGCTTGAATGTTAACTAGCTCCGTTTTTAAATGGTTATCCAGTGCTTTTTCAAGCTCTACCATCTTTTCTTCGTTAAAGTTTTGGCAGGTCGTTTGAAGAACTACTGCTTGGCGTGTTTCTAAATCGGCCGCCTCATTTTGGTGTTTCGCCATTAATCGTTGAATTTCTTGCTCTTGTTGTGCTTTTAGCTGGTCAACTTCCATGGCAAGGTCACGCTCTACTTCGCTTTTGAATCGTTTTTCATCGATTTCAAGTTGCTCCGCTAATATTTTTTCACGAGAAGTCTTTGCCGCATGAAGTAAAGCGTCAGTATCTTCTAAGCTTTGTTGATAGCGCAATTCAAGCTCTTTTCTCGCTTGTTGCTCTAACCCATCAATTAAGGCCGCAATTTCTGTTTTCAAATTTTTCAAATCAACACTAAAGTCGTAAGTTAACAACGTTTCGTTTTTCTTTTCTGGTGAAATTTCTTCGCTGTTTATAAAGCTGAAAAAGCCAAATAACTCTTCCGGCGACCAGTTGATTTTTTCATCGACCTTCGTTTGTAATTTTTTCAATTTTACAAGCGCAGCAAAATCAGAAGCATCTAAGTAGTCCGACAAGTCGACAGACTCTTCTACTCCTGGTTCATTGAAAACAACTGGTTGGGCCACTCGGTCCTCTGAAGTTCCTATTAGCACTTCAGGCTCTTGATGAGGCACTGTTTCTTCCACAACTTTTTCCGGCATCAAAGCCTCTTGTCGACGTACAATTTCTTCAAGGGTTTCTTCTGGAAGCTCAACTTCCTGATGAGGCACCATTTCAGTGGCGATGACCTCAGGCATTAAAGCTTCTTGTCGACGTACGATTTCCTCAAGGGTTTCTTCTGGTATTTCTACCACATTATCCGATGTCACCTCTTCAAACGTCTCAACTAACACTACTGGTTCTTCAACGCTAGCCGCTTGTTCAGGAACCATTTCTTCTTGATCTGCGTCATCAATTTCAACGTAGCTAACCACCTCATCGATAGGCTCTACTTCTTTAACCATAAATTCATCGGTAATTTTTTGCTTTAGTGCTTCTACTTTTTCGGCATCTTTTTCATCTAGTGCACCAATACTTTCGCCTAGATGCTTGATGATTAATTCTAACAAGTCCGATTCTAATTCTGCATACAAATCAAATTGGTAGGCTTCATTTGTAGAGACATCTAGCAAGTCTATTTCCAACCGTTCACCTTCTACTTCGTGAGCCTTTATCGTCTTGATGTATCGACGATTCGCTTCACCTAGATCGTATCTCGTTTTGGTGTTAATATTTTTTTTGAATGGTTTAGGAATTTTTATAAACTGTAATTCATACATAGCTAAACCTCCTCTGTATGTGAAATTATAGCGTAATAACAGGCGCTTTGTCAAACATTACCTGCCGAAAAATCGCGGAAATTGTTAAGAATTGATTAAAGCACTCTCATAATGAAAAGAAATCCCTTAAATTTGCACACATAAACCATGCAATTAAAGGATTTCTACGACTATTTTTCCATCGTCTCAGATTTCTCGATACACGCCTTGATCCCTTTCATAACCGCCCCTCGAAACCCGTTCATCTCAAGGGCGGCTACCGCTTCGATGGTGGTTCCGCCTGGAGAGCAAACCATGTCTTTTAGCTCGCCTGGATGTTTATCACTTTCCATCACTAATTTTGCTGCGCCATAAACCGCTTGAGAAGCAAAGGTATATGCCATATCTCTTGGCATTCCAGCAACAACCGCCGCATCGGCCATGGCTTCAATAAACATAAACACATAAGCTGGCGAAGATCCAGCTACTCCGATAACCGAATGAAACAATGCTTCAGGAACCACTTCAGACTTCCCAAAGCTGTTGAAAATTTTCTCGACATCGGCCATTTCCTCCAACGTTACATGATCATTAGGAAAAAGTGCTGACATCCCGGCACCCGCTAGAGCTGGTGTATTCGGCATGGTTCTCACCATCTTTTTATCCTCGCCAAAAACCGTTGCCATAGCGCCCATGTTTTTACCAGCTGCGATACTAATGATCACCGTATCTTTTCTCAGGTGAGGTAAAATTTCTTCTGCTACCTGATCAAAAACATTGGGTTTAACTGCCATAACAATGAAATCTGATACACTTGCTAATGCTTTAGAATCCGTCATCGTTTTTACGCCAAATTCTTTTTCTGCCTTTTCTAATTTCAATGGATCTAAATCACTCACTAGAAGGTCATGAGGGGAAATCACCTCAGCTTTCAACATCCCTCCTATGATCGCCCAACTCATATTCCCCATCCCGATAAATCCGATTTTTTTTGTGATCATCGTAAGTTCCTCTCTCTCGCAACGTCAATTAATTGTTCCCATCTGACCAGGATCCAATCCACAAGGGGTAAATAAGCTTCGGTCGGAAGACCCATCTCGTTGGAAATTTCATCCACCGCTTCTTTTAGCCAACTGGCATCAGGTAGGTTAAAGAATTTAGGAGGAACACAGTCAAATGATTTGAAATAGGTGGCAATTGGCATTTCATTAACACCTAAATGCTCTAACCCATTATAGCCAATGATGGATAGATTAAAATCAAAATTTGGCGCTATTTTACGGGAACCTTCTTCGCTGTAAACAAAGCCAAAGTTCTGACAATGTCGATCAAAGTTATTAAGAACAACATCTAAAAAATGCATCTCTTTCAATGTTTCTAATTCATGGTCTTCTAAATGACTCTTAAATCGCTCCAGCCATCCTTCAACATCTTCTTCTGGTCCTGTTCCGGTCCATTCATCAGCAAGGATTAAGTATTCCCCTTTTTTAAGGTCGACGAAATTTGGTGTTGCGATAAAGGTTCGTCCTTCTATTTCTGTCAGGAAGTATTTCGCTGTGTCCATGTATTTAGCAGAAATTTTAGCGTATAGAAGTTCCGAAAAAAGTTCATTGCTATTTCCAGCTTTTAAAAGAACATCGCCTTTCCAACCTTTTTCATAACTTCCAATGTTGGTTGTTTCAAAATTTCGTGGACTTTTAGGAATCAAAGGCGATAAGTTTAAGCTAAGGCGATATAAGTCCTCGACTTCAACGTCAAACACTTCTTCGCTTCCTTTTTGTCTAATCCACCAAAAGTCCGTTGGCTTTCTAAACTGACTCACATACTGATCATCACCAAAGTTCATCTTAAGGGTTGCAAAAAGTTTACGAACGGACACGCGTGATCGATCCGCTCGCCTTTGTCTCAGCCATGCTTCCAAACCCATCCCGTTTTGAATGCCAATAGGCACAAATTGCTGATTAACTATTTCATCATCATGTAATGGATCAGAATTAAATTCAATGACCACATGATCTTTGTACATCAATTGATAAGAAGTCGTTGCCTCCATCTTCCATCCCACCTTTTGATTGTTCATCTTCATTTATATAGCTATCATTCTACCACATCCAAAGATGTTTTACACCACTAAAAAAGATCTCAATTGAGACCTCTTTTACCTGATCGGTAAGTATTTTGCGACCACTACCATCATGTCATCGCTAACGACGTCCCGGTTGCGCCGCACCGAATAATTAAGTAAATCTTGTGCCATCTCCTCTATTTCCATGTCACTATTTTTAACGAGTCGTCGTTCAAACAACGTTATCTCCGGATAAACATCTACGACTCCATCGCTACACATGACGATGACATCCCCTGGTTCTAAGTCAATTTCCACCTTGTTCACATCGTCCCCTTCTAATGCCCCAATGGGTAAACCAGACATTTCAATTCGACCTACGGATTTCCCCCGTAATATAAAGGTTGAGGTTGAGGCATATTTGTAGAAATTGGCCTGCCCTTTTTCTTTGTCAATCAAGCATAAATCCAAACTAAAGAAACGTTCTTCCGTATTGGTTTGTTGTTTTAGGTCAGCCAAAACACCAACGGCACGACTTACATCTAGATCGAAAGCGAGTAAGTATTTTAAGACGCGTAAAGCACGAGAGCTTTCTGCTTGTGCCATTTCACCATTTCCCATGCCATCACTAATGGCAAGCATGGTCGTTGCTCGCTGGAAGTCTTCACATAAATAACTATCGCCAGTAATTTTGCTGTTGTTTTTCCCTACGTAGGCCACGCCGTGCTCCACTTTGAAATTTCGAGATGACTTGACTTCTACTCGGACTTTGTTATGGCGGACTTTTCTAATGTCCATTTTTAATGATTCGTCCAGTAAGCTTTCCAGTTCTTTTTTTAAGTTGCCGTCTAATAAGGCGGTTGTCGGTCGATCCATGATGAAGCTTAATTTAAGTAGTCGTGGATACAGACTTTTGATTTTCACTTCGTCTACCTGTGTGCCTAAGTTTTCCACACAGGATTTCACTAATTCTGTTTGGGCTTCCACGTCAAAGCGGTCGTGCATCATCTTTTCAATGGTTTTTTTCAAGCACAAATCGATGCCTTCAAATAATGTGGTCGCTTTAACTTGTTTTTCTTCGCCAACAAATTCATTCATGGATTTAATCAGTTGCTGGAAATTAACGAGTTGAACAAAAAATTGACTGATCACGTACCGATTTAATTGTTGCGTAGACTCTGTCAAGCCCTCTTGACGTAATGCTACCCTTTCTTTAACTTTTTTTGCAATTCCCATTTCCATTCCCCCGTTTAACTACCAAATATGGATAGTATACCACTTGAAGCAAATGAAATTTGTCACTTTATCTTGGAAGATTAGAAAAAAGTTCATATTTAATACTTCTTAAACAGCTAATGTCTGAATTTCATCCTCCCCTCTAAACCATTGTGCTACTGACATATCCATTCCAAACCACTCTATCATATACATATGCCTCCTTATGCGCTAAGCTTTTCAACCTCTTCTGCAGAAAGTCCTGTTCCCACTCTAACCTGATCCATACTTAGTCCTAAGCTTAAAAGTTTTTTTGCTATCTCAATCGC
>Ga0131853_10000654_pt1 | contig 62519 bp, 62 predicted proteins | sample TergutLab28metaG_FD_92764 | JGI IMG/M metagenome (GOLD analysis project Ga0131853, IMG submission 92764) | Labiotermes labralis P1 segment gut microbial communities from Petit-Saut dam, French Guiana - Lab288 P1 (version 2) (version 2) | ecosystem: Host-associated > Arthropoda: Insects >...
ACATATAATACTAATCCTAGATTAAAAACAATAGTTTGAACGGCGCTCCAAAAGTCCGAGGTAAAGGACTTTTGGAGCGGTTTTAGCCGTGAAGAAGTATTGTATTTTAATCAGGATTAGTATTACGATACAAAGCTCGAATGGTTTTTTCTCCGTAAGAGAAAAAAGACTTCCTAATAAGACTCATATTTTCGGGTGCCTCTTACTTTCACCTTTTAAATTGTCCTTTGCTATAGCATAAGTGAATGTATGGCAATGCATTATTGCTTCAATTTCATTTTGTGTATCAACATATTTTTCGAAGGCTTCTTTTTCGGAGCCGTTTAAACTTGATATTAGTTTTTCGTAATGTTTCTTTTTAAAATTCATTGCTGTTTCATATCGTGTGTCCTGTGACTCTGAATTTGGGTTGATTCTGCCGTAGAATAGTCCTTCAATTATGCTTTGCATATATATGCTCCTTTATCTAAATTATCAGAACATACTATTTGATGTCCGCGTTATTACAATACAACAAATTATTTGATGTGTCAGTAACTATTTTAATTTTTTAGAGGTGTCCCATGCTAACTTTACCTGACAGGTTGAAGGAACTTAGAAAATCGCAAAATGTTACACAAGTCAATGTTGCTAAACCTTTAGGTTGTAGTGAACAATATTATCAAAAGATAGAATATGGTAAAATTAAGCCGGCTTATGACAAAGTAATGCAGTTGGCCGACTTTTTTGATGTCAGCATGGATTATCTGGTAGGCCGGACTAACAACCCCAAGCGGTATTAAGAGGCTGTTATCATAGAGATATTGTTTTTAGATTTTTATAAGGGGTGCTTACAATGCCCGATTTCCCAGACAGATTGAGGGAACTTAGAAAAACCAATGATGTTACGCAAGTTAATGCGGCTAATGCTATAGGCTGTAGTAACAGATATTATCAAAAAGTAGAATATGGTGAGGTCAAGCCGGTTTATGACAAAATAATGCGCTTAGCCGACTTTTTCGATGTCAGCACAGACTACTTGTTAGGCCGAACTGACAACCCCAAGCGATACTAAGAGATAGGCCGGGCTTTAAGGAGACACAGCATGGGAGTTAACCGATACCCTCTTTTTATAAAAATAATATGTTTTATTTTACTTTTGGGTCTTTTAATTTACGGTAATTTTACTTTATTTTCACTTGCTTATATAGCCGTTTTTGTGTTTGCATCTGCCCGCAGTGCCATATTAAAGGCCCAAAAGCGCACCAAATTTTCTTTGCTGGTTTCTTATGGTACGGCGCTTGCTTTTCAAATGGCAGTTAATGCTTTTGTGGTTTTTGGGCATAGCGGCTCTCTGCCCGATATGATTTTGCGGCGGCTTTTTGGCGTGGTTATACTGGTGCTGCCGCTGGTGGTGTCCAGATATCTTTCAGTTGGCAAGCATGCGCAGTTTTACCTGCCATCATTGCAGGAAATGACAACAATAAGTTTTTCGGAGCTGCATAGTTATAAAAAAGAAGCGGCTGCTGCCTTAGCCGCTGCCCAAAAAATGGGGGAAAGCCTTTCGGCAGATAACTTGGCAGAAATTATTACAGACTTGCCGCGCCACGATAGTTTTCGCTACATTAGCAATGGAAGCCTGACAGATGAATATTTTGCCGAAGCTGAAAAAACCTTGTCAGATCCTTACATATATATTATTATTTCTAATACAGGCAGTGCCGCCAGTGAAGTTATTTCTGTGTTTACAAGAAAGCAGTTTAATCATGCGTCACTTGCTTTTGAGCCTGATTTAAAAACTATTATTTCTTATAATGGCGGCGAAAAAGTGTATCCGCCGGGTCTTAATAAAGAAATGATAGGGTTTTTCAATAAAAAACCCGATGCATCTATTATTGTGTACAAGCTGCCCTGCACCCGCGGGCAGAAAGAAATGATTATTGCAAAAATACGGGAAATCAATCAAACAGGCAGCGCGTATAATATGCTGGGCCTGGTTCTTAAATATTCACACAAGCCAAATATTATGTTTTGCTCTCAGTTTGTCTATCAAATGCTTAAGTTTTCCGGCCTTGCTTATTTTGATGCGAAGGATGCTCTGGTGCAGCCCACTGACCTTGTAGAGTTGGATTATTACCGCAAACTTCTTTTTGCTTATGAAATTAAACTTTCAGGCAAAAATGGCAATGGCTTATAATGGGGGCACTATAGCTTAGCGATTCCCTAATTACAAGTTCAAATTGAACTTATCAATTATTTTTTATTTTTGGAGTTGCTTATATGTCGGGCTTTGCTGATAGGTTGAAAAAAGTGCATAAAACTAAAGGGATAACGCAAAAAAAATATGGCTGAATTTTTAGGCATAACTGAGCAAGCTTACCAAAAATATGAGTATGCCATGCGCGAACCCAACCATAAGACAACAATTGAACTTGCCGATTATTTTGATGTCAGCGTAGATTACTTATTAGGCCGAACTGACAACCCAAAGCGATATTAAAATAAAATTTTTAATCAATTATATCAATGCGGTGTTCATATTGAGCATTATTGCCTTTCTTAATTGTAGTGTGCAATATGAGCATCTGCCAAGGGCTATTTTAAATTTTTAGAGGTTTTCTTTGATTGGTGGAATTTTAAATAAGACCAGAAAATTGCAAGGCTTCACGGCCCAACAGATGGCTGATTGTTTAGATATAAACCTGCGCTCCTATCGCGCTTACGAAAGCAATGATAGGCAGCCATCCCTTCAAACACTTGTTAAAATAGCAGATGGCAACGGTGCATAACAACTGCTGAACCGATTTTTTTCCGGACGAGCGCTGTAGGACTTGTCCGTGAGCGCGGGCAAAACGGTGCTTTTCCGTTTTTGCCAGTCCGGAAAAAAACGCATGAAGCAGGTTATGCACCGTTGCCAGATAAACTTAACGTTACTACTGATTATTTGCTATTAAGAGATAGGAGTTTCACTATGCCCACAAAAATAAAACTTATAGTAACAGACCTTGACGGCACTTTGCTCCGAGAGGATAAAACCTTATCAGAGCACACAATATCCATACTTAAAAAATGCAGAGAAAATGGTATGAAAGTGGCCTTTGCCACGGGACGTGGGGCTAACAACGATAAAGTAGTTCCTAAGGAGCTTTTTGATGGACGTATAAAAGCTAACGGTGCAGAGGCAAGAGCCGGTGAGGAGGTTGTTTATGGCCGGATGATTTCTTTTCAGGGCGCAAAAGCCTTCCTTAAAACCTGCGAAGAGCACGACTTTAAAATTATTCTTCAATCGGGTGATATGAGCTATTCAAACTTTGAAGCAGCCGATTACTTTTTAAATAATGCCGGCTCAAAGCCTTTGGATATTTCAAAGCACGATATGGATTTTGAAAAAATCCTCCTATTCCCTGCAGATGGAGAATTTGTAGAAGAACACATACCCGATGAACTGCATTTCACTATTTCCAGAGAGAACTTTATATCAATCATGCATAAAGGAGCCACAAAGGGCAAGGCGCTTAAGGCCCTTGCGGAATTTTGGAGAATAGATTCATCAGAGGTTGTGGCTTTTGGTGATGATTTAAATGATATTGATATGTTGAGCTTTGCCGGGTGCGGCGTGGCTATGGGCAATGCTGTAGAAGAGGTTAAGGGCACTGCCGACGAGACTACATTAAGCAACGGCGACGATGGAGTTGCCGAGTGGATAAGAAAAAAAATTGTTTTCTTATACCAATCCTGATTAAAAACCTGTACTTTTTCACGCCTAAAATCACCCCAAAAGCGCTTCACCTCGCGCTTTTGGGGCGGCGCTCAAACTACAGGTTTTAATCTAGGATTGGTATGAGTAAAAGCCAGGCTTTAAGCCAAAACAAGTTAAAAGGCCCCGTTTATACTTAAACGGGGCCTTAACAATCAGTATCAGTTTTTAGTTATATTTGCGCTTTCTAGCGGCTTCAGATTTTTTCTTGCGCTTTACACTGGGTTTATCGTAGTGTTCTCTTTTACGAACCTCGCCCATGATACCTGCAGTGGCGCATTTTTTCTTAAAACGGCGAAGCGCGCTGTCAAGGGATTCGTTCTCTTTTACAGTTACCTCTGACATGAATTTCCCTCCCTCCGGTTACGTGTTACGATATCATTTGTATATATAGTGAGTTAACTTAAGAATTAGAAAGCTTTAGCCTGCACTAATTCTTAAGGCAAACGAACGGCCTGCACATCGAGATTTACGAAGAAATCGGGATGCAGAAGGCGGGATTAACTTAATATTTACTAAGTTAACCAACTATACAGTTTAAGCGAATGCCTCAAACGACTATATCCTCTATCTATCGTCTTAGGTATTATACATAAAAAAAATGTGCAAGTCAACTATTATAGTGTATACTATATATAAAGAATTTTTGAAAGAAAGAAGGAAATTTCTTGCCGCAATTAACCCTTGGCCTTGATATACTTTTTCTGATAAATATAATATTTGCTGCCGTAATAGTGTTTTTGGAGCGTAAAAACCCCGGGGCCACATGGGCTTGGCTGATGGTTGTGCTTTTTCTGCCCTATGTGGGTTTTTTATTCTATTTGCTTATTGGCTTGGAAGGGAGAAAGCGGAACACATTTATAATAAAATCTCAGATGGATAGGGAGCTTTTTAAAACCTATGCCGCTACAGATTTTTATCGGGAGCGGGCGCAAATTCTAGGGGAAAAATATTCAGAGCTGGTCTGTGCCGGAGAAGATGCCAACTGGTATTCTGTGGGCGGCCTTGTTTTTTTGAATTTTGTAGGCGGCCTTGGCTTTTTCTGTGATGATAACAGGGTGGAGGCTTACCACGACGGGAACAGCAAATTCGAAAGGCTGTTAGAAGATATAGAATCAGCCGAAAAATTTATACATTTGCAATATTATATTATGCGAAATGATTTGCTGGGGCAAAAACTCATAAAAGTCCTTGCAAAAAAAGCAGCCGAAGGGATAGAAGTCCGTTTTTTGCTGGACTGTATGGGTAAGCCGAAGGGATACAAGAAAATGTTCGAGCCTCTTACAAAAGCCGGCGGGCAAGTTGGAATATTTCTGCCCATGTATTTGTTTAGAATCAATTACCGTAATCATAGAAAAATATGCGTAATAGATGGCACAATCGGTTATATAGGCGGCCTTAATATAGGTGATGAATATTTGGGCAAGTCTAAACGCTTTGGCAATTGGAGGGATGCCCACGTAAGGATAGAGGGCAACTCTGTAAAAGAACTTAACCTGAGGTTTATAATGGATTGGAATTATACTAAGCCGGCCGCTTTACTGCATTTAAGTGAAAAATATTTCCCTGCCACTAAAGACTTCATCGGAGTGAAAATGCAAATAGTATCATCGGGGCCTGATACCCGCTGGCCAAACATCCGTGATGGGTATATTAAAATGATAGCAGGGGCGAAAAAGTCAATTTATATACAAACCCCTTATTTTGTGCCGGATGATTCTATATTTGAGATTCTTAAAATTGCCGGGCTCTCAGGAGTAGATGTTCGAATTATGATTCCCGCTAACCCTGACCACCCCTTTGTTTACTGGGCGGCCCTGTCCTATTTGGAAGAGCTGGTGGCAGCCGGAGTAAAATGCTATAAGTACCACGACGGTTTTGTTCACTCAAAGCTTGTAATGATAGATGGAGGAGTGACATCTGTAGGCACCGCCAACATTGACATCCGCTCCTTTAAGCTGAACTTTGAAATAAATGCTTTTATATACGACGAAGAAATAACCGGCCGCTTTGAACGGCAGTTTCTTGAGGATATAACCTACTGTGCAAACCTTGACAGAGAGTTTTATGACAGGCGCGGGAACTGGTCTAAGGTTAAAGAGTCGGTATCAAGGCTCATATCGCCTTTGCTGTAAATGGTTGGAGGTGTGCTGGTGAAAAATGAAAATATACCGGAGATAAGATTTGATGGATTTAGTGATGCTTGGGAACAGAGGAAGCTTGGGGAGATTTGCGGTAACTTACGAAGCGGTAATTCCATAACCGGCGATAGCATTTATGAAAACGATGCATATGCCGTATACGGTGGCAATGGTTTGAGGGGATATACTAGACTTCTTTCGAAATCAACTTAGTTTTTCTGGGCGAGCGCGAAATATCAGGCTTTAGTGATTTTCCGCGAGCCTGAAAAACTGATTTCGGAAGAAGTCTACTGACAGTTTCACGCACGATGGAGATTTTGTTTTAGTTGGCCGGCAAGGTGCATTATGCGGTAACATCAATACAACCAAAGGAAAGGTGTTTGTTTCGGAACACGCTGTTGTGGTTAGTGAGAATGAGTTAGATAAAAAAATTAATATCCAATCGGTAAAGATAGAACAATTTACACGGCTAAAATCTGCATACCTACAAAAAATGTTCATCTAGTTCTTATACATATGGTAGGATACCCTTTTTTGCATAGCTTCAAAAAAAATTAACATTTTTAGCACTCACTAGCCTTGATGGCTAACAAAATTTATGATATCATAATTTTGTCTAAACTATCCAAAAATTGCCTATAATTAAGTGGGTATAAAAATCCGGGAGGGATGACTGATGAAATGCAGCATCTGCCATCACAATGAAGCAAGCATTTATATAGAGCAAAACATAAATGGAGAGAGCCGCAAGTATAATTTATGCGGTGACTGTGCATCTGCCGGTGACATGTCTGTGAATGTGAATTTTATAGACCCAAGCCAGGCTCTTAGCGCACTGCACACTTTCTGGTTCACGCCGGAGGCCCAGCAGCAAAAGAGTAAGCAGCCTCCCGAAAAAATTTGCCCGGGTTGCGCTATGAGCTTTGCAAGCTTTAAAAAAACTTCTATGTTGGGCTGTGCTGTCTGTTATGATGCTTTTAGCAGCGAGCTTTTGGAGGTTTTTGGCAGGTTGCAGCCCGGCACTAAGCATAGGGGGAAAATTCCTAAAGTTAAAGGTGCCGCCTTTGCAAAGGACAGAGAAATGGCTGTTCATAAAGAGAAGCTCAAGGCTCTTATAGCTGCCGAAGAATATGAGGAAGCTGCAAAAATACGCGACATTATCCGCCGGATGGAAAAAAGTGCTGAGGAGGGGGAGCAGAAAAATGGCTAAGTGGTACGAGTCACCTATTGCAAATAAATCCCCTGTTATTTCAAGCCGCATACGCCTTGCAAGAAATCTGGAAGGTTACCCGTTTTCTTCGCGGATAGAGCGCACGGCTGCAAGCAAAATGATAGCCGAGGTCCGTGCTGCTGCTACGGGGTTTGATTTTATTGACCCTGCTAAAGAAGACAGAGCCACCCGCCTGAGTTTGGTGGAAAACCACGACATAAGCCCGGAGATTTTTTCGTTAGGAGCAGAACGCCCTATAGCTCTTTTAAAAAATGAAAGTGCCGGGGCCAATATAATGCTTGGAGAAGAAGACCACATACGCATACAGGCTATAACCGCCGGTGATGATTTGGCGGCCGCCTATAAAAAAGCAGGGGAAGTTGATGATGTTCTGGAATCTGCCCTAAACTATGCCTATCATATGCAGTTCGGCTACCTTACAAGCTGCCCAACCAACACAGGCACAGGGCTTAGGGCCTCGTATATGGTTCATATACCTATGCTGGAGCGAACAGGTAACTTGCCGCGGCTTGTAAGCGGCCTGGCCAAACTGGGCATGACAGTTAGAGGCATATACGGTGAAAACTCAAAACCGTTTGGCAGTATTTACCAAGTATCCAACCAGGTAACTTTAGGCAAGTCGGAAGAAGAAATTATAAACGCACTGAAAAACACCTGCGGTCAGCTTGTAGAAAATGAGCTTGATTTACTTAAAAAAGCATTCACTTCTAATCCTATAGAAATGGAAGATGTAATCTTCAGAGCACTTGGCCTTTTAACCCATGCCCGCAAGCTGCCTTTAAGTGAGGCTATGGAGAACCTTTCAGCCATTAGGGTAGGCGTGATATCCGGTGTACTGAAAGAAACCAAGTGGGATGCAACCATATATTCTATAATGATGAACATAGAGCCCGGCAACCTGCAAAAACGTAGCGGCCGAGCTTTAAGCGAAAGCGAAATGCAACTGGAACGAGCCAGCTATCTTAGGGAGATGTTTGGGTAAGTAATACCGATTCATACTTACAGTATAGCTGACGTACTACAAAAATGTGATAAGAAACGCAGGTTTTTTGCCGCTAGGCAAGGGAGTGACGACGAGCTGACGGTGGATTGTGGAAAAAAGACAAGTTTATTGTCACGCTTTTGGAGTTCGTTAGCTATAAACTCACAAAAGTTTCTTTGAGGCTTTTGTGACTTGCGAAGGAGATATATTATGCAGCCAAAATTCACACAAAAAGCAAAAGAAGCCATAGAATATGCTCAAAGAGCCGCCCAGGGCTTAGGCCATGGCTATGTAGGCTCAGAGCACCTGCTTTTGGGCCTTGCCGCTGTCTCTACGGGGGTAGCGGGCAAAGCTTTGGAAGAGCAAGGTGTAGCCGCACACCAAATTGAAGATAAGATTGAAACCCTAATGGGCACAGGTAAAGGCGGCGGCCCGAGTGATTTTACCCCAAGGGCTAAACGGGTGCTTGAGCAGAGCTTGAGCGAGGCCCTTAAAATGGGTACAGGTTACGTAGGTACAGAGCATTTGCTGCTGGCCGTTTTAAATGACGGTGAAGGTGCATCATCGCGCATTCTCTCATCACTTAATGTAAATGTGGGCAAACTTAAAAACGACATTCTTGCCATGGTAGGAGAGGGCGAAGCTCAAATCACCGGCGTTGGCGCCCCAACGGGAATGCCCTTAAACGCAAAGCAGGCACCCAACCGCAAATCAGAAACCCCAACGCTGGACCAGTTCAGCCGTGACTTTACCCAGCTTGCCGCCCAGAGCAAGTTTGACCCCATAGTAGGCCGCCTTAGAGAGATAGAGCGCCTTGTACAAATACTTTCGCGCCGAACCAAAAACAACCCTGTGCTGGTTGGTGACCCAGGTGTAGGTAAAACCGCTATTGTAGAAGGGCTTGCCCAGCAGATTGTGGCGGGTGCTATACCCCAAACCCTTAAAGAAAAGCGCGTGGTGTCATTAGACCTGTCTGCAATGGTAGCCGGCTCTAAGTACAGGGGCGAGTTTGAAGAGCGTATTAAAAAAGTTATGGCCGAGGTTACAAAGGCCGGCAACATTATACTATTTATTGACGAGCTTCACACTCTCGTAGGTGCAGGCGCCGCCGAAGGTGCTATAGACGCTTCAAACATACTTAAACCCTCTCTTGCCCGCGGTGAAATACAGGTAATAGGCGCGACAACTATGGACGAATACAGGAAGTATATAGAAAGAGATGCCGCTCTTGAGCGCCGTTTCCAGCCAATTACCGTTGACGAACCATCGGAGGACGAGGCTATAGAAATGCTTATGGGCCTTCGTGATAAATATGAGGCTCACCACAGCGTAAAAATTACCGACGAGGCTATAAAAGCAGCCGTTAAGCTGGGTGCGCGCTATATTTCAGACCGCTTTTTGCCGGACAAAGCGGTGGACTTGTTAGACGAGGCCGCTTCCCGCGTAAAACTCCGCGGTTTTACTCTGCCGCCTAACCTTAAAGAGCTGGAAGAGCGGCTTTTAGAGCTTGAGAAGGAAAAAGAAGAGGCTATTAAAACCGAAGAATTTGAAAAAGCAGGCGAAATAAAGCGTGACCAAGGCAAACTCAAAACCATTTTGGAAAATGAAAGGCAAAAATGGTCAGAGAAAAGCGAAGGGGAGGAAGGCGCAGTAACCCCTGATGATATTGCCGCTGCCGTGGCAAGCTGGACAGGGATTCCCGTGCAGCAACTGGCTGATGAGGAAAGCGCAAGGCTTAGGGACATGGAAAGAATTCTCCACGAGCGCATTATAGGCCAGGAAGAGGCGGTTAAGGCCGTGTCAAAAGCCATTCGCCGCGGGCGTGTCGGCCTTAAAGACCCTAAACGGCCTGTAGGCTCCTTCCTCTTTTTAGGCCCAACGGGAGTGGGTAAAACCGAGCTGGCAAAGGCCTTAGCCGAAGTGGTTTTTGGTGATGAAAATGCAATGATACGTGTGGATATGAGCGAGTACATGGAAAAACATTCCGTATCCAAAATGATAGGCTCACCGCCGGGTTATGTAGGGCATGAAGAAGGCGGCCAGCTTTCTGAAAAAATACGCCGTAAGCCTTATTCCGTGCTTTTGTTTGACGAGATTGAAAAAGCTCACCCCGATGTGTTTAATATACTGCTGCAAGTTCTTGATGATGGGCACATAACCGATGCCCACGGCCGCAAGGTTGACTTTAAAAACACAGTAATAATAATGACATCGAATGTAGGGGCTAAAACTGCCACAGAGAACAAGCGCTTAGGCTTTACCGCAGGGGCTGACAAGGAGCGGGATTATGAAGACCTTAAACGCATGTTTAACGAGGAAGTTAAAAAAATATTCCGCCCTGAGTTTATTAACAGGATAGACGATATTATAGTTTTCCACCAGCTGGATAAAGAGCACGTGAAAGAAATAGCCCAGATTATGCTTAAAGAAGTGAGTTCACGGGTTAAAACAAACCTTGACATTAGTCTGGAGCTGACCAAAACCGCCCTGGATGAAGTTTCAGACAAAGGCTTTGACCCCGCCTACGGCGCAAGGCCGCTAAGGCGTTTTATACAGTCACGCATTGAGGATTTAGTGGCAGAGGCAGTGCTTGACGGCAGTATAGAATCGGGGGACAGCATTAAGATTGACTTTGCCAAAGATGGGTTTAGAATAAAGCGGAGATAGTCTAAAGCTTTCGTAAAAATGGCTTTATCATTGCAGTAGGGGCAGCACTCAGCCGCCCCTACAAACGTTGAACCTATTTTGCAAAAGGCAAAATGTAAAGCCTTGACTACGGTAGATATAGTGGAATCCCTACAAAATCACTACACATGTAGCGATTTTGTAGGGATAGGCTAGGCCACTTATGCGCTCATTAGGCCGCCCATAGCATTGGAGCTCTTCTGAAACTCTTTGTTGAGGCAATTTTTAAGCGAAAAAAATTGTGTGAAACGGTTTCAAAAGAGGTCTATTTAGGTTTTTAGCCCCTGCAAGTGGTATTACCCTCAGGAAACGAAAAAAGCACCACGCACGTTTAATAAGCAATTTAACCCAAAATTGCCCAAGAGCCTGCTTAGGCTCTAACGTACAACAGCACTAAAATATGTAAACACCAAGCAAACACTAAAACACAACACTACAAGAAAAATGGTAAGTAAACCTTGTAAAGGAGAGACCTCGCAAGCTGGAAAATGGGGCTTGCGGAAGGTAAATAAATGTCGTATAATAGGATTGTGGTGAAATCTTAGATTTTTGTGTACGTGAAGTATCTCACGTGCTCAGGGTGGAGGAAGCACTTACTTCCACTTACCTGCCACCTGTAATAAAAACAGGTCACACCTTAATCGTTTCCTGATATGACCATTATTCCACAACTTAAATGATGCAACTTTTGTGGCGTTGGGCATTTGTGAATGGATGAGCATAATATTTCGCTGTGAATAGTGATGGAAATTGGACATTGCTTTTAGATAATCCTTATATTTATCGCTTGTAAATAAAATCCTTAATGCCAGTCTCCAACTTTTCCGTTAGTTCTTTGGTTCGGGCATCATTCTCTTGCTGCCAAGCTGGTTTCTCGGCGGTTGACGTTGCGGTATAATCAGCCATCATTTACCTCCTTTGCAAATTTCTCTTTTTCAGCATGAGCAATGTTTCTTTATGGGCATTGCCGGTAAGTATCGGCGTTTTCAACTGCCTCATTGAAAGCCTTGCCATAGGTGCTAAATAGGTCATTGTTGATTTCGTAACGCAAGACAGTTGCTATCCCTCCAGATAAATCAACCTTATTTGCAGCCCATCTACACGCTGTCTCCAATTTGCCAGCCAAGTAAAAACCCTTACTAAAGTCAGTTCTGGCTCGCCCCTTGTCCAAATCTATAACATCGATTCTTGCATTTGTTCCGTGATATAGTGCCATGCCCTAACCATGATTGAATCTCTTTGAAGTTAAAGCCCAGATATAACAGGAGCGAAGCGGAAAGAGTGCCCATATAATATAATAACGCTAAACCCAAAAACCCGGTAGAATCAAAGGGTGCAGGGCATAGCGTTATTTTATTACACTCTAATTCCAATCAAATCGGGGCAATGTTTTTAACCGTAAACTCCCCCATGTTTCCATTTACGCTAAAAATATTAAGCCCCAAAAAGGAGGACAAGTATGGGCAATGTTTTAGCAATCACCAACAGAAAAGGTGGCACAGGCAAGAGCACTACGAGCATAAATTTAGGGCGTAGCTCTCACGATTTTCGTTTTGCGAAAACGGCTCTTCGAGCCGCCGGTATCTTCTGGTCACTACGTCACACCCCTGTTAGGTTGCGAATAAATTTGTCAATCTATATAAAAATCCCCTCGCGGTTGTACACTTCCGCAAAGGGGATTGAGATTTTACAAAAGAAAAAGGGCTGCCATTAGGCAACCCTCAATCTTGTAAATATTACTTTATTCCCACATTTAGATTCTTCATCACCTACAAACACCGCACACATAAGCATTGTTGCAAGTCTAAAACCATAAGCAATGAGTCCATGCTTTACTCTGCTTTGTCTGCGCCCTTTCAAACCTTCGACAAGGCCGAATTATATCCATCCGTGACCGCAAAAATCGCTCGCATTGCCTTTAGCCTTGTTTGCAATCACCCATTTGTGGACGGCAACAAACGAATTGGCACTTACGTCATTCTTGTATAGTGAGATGAATTTAAAACTTGCAACGCTTGCGTTGCAAGTTTTAAATTTGATTGAGCACACCGCACCGCGATCCCGAAGGGATTAAGGTGCGCCAAATGTGAACTGTGTTCACATTTGGGCTGTGTCACTTTAAAAGTGATACAGCTATACTTTTGGAATTGAACCATATCGAAGCTGATTTTTCAGATGATGATGTTATTTGGATAGGTTTAGAACTTGCGGATGGTAAAATGGACTATAAGCAATTGCTTGATTTGATTTTAGGGCGGACGAGATAACCTTGCGGACGGACATAAAGCAACCCAGAGCGTTTTGTGCTACTCTGGGTTGTTGATTTTAACTGTTCATAATCTCCGTAATTGCGATGTTGGGGGTTTGCGTAAGCTACACGGTGTTATGCTTATAATGTACCCTCTACCATTATTTCATCTGAATCTTTTTGGCTTTCTGTAATCCATAAACAAAAGTCATCCACAAAATTTTTCAGTTCTGCGCTTTCATATTCTTTGGATTGCAGATTGCTTATTATCTTGCTCCATGCTTTGTGATGAATCCAATTCATGCCGCAAACATCAAATTCATCTGCAGTTTCATTTGTTTCGGGGCTTGTGAGAGGATAAACACTTCTAACCGAATCAATAATATATTCAAAGTCCGAATAATAAATAAAAAGGTGTTTTTCATCGGGTACTTTGTCCCACTTGTCGCCGAATTTTGCAGGAAACATAATGAATCCATATTTCTCTTTCGGTGGACTAAAGACCAACTTTTTCATATTGTAATCACCGCATTATATAAATTTTACAGCCTGCGTTTGCAGATAAGCCTTGCAATACCTAATATTTCTACTGCATTTCTGCGCTACTCATTGCCCTTTGCAACTCTTCCTCAATTTCGGATATAATCTGCTCAATAGGCACATCCAGCGGAATCATATCCCCATCTTCAAACACTTGCCTTTCCGCATCATGTAGCGAGTCGACATATTCAATAAATACCCAATCCTTAAACTCACCATGTATGTTTGGATGCCGTGCGAATGTTATCATGCAGTATAGTTCATTGTGCTTATAACAGCCTATTTCTTTATGCTTAACGTTAATTATAAGTTTTACGATAACAGGCTTAAATCCAAACCCAAACAGTAGTTCTTCAGTTTTGGTTTTCGTAAAACCCTTAATGCAGTTATCTAAAAGCCTATACTCCCCATATTATATAATTTCTCTTGCTATTGACTGCCTTACTGCCTACCTGGTCTAACGCCCGTACAGTGTTAGGCTGGCTTATACTGTTGACTTATTCCATTTCACTGTCATGCTCTCGCAACAACGCCAATCACCCATAAATTTACCGTATCGTATAGTTTTTCGATAGCCTGATGAATTTCTAGCGATTGCTCCCAAATCAATGCCTTTTTCCCAACTTGAAGTTGATTTTATGCCATTGTCAAAATCTAACCGCCATTTCTTCCATCGTTCCCAATCTTGCATCACAACTAAAGAATCAGCTTTGCTGATAGGTGTTAAGTAATAATTATCGGACCATTCATCTGCCTTTTCGTCAAAGATTCTTTCATAGATACAATGGCTATTTTCAAAGTCGGTAACACCAATCGTACAGCCATCCCAATAATCGTTTACCGTCCAAACAATATCGTCACCCATCAAATCAATTCCTGTTCAAAATATAAAATCGTCACGCCGCCCATAACAAGCATGAACTGAACAACGTGTAAAACTTCTCACAAAGCCCATACCGCTTTTTCAAAAGTTGCTGTTGCTCTTTCTGCCAGTCACTTATGGGGAGAGTGGTTCTACCATTCATCACGGCGGCAAAGTATTCTCTTGCAGATTCGTAAAGCCCGATAGCATCAGCGTGTTTTTCTCGGTACGCTTCTTGCTTTTTAACGGCAGTATCATAATCAGCTTGGGCTTTCTTTTTGGTGAATGGGTTTAGGCTATCGAGTGCTGCGGTATCTTTTTTCGGCTTTAGGTCTTTGTATTTTTGGTAGACGACTTATGCGCTAAATGAGTAGCCAAAGCGTCTAATCTCCGCTCGATGGATTTAATATCATCCGATACAGTTTTAGCTGTTCATGGATTCGTACAACCGCTTTTGTAAAGCCCTCTACGCTGTCTATGTCGTTCTCTTGTAGGAAGATTAACACTTGTGCTTGGACTTGCAGACTACGGATTTTCTGCCAACGGCTTTCTGTATTTTTGGCATTAGCAACGCCGCCGGCAACGTCCAACATAGACAGTAATTTTTCGATAGGTTGAGTATAAATCCAGTCTTTAAGTTTACGTACACGGACTTTGGTTTGCCGGATTTCTCGGTTGAGGTCATTGATTTCTCGGTTGCGATTACCCTTGTCGGTGCGGATGCCTTTCTTCTCCATTTGTGATGCCGCGACACCATATGGATAGTTGGGATTTTATCAGTGCCCTGCCTTTCATATGGCCGTAAAATTGGTCTTGTAAAACGGAATAGGAGTTGATGGTTTCTATCTTGCCATCGCGCTCAACCTTCACATATTGGGGCCATTTTTTAGAGTGGGATATTTGGGCGATGCGCTCTTTGAATTTCCCCGCCAGTTCTTTATTTTTGTTGCTCTTGTTGTAATAAATATCTTTTTCCACAACAGGAAAATAAATGATCACCTCCATAAATATTATTACTCAATTTGAGTAATAATGCAACGTCTCATTTTGAGATATAATAAATTTCTTTTGGTGATTGTATGCGGTATGGAATATTAAAATATAACAGAATAAGAGATATGCGAGCCGACCGTGACTTAACTCTAAAGCAAATTGCTATAGAGCTCAAAATAGCTCAAAACACACTTTCGCAGTATGAGCTGGGTGCTCGAAATATCCCAAATGAAGTATTAGTCAAGCTGGCGCTTCTTTATAACACAAGTGTGGATTATTTGCTTGGCCTGACTGACGAAAAAAATCCTTATCCACGAAAACTATTGTAATTGTCCTATATACATGATAGACTATCAGTGTTATAATACAATGAACTTCTTGCATACCCTTTTGCTAAACCAATTTTTAAGCGTAATTCGCGCAAGCGAATTTTAAATAACAGTACTTTTTGCTTATTTTTTTACAAAAAGTATGAGTGTTTAAAGTGAAAAAAATGTGTGAAGCAGTTACGCAAGATGTCTAACATTTCAAAGGAGGAAAAATTCATGAAAATTAGCCCTTACTTAATGTTCAGCGGCAACTGCATTGAGGCTATCGCCCTTTATGAAAAAGCATTTTCTGTAAAAGCCCATACCCTGCGCTATAAAGACGCACCGGCAGACAGCGGTCACCAGCCGCCGCCGGGGACAGAGGACTTTGTAATGCACTCTCAATTTGAGCTTGGCGGCGAAACTATGATGTTTTGTGACACGCCCCCTGATTATCCTATGACAGTTGGTCAAAATATTGCCGTTATGGTAGAGTTTGATAATGAGGCCACCTTGAAAGCGGCCTTTGATGTATTAAAAGAAGGCGGCGAAGTTGCTATGGAGCCTCAAAAAACTTTCTGGAGCGAGTGCTTCGGCTCATTAACTGATAAGTTTAAAATAAACTGGAATCTTTCAATAGTTGAGAGTAAATAACCTCAGTTTTGTAGGTATGTAAAATCTGCCGAATAACAAAAAGAGCGCCAACATTTTTTTGTTGGCGTTCTTAAATTTTATATAATGGCCCAAACGGCGAAAAAAATACCAAACAAAATAATATGAAATATAGGTAAAAAACTTAAAATAAATACTTTCTTTGCTCTTATGGTTATAATTAATGAGTATATGTATGTAAGCGGATATATACCTGTAAGCAGCATTGCAACAAACGCAATAACCCCCTCTTAGTGTTTCAACAGGTGTCCACGTTATCATTCCTACGCTGGCAATGGCCATTATCGTCCCTATCCAAGAAATTAAAGAAACGGGATAGGTATTGCAAAAAAATAAACAGCAAAACAATAATTAATATTTGTCTTTTCATATCACCGCCACACTTCCTTGTTTACAGAAACTCTTTCATCTCTACCATATTTTCCCAATATCTTTTAGGCATGTGAGTCATACGGCACCTGGGGTTTAGCCGCTCTTTTATGCCTATGGTTTTATAGAACTTTTTCCACAGCCCTTGATAGTAAAGCTCTTCCTCTGATTCTACAGCAAATTCAATTTCTTCAACAGCACTTATCTCCAGTTTCTTATCCTGATAAGTCAGTGCGGCTTTGTAGGTTTTGTCATAAATCATAAAATTTTCATTAGGAAAACGGCATACAAAATGCTCTGCCAAAAGCGGCAGAACAAAATTTTTGGGGCTTATAACAGCACTTAGCATATTGCCGTAATCTTTGAAGCGTATGAAACCTAAAAGAAGATGCTGCTCACCAAGTAAATGCCGCTCCATTTTAATAACAGTGGCAACAGACTCCTCCCCAAGCATATTAGGCGCGTTAGCTCCAACTCGAAAAGCCGTTATTAAAAACCTAAGCAGCTTAAGCTCCTTATTTTCATGGTGACATAAAAAAATATGGTCTGTAAGCTCAAGGGCCCTCTGCGAAATATTTTTCCCTATAGACACTCGTACGGATCTTGCATCACCTTCATCAGTTTTTATAAACCGCTGTTCGTAAAGGCTCGGCTCAAGGTTTTCAGTGCTTATTATATTTACAGGCAATTCCTTAGTATAAAAACTTTCCCGCACACAGCACAAAAACCCGGCAAGAGAACCGTCATACACATAAACCACATCGGCGGGATTAACTACAATTTTGTAGCCAGGCATAAAGCGGCCTCCTCGCGAACATGTTCTGCATCAGGTTCGTCATTGGAGGGAACCGCCCCTTTCCAATCAAGCAAAAACTTTGTTTGAGGTGCATCAAAAAGACTTATCTGCTCAATACCCATAGAGAAACTGTTAGGGTCTATCAGGGCTTTGGCTGTGGTAAATTTATCCATAGATATGCCCAGAGGCTCGTCAGAGGTTGTTATAAAGTATTTGGCCCGCTTTAAAACCACACCAATCCGCTTAAGCTCAGCCATGCCCAAACACGAATGCCTTCTTGCCGTAACTATGCGCTCAGCGCTCTTAGGGCCAATACCCGGCACGCGGAGCAGCGCCTCGTAACCGGCCTTATTAACATCCACAGGGAAAAAGTGGAGGTTGTTTACGGCCCAGTTACATTTCGGGTCCATATAAGGATTAAAATTAGGTGTTTCTTCACTTAAAATCTCATCAGCCTCAAACATGTACTGACGCATAAGAAAATCCGCTTGGTATAGTCGGTGCTCTCTAAGCAGTGGCGGCTTAGTATCTACAGCCGGCAGCATTTTATCCTCCACAGCAGGAATATAGGCTGAGTAGAAAACACGCCTTAAATCATATTTATTATAAAGCCCTGATGCAAGCTTGATAATTTTATAGTCTGTTTCGGGGGTTGCACCTATTATCATCTGGGTAGCCTGACCACCTGATGCAAAAGCAGGCGCATTTTTATACTGGGCAACCTCAGCCTTGCCCGATACTATACCTTGGGCTATTTGCCCCATTGGTGTGAATATGGCCTTTCTTTTTTTGTCCGGCGCAAGGCTGCCTAAGCTTTCCTCAGAAGGCAGCTCTACATTGACACTTACTCTGTCAGCTAAAAAGCCTAACCGCTGAACCAGCTCAGGCGATGTGCCCGGTATAACTTTTGTGTGTATATATCCCCAAAAGTTATGCTCATATCTAAGCAGCTCAATCACTTTCGCCATTCGCTCACTGGTGTGGTCAGGGTTTTTAATAACGCCGCTGGACAAAAACAACCCCTCTATATAATTACGCCTGTAAAACTGTATGGTCAAATCAGCCAGCTCATCCGGTGTGAAAGTAGCCCTGAGAACATCGTTTGAGCTTCGGTTAACACAGTATTTGCAGTCATAAATACATTGGTTGGACATAAGCACTTTCAAAAGCGATATGCAGCGCCCATCAGCTGAAAACGAGTGACAGCAGCCGGCAGGGGTTGCCGAGCCCATGCCTTTGCCGCCTATGGGCCCTTTGCGCTTTGTTCCGCTGGATGTGCAGGCGGCATCATACTTTGCGCTGTCTGCCAGGATTGTAAGTTTGTCCATAACGTTCATAAAAAAGACCCCACTTATAGAAAATACTTTCGTATATTATTTTAATATACGAAAGTATTTTTGTAAAGAGAAATTTAAAAAATAGATAATAAGTTCGAAAAAAGTATATTATAGCACAAATGCCTTAAAATCTTTGGGGGTTGTCTGTTTGGCCTAGCAGATAATCAGTTGAAACAGAAAAAAGATTAGATAACTTTACCAATGTTTCATAGTTGGGTTCACGTTTTCCATACTCATAATGCTGATAAGAAGTTTCTTTGATACCTAAATAATCAGCAGTAGCTTTTTGAGTAATTTTGCTGGCTTTCCGGGCCTCTTTTAGTCGCTGTGCAAATATCGTCAAAATAAATTCCTCCAAAAAAAGCACTTGACAATAGCATAGTGATAGTGTATTATAAGTTTGTATTGCATACTGCTAGTGTTATTGCGAATTAAAAACTATTCCCAATTATAGCCCGAAAGGCTTTTATTTGCAATGCCAGTTTAGAGCTTTTGGGGGTTGTCTGTTCTGCCAAGTAAATAATCGACACTTATATCAAAAAAGTCTGCAATCTTAATTAAATTGTCTTGGCTGAATTTTACTTTGCCATATTCTATCTTCTGATAGTAACGCTCAGTGCACCCTAAAACTTCACCCATTTGCTTTTGCGTTAGGCTTCTGCTTGTTCTTAGCTCTTTTAGTCTATCAGAAAATGATGGCATTTATTGAACCTCCAAAATTTCTAAAAATCCTTGACACACCATATATGCTCGTTATATATTGTCAATTAACACCATAATTGTTCGTGCGGGTTTGAACTCGAATAACATATTCTACAATTATAGCCCTAAAGGCTTTTATTTGCAATGTCATTTTACAAAGGAGGGTTAGCTATGAAATCCATTTTAGAAGAATTCTACTATGGCAATATTGACCCCGGCACTGCAGAACTTAGTAGAACAGCCAAATATGACCGTGCCCTAGAAAAAATAATAGCAAGTGAAGAAAAACTGCTAAAACTGCTGAATGAACCGGAAAAGCTGTTATTTAATGAGTTTTCCGAGGCACAGGAAGAAATGCACGAATCTTTCATTGCTGAAAAATTTTCTCTTGGTTTTAAACTTGGCGTGTTGTTCATGACTGAGGTTTTCACAAAACCACCAACTAAAGAGGGAGACACTTTTTAAAAGCTCTCCCTCGAATTTACTGCACAACTTATTTCATAGAATCTGCGGAACCCAGCACGTCATCAATCTTAGCTTCTACAATAGCTTGCAAGTAAGTTCTTGCATCTCCCAGATATCCTCTGGGGTCAAAAGCCTCCGGCTTTTGCGCAAAGGACTTTCTTATTGCGGCCGTCATGCCAAGCCTTAAATCCGTGTCCATGTTAATTTTACATACAGCCATTGCCGCCGCTTTTCTAAGCATTTCGGCGGGCATACCTTTAGCACCGTCAATTTTCGCGCCGTATTTATTGCACAAGTCCACCACTGCCGAATCAACGGCAGATGCGCCGTGAAGCACTATGGGGTATTTTTTAAAGCCGCATTTTTCAAGGTTTTCAGTGATTTTTTCCAAGCGCTCAAAGTCCAGCTTAGCATCGCCTTTAAATTTATAAGCGCCGTGGCTTGTGCCTATAGCTATTGCAAGAGAGTCAACCCCTGTGCGCTGCACAAAATCAGCCGCTTGGTCAGGGTCGGTATAAGTGGCGTTTTTAGCATCAACATTAACATCATCTTCTACGCCGGCAAGACGGCCAAGCTCAGCCTCTATTACAACACCTTTAGAATGAGCGTATTCAGTGGCTTCTTTAGTTTTTTTCACGTTTTCCTCATATTCATAATGAGAGCCGTCAAACATAACAGAAGTAAAACCTGAGTCTATGCAAAGCTTAACCGCTTCCAAATCCGGGCCGTGGTCTAGGTGCAGGGCTATGTCTATACCGGTTTCATCTACAGCGGCATCGACCATACCTTTTAAATATTTAGGGCCGGCAAACTTTAGAGCGCTCATTGATACTTGCAGCATAACCGCCGAGTTTTTTGCTTTGGCTGCGCGCGATATTGCCTGAACAATCTCCATGTTATTAATGTTAAAGGCGCCTATTGCATACTTTCCGTCAAAAGCTTTTTCGAACATTTTTGTTGTTGTTACAAGAGCCATAAGTAAATATCCTCCTTTGTGTTTTGCAACCGGCAATGGTTTAGCATAGTTTATACACCATTGTCAGCTCATTACTTTATCTCTAGTATACCCAGTATATCACTTGCAGTATAGCCATGTAAATGTTAAAATTGTTAAAAAGGTGGGATTATACATGAAAATAATAGTTTTATTGACTTTTTTGCTTGACCAGGGCTGTAAGCATTGGATTAACCGCAATTTAGCTGACGGCGAGCAGAGGGATATACTATGTGGCAAACTTTATATAACTAACCTTAAAAACAAGGGCATGGCAATGGGAATTTTGGCTGAGCAGCGGTGTTTTATATATATTACTTCCATAACCGCCATTTACAATATCTTTCATTTATGGGGCCGCACTAAAGGCTCTGAAAAGTTTGGCCTTGCGGTTATGGCTGGCGGCGGGATTAGTAATGTGCTTGACAGGTTCACAAAGGGAGAGGTAACAGATTATATTTATTTCAAATCCCGCGGAAGAACCCCTGTGTTTAACCTTGCAGATGTTTTTGCTGTTTTAGGAATGTTTATAATTCTTGTTCCTCGCCTTCTGCGAAAAAATGGCTGATATTGCCAAGAAAAAAGTGCAAGCAGACCTATTGCAAAAATTCGACTTTTAGTTTATAATCAATAATCATAATATCCTGGGGTGTGCGACAGCCTAAATTTTGAACCTACATTTTTCAATAAGGGGTTCTTATATCATTTAGATTCCTACGTCAGGCCGCAAGCTAATTCCCTTTGGGCAGCGGAAGGCGGAAGTTTCTGTGCGGGATCCCACCTAGCACTTGCTAGGCGTCAAAATTTGGGAACGGCACTCCGGGTGAATATTTATAGCAAAAAACTTCAAAATTCCTGCCTTATTCTAGGCAGGAGTTTTTTATTCTCGCGAAGCAGTAGACCTCTTGCGAAACTATTTCACTCAAATTTTTTATCATTTTCTTCTTCAGCAGCTTTTGCGGAAATCATTACCGTCGAAAATTTACTCCGCAAGAGATCTAGTGAGCAGAGCGGGAAAACATAAGCGTTTTCGCATTTTGTAAACTCCGCGGAGTGAACATTGTTGGGCCTTTTTTCAAACCACCCTAGCATTAAAAACCTTTTTGTGGCATAATCATAAAAGAGGACGAACTTTAGGGATGTGAAATTTATATGGCCAAGAACTCCGCATTTATCATAATAATTACTGCACTAACACTAATACTTTCAAGTTGTACAAGTGAGACTGGGGACAGCAGCGGCAGTACTGAGTACGGTTTACCCGAGCAGACTCCGGCGCTCCCAATATTAGTAGAAGAGAAAAGACCCCAAGAATCCGCCGAAGTAGAAGTTGTAGGCGATGATGAGCCTGTTGAGCGTGCTTTAGCAGCGCGGATGGCGGCCCTTTTATTAAATGACCCTCACACGGTAGCAGGCCTTTCGCGGGAAATCACTTACGCAGACAGCTCTGGGGGACAGTGGTTTGACAGCTATATAAACGCGGTGCACATACAAAACCTTATGACAGGCGACACAGAAAACTTCAGGCCCCATGACCACCTTAGTGTCTCAGAAGCCCAAGCGCTGTTAAACGCACTTAACCCCGACACCCCAATTAGGATGAGGATTACAGATGATAACCGTAACATGCCCATATCCTACGCTTTGTGGGTGCAGCTTTATGAAAGCACTTTAAATGAACTGTCAGGAGCAGGCATAACCACAGGCATTTCTGAAAGGGATATGGTAATATTGGCAGGACCGAGCAATAACTCGCAACTGCCTGATGGAAGTATAATAGCGGACTCCGGGGCATTTGCAGGCCACGGCATTGACTTTAGCAACTTTATTGATAAAGAAATACGCGCTTTGGTAAAGGACGGCGAAATACTTGCAGTTCTCCACGTTATAAGTGATACGCCCCGCATAAGAGGCGCCTATATAGTTAGTTTAGGCGGCGGCTATTTGACTGTTTTTCTTGGTGGCGCTGAGCGCACATTTTTTTATACAGGCAACATTCCCGGCAATATTGGCGATATTGTTAGTTTTGTTCTTAAAGATGAAGAGGCCACAGAGCTTACAATACATTCGGAAAGCTTCAGAGATAGAGTGCTGCTTCACGATAACTCCCGTATGGAATTTGAATCCAGGGGTAATTTGCCGCTCTCTGAAAATTTTAGAGTCTATACCGAAGAGCGCGGTGCTGTTCTTTTGCGCAGGCCGGGAAATATTATCGTAGGCCGCGAAACAGCCAGATTTTATGAAGATGACGGTAAAATTGTTGCCGCTGTCATTGAGAACAGGCCAACCCCTGAAACAATTAGAGTGGTTATAATGGATTCTGATTTTTCAGGCTTCACCCACGAACAAGTAGACATTACGTCAAATGAAGCTTTTACCGTCATGGAAAATGGTACTGTACGAAACTTTGCCGCCGGAGAGCGCTTTACACTGACAAACTCCGCTTCACTAAGCAGCAGGGTTTTTATAAACAGCGGCGGAGTGCTTAAAATTAACAGCCTAAGCCGCAGCTACGGCGCGCCGGAGTACAGGGGCGGTTTGGAGGTTATCCGGGGCGACGGCGGCTTTATAATAGTTAACGAGGTGGGAATGGAGGAGTACCTTTATTCCGTACTACCCAGCGAAATGCCTGTGTCTTATGGAAACGAGGCTCTAAAAGTTCAAGCAGTCACAGCAAGAAGTTATGCTTACAATCAATTTTACGCTAATGGTTTTCACAGGTTCGGTGCAAATGTATGTGACTCGGTAATGAGCCAAGTTTATAATAACATGCGTGAATCTGCCGAATCTATGCGGGCAGTCAGAGAAACAGAGGGCCTTTGCCTTACTTTTGGCGGCGCGGTTATAAGCGCTAACTTCTTTTCCACCAGCGCCGGAGTTACGGCTAATAACGGTGAAGTTTGGGCCCAGCGGCCCGGTATGAATTTCCCCGCCGCTACTCAGCCATATTTAAGCTCTGTGCGGCAGTACAGCGATGCTGATTTTGGTGATTTAACTGCAGAAGAAAACATGTTTGCCTTTATGCAAAGTCAAAATGTACAAAGCTATGACAGCTGGTCCAACTTCTTCAGATGGACTGTGGAAATGGATAATGAAGAAATTTCAGCGGCTATAAACGCCAACCTAAGAACCCGCTATGACGCCGCCCCGCGGCTTATTCAAACCTTACAGCCTGATGGCGTATTCAGGGCAAGGCCGGTTGACACTATAGGAAACCTTGTAAATATTGAGGTGCTGGAGCGCGGCCAAGGCGGGAATATAATGACTATGCGTATTACCGGGAGCGAAAATACAATTCTTGTCAGCACAGAACTTAATATACGCTCGCTCCTTAGGCCAACACAGTATTTTAGCGGCAGAGACCCAATAAGGCTTAATCTCCATACAGGAGATGTCCGGGAGAATTTGGTCCTCCTGCCCAGCGCCTTTTTTGTAATGGAAAGAATGACAGACAGTAGCGGAAATATACTCTTTGTAAGGTTCACAGGTGGCGGCAACGGCCACGGAGTTGGAATGAGCCAAACAGGAGCAAGAGGCATGACCGATGCCGGAAGAACTTTTGAGGAGGTTCTTGCACACTTTTATCCTGGAACGGTTGTGGAGAAGATGTGGTAGAGATGGTTAAAGTAGATACGATAAAAACAAGAGCCATGAATTTAAAATTCGTGGCTCTTGTTTTTATTTCATAAGTTATTGAATCATAGCGTTAGCAAAGGCGGGTCGAGCCTGATTATATCCTTGGTTTATCTGGATTCTTAGTATCAAAACCCCTCTAACATCTACTGAAATATTTGTTGGATGAGTTGAACCATCTACAGTAAAAGAAGCTAATTCTCTGCCATCACCTATGAAACTGATAGTTGAAGCCCCTGTGGAGCTACCGTCTATACGGCCTATAGTACCGGTTATAGTATTATATTGCCCATTGAGATTGCGATGGTTCCAGCCATTATAAGTATAAGTGCCGGTGTTAAGTGCATTTGCAAAAGGGTTCCCCATCATATTCACGGTATCTAAACGCAAACCACTTCCTTCAAAAGCCGGAATAGTTGAAAACAACGGCGCACCATGCGGTATTGTCCCCACATAAACTGTTCTTGTGGCCCCGTCCCAATCCACGGAAATATCAAGCGCCTCGGATATGGCCCTAACAGGCAAAAACGTTCTGCCGTCTACAATAAATGGCCTGTCAATATCGGCAAGTTGTAGGACTTGCCCGTTAAGATTAATGCTAACGCCATAAAACAGTTCCCGCATTACACCCGCTGTGTTGGCCCATGTTAATGTTGCCGAAAACATAACTGTTACCATGACTCCTGCAATAAAGCTTTTGATTTGTAAGTTGTATAAAAACTTTTTCATCATTTCTTCTCCTCTCTATCTACGTATTAATCGGATTGTGCCGAATGCCCGACTTGTTTTCCATAGCTCCAGCGTATTATCAGTACGACTAAAAGTAAAAACTTCAATATCATCATTTGAAAAACGAAACTCTATTCTGTCGCCGGAGATAGAGTAGGTTCCACCATATTGGATATGACCCTGTTCTCTTTGACTTGTTATGCGAAAATCTCGCTCAAAGTTAAATCTTCTGGGGCTATGTAAAAAAGAGGCGCCCTGCCGAATGCCCCAGCCTGCTGTAAATGGCCATTGTGAATCGTGCCAAACATAGTGCTCCGTGACAGTAAATCGGTTTCCGCTAAATTTAATAGTCGATTCGTATTCATGATTTGAATATGCCCATGTTCCACTTAGCCCACCGCGAGTAAACATAAAAATCGCAACCGCTACTATCGCTATTGCAATTACAGCAATAGCCTTTTTGTTTTTTATCATCTTATTTTCGTCCAAAATGGTTTCTGTTGCAATTTCGCCACTTTCTGGTGCCTTAACTTTTTCTTCTTCACGATTTACGACTTTGCCACATTCCAAACAAAAATCTGCATTTTCCTCTAACTTCTTTCCACACCCTGAACAGAACATATATACAGCCCCCTAACTTATTTTAGCTCTGATTTTACTGCAAAATGCAGTTAATGTCAATACAACAATATGCGGTATTGTATAGTTGTGTTGGGGTGGTTTAATGTACAGGCGCATACGCGATTTGCGCGAGGATAAGGATTTAACTCAAAAGCAGATTGCAAAATATTTAAATTGCTCTCAACAAGTTTATTCAAACTACGAATTAGGCCAGCGCGATATACCTACGCAAACCTTACTTGCCCTTGCTAAATTACACAAAACTTCTGTTGACTATATATTAGAAAATACTAATAACCCCGTACCTTACCAAGACAAAAAAAGCGGCAATGGGCAGACCTCATAGGGAAGCATAATATAATCAGACAGTCCATAGACGGCATAATGTATAAACACCCCTGTTATCTCGACAGGGGTGTTTGTTGCATGGAAAGCCTATAATTCGGTTTTGGAAAACTTATACTGTAAAGGGCAGATGTCCAAACAGGGTCATCCGCTACTAAAACAGAACGGCAGCCGACCCATCCGTAGCAAGATAACACGGCACAGCCAAGAAGGAGGATATGTAGAGCATAACCATTTAAGGTGGTCACACAGGGCAGTAAAACGCCCTGTGTGCGCCGGAAATATCAACGAGGGGATTTTACCCTCGTTCCCCCAATTTATCACGTTAAGCGATTACAGCCTCAAAAGAAAGGAGCGTACTATGACCGAAATAATCTACACCCAAGTTGGGGATTATCTACTACCAAACTTGCAATTAAACGAACCACTAAACGCAGAACCGCTAAACCGCTATGGCATGATGAGGAAAAGATTCCTCAAAGAAACCCGCCCTGCACACTATGGCAAAATGCTTGTGCATGAGGAATTATACCCACATTGCCGCGAAGTCCAACAACAGGCACAGGAGCGTATTGACACAGTTATGGAACACCTCATCCATCGTGACCCACCGCCCGACAAAGCAACCGACCAAATTGAATGGGTGGCGCATATGAACACACTACACCATACAGCAGAGGAAATAATCTTTTTTGAACTAATATATAAATAATTAAACCCTTGGGTGCTCATAATTTCTAACCAGCGCAGTTTTACGCCGGTTAGAAATTATGAGCGCCCAAGTTTGGTCTTAGCGATTAAGCCAAGTATACCATACCTAAAACGCCTATTCAATCCCCCTTCATAACTAAACAGAGGACAGTTCACGCTGTACTCAAAAATAGAGACTCCTCATTTTTGAGCACAGCGAAGCTTTGCGCACAGTTATTAAACGTAAATTTGCTTTCAATGTCTTGTCAGTTCCAAGAGAAAACGCCCTCAATAATTGTAATCAAACTGTAACTTGACTTTTGAAAACTCCTGTGAGTTTATTGCTTGACAAAACCAAATAAATGTTCTATCATTATTACAAGAACCCAAGCGGACAACCTATCAGCACAAAATGTGCTTGACAAGGTTGCCCGCTTGTTTCGTTCTATCTTCCAACCGCACTCCGGTTGGGAGCTGTCGTGCCGTTGCAGTAAGAGACGCTGCCGTCCGGGCAATTCGGGAGACGGACAGAAAGTATCCCGACACTAAATAAGGGGGCAGTCTGCCCATTTGCAGACCATGTATGCCCCAAAACTAATACAAAAACTAACCTAAAATCAAGTTTATGAAAGGAGCCGATGGCATGAACGTGAAAAATCCAACGGAAAAAAATAACCAGCCGCAGGAGCCGTACCGTTTTACAAAACGTCACGGCTCCACCACCTTCCAAGTGAATGTCTGCTTTAATCCCAACGCAAAGGAAACAGCAGGGGATAAAATCGCACGGTTAATCCGCAGCGAAGCGGAGCTTGGGCAGATAGGAAAGGTGGCAAATTTATGAGAAAAGGAGAGAACAAAGCATCAAAATTTAATAAAGAAATATCACTCAGGGCATGGCTATCCTGCCCTGAGTGTGATAAAATGGTAATGCTACGGATGGGGCGGCTGCCTGATAGGGGATTCTCATTATGAGTATAACTAACAGGCAATCCAACCAACCTTTAATGACAGCGATTTACACACGCCTTAGCCGTGACGATGAACTGGCAGGCGAGAGTAACTCCATCACCACCCAGAAGCGTATGCTCGAAGAATATGCAGAAAAAAACAGCTTCCGAAACATCCGGCACTTTTCGGACGATGGGCACTCCGGTACAAATTTTGACCGGCCCGCATGGAAGCAGCTTGTAGCGGAAGTGGAAGCAGGTAACGTAGGAATAGTGCTGGCTAAAGACCTCTCCCGTGTAGGTAGGGATTACTTACAAACAGGCTTTTACACAGAGGTATTCTTCCGTGAAAAAGGTGTGCGCTTCATAGCCATAGCAAACAACATAGACAGCGCAAACAGCGAGAGCGGAGAGTTCGCGCCCTTCCTCAATATCATGAGCGAGTGGTACGCCAGAGACAACTCACGCAAGCTGAAAGCAGCCTTCCGCTCCAAAGCCAAGAGCGGCAGGCGCTCCACCAACAAACATATCTACGGCTACCTCAAAGACCCGCAGGACAAAACAAAATGGATCGTGGACAGAGAAGTAGCGCACATCATCCAACGCATCTTCCAAATGACCATAGAGGGTAAAGGCCCAAGCCAAATAGCCGACATCCTCATGGCGGAAAAAATAGAACGCCCCGGCTTTCACATGACCCGTATAGGCGTAGGCGACCATCAATGGATAGAGGATAAATACCGTTATGAGTGGAACTCATCCACCGTGGCAAAACTCATATCCAAGCCCGAGTACGCAGGTCATACGGTGAACCTCCGCACCCAAAAGGATTCCTACAAGGATAAGAAGATAACATGGAAGCCAAAGGAGGACTGGCTCATCTTCGAGAATACCCATGAAGCCATAGTGAGTCAGGAAACATGGGAAACAGCACAGAAGTGCCGCAGGGTAAAACGGCGTTACACTCAGCACGGCGGACCCAACCCGTTAACAGGGTTACTCTACTGCGCTGACTGCGGGCGGCGCTTGTACAATCACCGAGGCGGCCCGCATACCGCCACAAACTCCAAGACAGGCAAAGTCACCCTCAAAAAAGGTTATGACAAATATACCTGCTCCCTGCACCAAATTCACCGCAATGACTGCACTACCCATCACATCAGCACGGAGTCGGCAAGGGCAATAATACTGGATGCCATACAGCGCACGACAGCTTATGCCAGAAACAACGAAGCCGAGTTTATAAACATAATCCGCGAGACCTCTGCTATACAGCAGGGCGAGGCATTAAAATCATCTAAGCGGCAGATATCAAAAAATGAAAAGCGTATCACAGAATTAGATACCTTGTTTAAGAAAACTTATGAGGATTTTGCTGCGGGGCGGCTGACGGAAAAACGCTTTGCCCTGTTATCGGATGGTTATGAAAACGAACAGGCTGTACTCGAAAAGGAGACTGCCGAATTGAGAGCGGCGTTAGAACAATTCGACAGCGACAGTCTGAGAGCCGACAAGTTTTTGGAGCTGGCACGGCGCTATACGGACTTCAGCGAATTAACACCCACAATCATCAATGAGTTTGTGGACAAGGTAGTTGTGTATGAAGCCGATAAATCAAGCGGCAAGCGTACACAACGGGTAGACATTTCCCTGAACTTTATAGGGCAGTTTATCCTGCCGGTCACAGAAGCGGATCAGGCAGCCGAAGCTGAGGCAGAGGAGAAACGCGCCATGTGGCGTGAGTACAAGCGTAACCAAAGAAGTAAGACAAAAGCCACACCCGGCAAATCGGCATAACCATTCGCACCATCTACAATTAAATAGTATCCGGAATCCGAAAGAAATCGGGAGGCGCTTGCGTCGGTTTCGCCACAGACGAAACTTCTGAACCGCATAAGGCGGCTCATTCAAAAAAGAGTGAGCCGCTTTTTTTCATCCAAACCATTACCTGTCTCAAAAAGAAGAAGGGGGCTACAACCTATGGCGGATAAAACAAAACTGGAATTACAAATCGAGCAAGCGGCAAAGCGTATTCAAGAGGAACAGAAGCGGCTGAAGCTACTGCAAAACCAGCAGAAGGAACAAGACCGAAAGGCGAGGAATCACCGCCTGTGCAAACGGCACGGCTTTTTGGAGAGCATCTTGCCTGATATCATCACCCTCACTGATGAGCAGTTTGAGAAATTCGTTAAACAGCATATCGCTAACAGGCACGGCATAGCCGCTCTTGCCACTCTCACAGGGCAGACTGCTCAATCCAATACAACAACCAGCACCGCCGCTCCAACGGACACAACATCACAAAATGGCAGCGGTAACAAACAGCAGCATTCAGGTCATAACAACGGAATCCATGCCGCGAACAGCACAGCACACAGCGGAGGCAGCGGCAAACCGCAGACCGCAACAGCTTAACGCAAGGGCTGGGAGGCTCCCTGTCTTTTCCGCGTAAGCGGCGCACTTATACACCGCCCTTCGGTCGGTGCCGTGCGCCCTGTCGGGGACTTTTGCGCCTATCGGCGCAAATTGGGAGCCGCAAGCGGCTCCTAAAAACCCAAAAACCACGCAAGCGAAGGCATACCGAATAATCACAACGGTATGCCTTTTCTGCGTTAATGAAGTAAAGGGGGAATCGTTTGGCAATATTCCATCTAAGCATACAAGTAATCACAAGAGGCAAAGGCAAGTCAGCAGTAGCGGCGGCAGCCTATCGTGCCGGAGAGCGCATCACAAATGTATATGATAATTACACCCATGATTACACAAAGAAAAAAGGCATAATCGACACGCAGATATTTCTGCCCGATCATGCTCCTGCCGGGTATTGCGACCGTGCCACTCTATGGAACGCCGTTGAGAAAATAGAGACTAACAGCAACAGCCAGCTTGCCCGTGAGATAGAGCTGTCCCTGCCCGTTGAACTAAGTATGGAGCAGAATATAGCACTCGTTCATGAGTACGTAAAAAAGCACTTCGTAACCCACGATATGATTGCCGATGTGTGTGTCCACGACACAGGCAAGGGCAACCCCCATGCCCACATCATGCTGACCCTCCGCCCCATGGGGCGGGAGGGTGAATGGGGAGCAAAATCATACAAAGAATATATACTTAATGACAAGGGCGAGCGTATCAGGCTGCCAAGCGGCGCTTGGAAGTCACGTAAGGTCTGCACCGTAGATTGGAATGATAAAAACAAAGCTGAGGAATGGCGCAAAGGCTGGGCTGATACTGTTAATGCTGCCTTAGAGCGTGAAGGGCTAAAGGAGCGTATCGACCACCGCAGTTATGAACGCCAAGACAACGGCTTAATCCCAACTATCCATTTAGGTGTAGCCGCCTCACAGATGGAGCAGAAAGGCATCCATACTGAAAAAGGTAATTACAACCGTCAAGCTGCCATCACCAACAGCGAAATCAAGCAGACTAAAGCCCGCATCCGAAAGGTTAAGAATTGGCTTTATGCAATACCCCTCACCAACGCACCGTCACTTATGGACATCATGGGCGGCGTTGCCAAAGGCAAGGACTTGGATAGGCAATGGCAGAGGATTAAAAACCTCCAAACCTCTGCAAAGGTTTTGAGCTTTCTCACCGACCACGGCATAAGCAATGTAGAGGACTTCGCCGCCGCAGTTGAGAAGATGCACTACAGGCTCAAAGATGTTACCGAGGACATTCAAAAAGCCGAGCGGCGCTTGGAAATTTTGGCTGTGCATTTAGCTCATGTGCAGAACAACAGGCAGCACAAATCAGTCTATCAGAAATACAAATCCCTTGCACCCAAAACTGATACCGCCGCCATAAACAGCCTTAACCCATTTACCAAAGACAAAGCTGTAAAAGATTATGAAGCCGCAGTCAAAAAACAAGAAGCTTACTACACCAAACATGTTGACAAAATCCAAGCCTACCAAGCCGCTCAAGAGTATTTTACCGCTGTAATGAACGGACGTACACAGTTACCCGTCAAAGACTGGCAGAAGGAGCAAAATGAATTACTTTCCAAGCGTTACGCCCTGTGTGATGAGTTTTATTCACTCAAAGAAGAAATCAAGAGTACGGAGGTCATACGCAAAAGTATAGAGAACTTAATGCATGACGAAAAACAAAGAGCGCAGCCGGATCTGACACAGCATAAGGCTATTTAGATTTATCAGGGCTGCTCAGTTGTTCAATGAGCAGCCTACTTTAAAAATTCATCCTCATCAACGCTTAATAGCGTAAGCAAAGCAACGGTCTTAAAAGGCTTGTGCGGTTTTTTTAGATATATCAATCCTAATTCTCAGAAATTTTTTTCAAGCTAAAAAATTGCCCCTTTACTTCTAGTATCATTTCACCAAAATTATCATGAACAATTTTAAAACTGTCATCAAAATTTTCAAGGCTAACCCCAATAACCAAAAAAGGTGGTGTCATATTTTCAATTACATTTGCCGGTGCTCTAATTAACCATGTTAAATCACTATAATCATAATAATAATATCCAAATTCCACTATCATTCCAAATGAAATCGTATTATCTTTATCAATTTCAATGATTTGACCTAAGTACCTATTTTTAGTTTCCTCTACAATCATAATATTTTTATTTTCATAGCTATCTAGTTCTAATACTTCTTCATTAAACGGTATACTCGAACCTAAATAATCAATTATTTCCCAATTGCCGGATATAGCTTTAAACTCTTCAGATGCATACTGTTCCTCAAACGAGTTGCTTAAATAATAATTATTTATTCGCTCTTGACAGCCAGTAAGCATAAATAAACAAACTATAGAACCAATCAATATAATATTAACGTTTCGTAAAATCTCTATTGATATCATCATCTCTTTCAAACTCTCCAAATTTTAATATTTCAAACTGATCCATTCTCCTAAGTTTTAATCCAGCGTAATAAACACCTGCTAGATTTTTAGTTTCCTCCATTAAAACATCAATTATTTTCGATTCATCTTTTTCTGTAACTGCAATAATCAATAGCGCAAGAGAACTAAAAGGTTTTCCTGATGACATCAGATCAGGTCTTTCTACAAGACCACCGCCCCTATTAAATGCAAAGTCTACTAAAAATAATATTTCATTTTCTGTGAAGTTTGTTATATTAATATTATAACCAAAACTTGTATTTAGCGTATTAATCATTCTGCGGACTCTATCATAACTATCGTTTAAGTCACTAATTAACAGATTATGAGCCTCCTGAACAGTTAATCCATCACTAAAATCCTCTTCTGGTAGTACGTCATGCCCATAGCCTATTGTTTTTCCATTATTTACCAAAATAAATTTTCCATTCTCCATTCTGTGTGTTTCATATGCCTTAACAAAATCAATATATTTTTGTGGAAATATTGGGTATCCATTATGTGTAGCATTTTCATTTAATGTAAGTGAAGTGGACGTAGCCCCCCATCTCCAACTACGAACCCTAACCCAATCAATATTATTCATGCGAACAGGATTATCAAAAGACCCCGAATCATTCCACAATATGTAGAACAACTCAACAACAGTCCTATCTCTAAGTCCAACAGACCCGGAATTATTAGTACGCACACCACCATTAAATTCCGGTAAACTCGTGTAGATTGTACCATTTGGTGCGTTTCTGACACGCAACACATCACTAGTTACAACTATTGCATTTCTGCTTGACACTCTCATTCCGGCTATTGAACGTGCAGGAGGTCCATCTACTAACCTATTTCCGTTGTTATCTTCCGCCGCTATCCATACCGCATTGCTATTGTGCATCACATTGTACCATAATCTACCATCAGATATTACGCCCCCAACGACAGTAAGATTTTGTCTAGCTGTTACAGTACCTACTACTCTTGATTCATTTCCTGAACCGGGACGCTCTCTCAGGTTTATTGTTCCTGTTACACTATTTCTAACTACAATTGCAGTCGGCACTAGGAACGTTGTTGATGGATTTAAACTTTCTTTTGCCACCCAGTATTCATCTTCCTGATTAGCTACAGCCGCCAAGGGCACAGGCATATCCTCAATGGTGATAAGCTTCTCTTTTTTCTGAGTCTGAGCCGCCCATACCTCAGAAAGCTTTGGGTGTACCTCATTAAATGGCCCAATCTCAATTTCGATACGCCTATCAAGCTTTTGCCACAGTCTGATTATGTAAGTACCATCACCTTTGTAGGGGTCGATAATCTCTTTGTAATGCTTTATAAAAGCATGAGGAAAATATACCTCTCTTATGATTTTGTCACCGTGAATATGAGTTATTCTAACTTGATGATAGTAACTCATGTCCTCGTATTCCATATCAGACCACTTGCGTATCTGTGCCATTGCTTCCGGACTTTTGGTCAAGGTTTCGGATATCGAGCCTCTTATTATCAGCTCGCGCTGGTCTTTGTGTCCCTTGGCATACTTAGAGTCAGGTACGCTGTAGCTAAACTCATACCCCTGTACCTCGTAGTTCTCCAGCTTTAGGTTTATATGCCCGCCCTTTACTTCAAATATAAATCCCATAAATATCTCCCCCATAGTCCTTTCACAGATATATAAATCCCTTTTTAAGTTTTATATGGCTTTTATGAAATATAATGTTACTATACCATATTTAAACATTTTGTCAACAATGCTCAACGTATTTCTAGTATGTTAGCCACCTCATACATCAAATATTATGATAAATGTATACTCTATGGGTAAAAAAAATCTTTTTAACAATAATTATGTTGATTTATAGAAATTATAGTTGTAATATACAAATAACTACTTTGAGTGTTTCATAAGAAATATCCGTTATGATTCTTATCTTGGAGTGTTGATAAAATGTGTAGTACATATGAAGAAAATTACAATAAGGTTAGGGGTTGTTTTAGCATGACTACATTACAGCTTTGCATACTTACGGTTATGGAATCTATTGCCTATATGGTTCTGATTATGGGAATTATAAACAGGAAATTTTCTAACTACATACTGCCTATTTCTGTAGGTGTTATATGTCTTGTGTTTCTTGAAGTTTCTAAGTTAGTGATACCCGAATATATTGCTATTCTGCTTCTTTATATGATAATAACTATTTTCATAAAATTAGTTGCAGACACCAAGCTCCCAATGGCAGTATTTATTTGTATTTTTGTATCTTTTATGTTGGCATTTATGCAAGCAATATTTACTGGAGTTTTAGGCGCGTTTGTTGAAATACAATTTATGTTTGAATATGGTATCATTGTTATGTTTGCTACATTAATTTCTTCAATGCTTATATACTTTTATGTGCATATACAAATTGTAAAAGAAGCATTAGACGAAAGACGAGAACTTTTATATGCGGTTTTAATTCCCTCCCTGTCGGCTGTAATCATTATGCATTATCTGCAATTATCAAAAGCAGGCTTTGAGATTGCTTCAAATTTTGCTCTTATAGTGATGTTGCTTTTCATAGGGGTATTAATTTTTGATATAGTTTCAAAGTTGATACATAAAAAAGAGCAACATCGAGCTAAGAAGCAATATAAAGAATTTGAAAGACTAGTTAAGACAATAGGAAATACAAATGACATGCAAGTAATCTATAATATTGCTCTAATAGACAGCATTGAACTATCTACTTATCACATTAACAAATATCTTAATAATTTTAAAGATAGAAGTAATTTATTGCATATGGAAAGAAAAGCATTGGCAATGTATCTATATGTAAAAGGACTTCAACTTAAAGAGCTTGGAATAGAGTTGATATTGAGAATTGAAAGTTATAACATTTGCTATAGTAAAATAACAGATTACGAGTTGATTCAATCTCTTGACATTCTAGTTGAAAATGCAAAAAACGCCTTATTAAAGAAAGGTCACAAGGATAACCTTGAAATATCTGTATACATATTTTTGAAGGAACTAGAGTACAGTGACAAACCATTTCCATACAAAACTATTATAAAAGTTGTAAACAAGCATGAAAAAATAGAAGATTGGAGTATATTACCATCTTTTTATGAGGGAACATTTACTTTGCAATTTATGAAAAGGGGACGGGGGCTATATAGATTAGATAAACTTTCAAAGGAAAATAATTTTATGATATTTTTTGAAAATAGGGAGATAGCCGGAGAAAACCATGTGTCCTTTTCTTTAATTCTTTAGGTACTAGAAACTATCTTCATCTGGAAAGTCAGGCTCTCCCCACGACCATAAACAACGAGTAGATATGTCAATTAAGGGGGCTACTGCAACCAAAAAAGCGATAAGATTATACAATATATGTTTCTTCATGCAATATCAAAACCTTTCATAATCATTAGTTAAATGATTGAATGAATATAGTCCTTATGATAAGAAAAGCATATCATAGGGGCTAATTTTTGTTCCACACGAAAAGCGGCATAGCTCAAACTTTCACATAAACATAGGATTAACTCTTTAGCTATATAGCCCCTATCACTCCCCCTTATTCTAAATATGATAGTTTAATTAGGAAATTATGTCAATAAACCTTGCGAATTGTAGTGTTTTATACATTATGCCCAATTTTACGCGCTGAGATTTGCAACTAAATATCATTGACAATATATAACAAACTGTATACAATATATGCTAGTATTCGACATTATTATATAGATTTAGGCTTTGCTGTTAGTAGCTGCCTGTCGTTGGAGGGTTAGAAATGACACAGTTTTTAGCTGAGAAAACTGCAATTTATCTAGCAAAAGATTGTGAAACTGCCGACGTGGAAGTGCTTACCTATGGCTATTACGTGCTGTATCAGGAATGGCTTGTAAGGGCTGGACTGCTGTTGCTTGCATTGCCGTTTGGACTGTTTTTTCATGTTCTGGCTTCAATTATAGCCTTTAATCTGATTCGTAGATGTGCGCTGGGAACACACGCAAAGTACCCTATCGTATGCAGAATAATTACTTTTATTGTTACGTTCGTTCCGGCGATTCTGGCTGAATATTTTGGCTTTAGGCTCACAATAGTATCATTTATCGGGTTGTGCATATTCGGTATAGTGTCGCTGTTACTCTATGCTCCTGCTGAAACGGATGTTAAAAAAGTACGTTGTCCGCAAAAACGCAAACAGTTAAAACTGGAAGCTGTCGCTTGGCTGTCTTTTCTCTTTTTAGTCGCAGCACTTATTCAAGGTCTATTGCCAGCCTTATCATTTGTAATTGTTGCTACTTCGGTGTTGGCGTGTTGTATGGTTCACCCTTGGATGTACCGGATAAACGGCTTTGACCCGGTTACTAAGGAAGTACGGGAAAACTGATTTAACTCCTGTACTCCTTAATACAAAATACATATAAGAAAGGTGAACATGAGATGAATATTAAAGAAACCCTCAGAAAGTTGGGAGAGAAAAGTGCTGTTAAGACCATTGAGCCACGTTGTTTTCCTCGTGTTATTTTTCAACCGAAACCGCCAGCAAAAATTCAAGAATTAATTGACAAGGATAAATAATCGGAACATATTTTTTGGAGTGCAAATCATTTTTTTGATATGCACTCAATTCTTACTCAACTGAATGAGAGAGGATACAAACATGAATCATATCATCATATTTACCATTACCGGCTATATGCTTGCATTGTTACTAAATGCAACTGCTCTGAATATTTCTAATGTACCTTGGAGAATGAAGCAGTTAATTTTAATGGTAACATCCATATACATACCTCAAATTGTGTTATTTCATGATAACTTTGGGTTGGAAGGCATATTTGCTTGGATTGTACTGACAGTTATTGCTCTTTGCCTGTTTTTCAAGTTATCCTTGAGAAAAAGTTTATTTATTGCATTTACGCAATATTTCATATCTCTGATTATTGACTACATAGGCTTTTTTATCATTAATCAACTAGCGGATAATATAAGGTTTGCTCTTATAGAAAATTTGCTTATTCCAAGGCTTATTGGCGTTTTATTATTTGTGCTGATGTTTATTTTTACCAGACAATTTGCAAATAAAGAACATGGCACTTTTGATTATCTGACTAAGAAATATTGGGCATACTATTTGACATTTTTCTTGTTTGTCATGATTTATGAGCTTTTTCATATTACAGAATTTCAATACCGTAATAATTTCACAGAAGTATTTGTCCCGGTTCTATTTTTTGCCTTTTTCATATGTAGCTTGTTTTACATAAAGGCAGACCAAAAGCTAGAAAATATATTGAGAGAACTGGAATCACAGAAACTATACGCAGAATCACAAAACAACACATTAAATGACTTGAGAAGGTTTAAGCATGGCGTTAATGCAATTTTTAACACCATAAGCGGTCTGGTAGATAGTGGGGATATTACAGAGCTAAAGTCTTACATTGGACAAGTCATTGCTAAAATCAAACCACCTCAAGCGTCGACATTACCTGATAACGTGAAGAAGATTCCGTTGTTAAGAGGTATTCTAGCAGAAAAGCTTGCTCGTGCGGAGCTAAACGGTATTAAGTTCAATATAACAATAGATGTTGAGAGTATTAATCTAAAATATTGCTCCGACCTTGATTATAGCCAGATGATAAGCATTTTGGCAGACAACGCCCTTGAAGCTGCCGAACAAAGCGTTAATAAAACAATGGATTTAGTAATAAAAGCTGATGACGGACAGCTTGTAAATATCATTTCTAATTCCTGTGACACAGAAGTAGATATTAGCCGTATATTTGAACAAGGCTACAGTACCAAGTCTAACCCATCAGGTCAAGGGCTGTATCAGCTTTGCTTAATACAAGACAAATATAAAAAAATGGGCTACTCAATAGAGATAAGCTCCACATACAAAGACGGTAACTTTACACAAATACTAAGAATTTAATATGCCTATTTTTCATTACCTCATAAAATAATACGGAGGTGGGGAAGGATGGCTATTCACCCTAAAGAAATGAAATTTCATGATGATAAGCGTGACTATGACAAACTCAAAGAGCAAATAGATAAAATTGAGAAGCTAACATTTGCTTCGCCAATCAACGTACTTTTGATAACCAACAGATTGATTGGCTGTGCAAAAGGCGTAAGTGAATATCTACAGAACAGTACCAATATAACGGTTAGATTTTTTGACTTAACTTCTGCTTCCGATGATATCATGAACTTAATAACAGAAGAGTATTTTGATTTTCTGATTATTGTCGGTTATTTGGAAAATGAAAATAAATACGATATAGTTAAACTTTTTCAACGATATAACAAATATTCAGCAACCTCTTTTTTTTCGCTTCATACTGGGCATATTTTGCATTTATGCAATAAATATAATATTGAGGACTTATATGACAGAAACGAGCCACTTGGCGAACTTATAAAGTCAATGGAGAGGACTTATGACAGGCAGTTCCAACGGATAGCAGACGCTTATCCGGTTGAATCATCAAAGTATTTAAAAGATGAGATATCATACAGAGAGTTGCAGGAGCGGATTAGAAATGACGCTCTGGAGGTTTCTGAGCATTTTGAACCGGAAATGGTACAACCGGAACAGTCGACAAGTTTTTTTGCAAAGTTATTGCGGTTCTTTAAATAAATAGTTAAGTGAGTTAAATAGTGTGAATTTACTGAGTGCCCATGAGCATCTAAATATTAGGATGCTCATGGGTGTTTTTTTGTTGTGACTAAGTAGCGCGATTTTACTGATGAATCGGACATTTATTATGACTGGATAAAATAAAAAATCCGTTTGGACAAAAAGCCCTTGACAACATGAGTTTGATATATCAAACTTCATCGTATACTCAAACAGTGATATGTTTTGTGCAACAGACACAGCATATTTCAATCTATCACTAATTGATTTTGCAATGATAATCCCGTGAACTGGTGCATTATTTTCAGATAGGTTTTTCTTTATCCACCCCATATATCGTTGCAGCTGACCTAAAACAGCATCTGCTCCTCGACTTAACTTCAATTCAATTACCACAAACTCGTCGTTTTTGTTTTGAGCCAAAATATCAATTATGCCTACGTCGATTCTGTATTCTACACCAGCAACGCCTTCATCCGATACAAAGAGGGAAAGGGTGTTGTCTATCAACGATAAGTTTTCGGCGATGAAATCCCTTAGCTGACTTTCAAGAGCAAATGTAAAATCTTTATTTTCTTCATTATATTCGCTATCGGTAACGATAGCTGCACTATCACTATCTTCATAATTATCAGAATGCAATACAGCATCTACTCGTTTTACTGCTAACTTATTTTTGTCAACACTACATATTTCCCATAAACCATGCGTTTCGGGGTTGTATTTTTCGACTAATCCTCGTCCGACATTGTAAAGAAAATCGTATTTGCTATCAGTCACCCGTGGTCTTTTATTTTCTGGGTAGTGAATACGGCTTGGGGCATTTACGGTACAAATTAGAATTTGGCAGTTGATGGTTGTTTTATTCATTTCGCCATATTTTTCAATAATATAATCTTTGATTTCCTTGTTTGATACAACCCTGTTGTCAAATTGTTCGACTGCTTCTTTAATCATTTGCCAAATAGGCGGTTTGCTCTGCAATTATTCCGACCTCCTCACGCCAGTTCCGATTAAATTTACTTTTTCAAAATTAGTTGAGCAATTTTCATCGCAGCCCCAGGTAGTTTTTTCAACAAGCCTGTTTTGTGCGCTACTATAGTAGCAGTGGCAACGGTAGCAGCAGTCGTTCCTGCACCTGCTACTATCTTTTTATTTCTTTCCTTATTCGTTTGGGTGCAATTCACGCAATATTTTCCATCAAGTACAGGATTATTACATTTTTTTGTTTTGCACAATTTTTCTTTTCTGTTAAACATCCGCTTCGACCTCCAAAAGTTTAGCAGGCACTTTATTTTTTTCTGCTATAAATACGGTGCAACTATCGAGTAGCTTCGTTGGGAGTAACCTTGAATTTTTGGGTGATGTACCACTATTACTCGAAGAACAAATTAGTTCCCAAGCGGAATATTTATTTTTTCCGTACTTGATTTCTTTCAATAGCACTTGCTTTATGAAAACTTCATGCTCTTTAACTGCCGCAAGTTGTGCGTTCCGCTCTCCAAGAATTTGGTAGACATACAATGAAACCTGCACGGCATTGTTCATAGCAATGATTGCTGTGTTTATTGCACTCACAGTTTCTTCCATTACCTTTTTATTTGGATTGCTACACAGCACGAGTATGTCCGATTTAATTTGAAACGCAAGCACAGCTCGTGCGGCATTTGCATCGCTCAGAGCTTGCACCATCATCTGTCGTTGTATGTTTTCATCTGATATTGCAAGTGCCTGTATAAAACAACTGCGACCACTAAGCAATTTAGCAAGTCGGTCATCACGTTGCCCTTGAATCACTCTGCCAAAATTAAACTCACAAGCCTCGGAGATTTCCTTTAACCCAGCATAAATACGATTAAGTTGATTTTGCATTGATAAACATTGCATTGCCCCTGTCAAATCAGCAGGGAAGGATTTTGCCTCAATAGCGATGTCCTTGATTTTTGTATTTGCTGCATATTCTTTTCCGTTGAATATCAACCCATCAATGGTGGTTCTAATTTGCATATAGAATGAATCATCTGACCCCTTACATGGTATCAGTTCAGCCGTTCCATTCTTTAATGCCTGTTTCATGTCGTCCGGAATAATAGGAACATATTCAATTTTATTTTTGATGCTCTCTCTTACTCGCTGGAGGGATGGGGCAGAATCAATAAATTTTTCGATTTTTGCAATCAAAGCATTTGATGTTCTTGCCTGTATTGCGGGAGTCAAAGAGAACACGGCACTATCGTAGCAATACAGTCTTTCGTCCAGCACATCAACGCATGACGAAATTTCAATCGGAAGCAATGTGTTGTCCTGTATTAGGACTTCACCTACTTGACCAATTTCTTCATCCATATTGTTTCCTGCAACATTGACGTTCTCCGTGTAAGAATCCATTGCAATCACCCCCATGTGGCTCTACTCTTTCAGTAATCTTCCCTTAATTATACCACAGCCAATCCCGAATTGGTAGGCTGAATTTCGTAAATATGTTCGCATCTAAGCCCTACATGATTTTGTGGTCTGTACTTTTCTATTCACAAGAACTATTCATAGAGTATGACGATGTTCCAATGCTTTTCCGCACTCGGAACGAGTGCCAGCAGACGCGATAGCGGCTTAAAGCCAAAATCGCCCCACGGCGATTTTGGCTAAAGGGAGTTTGAGGGATTCCCTCAACAAGCTGTATTTGTGCAACAAATACATTGCTTGCCAATGCTATGAGCGTAAGTGTGCGTTGGCAAGCAAAATTGTAATAGGCTTGCCTTTTACACTGCTTGCCAGTCTTTTGAACTTGATTTTCGCCGTTGGCAATTACATAATTTTTTATTTCACTTCAAATCTACCCCTACAAAACATAATTTTTTTCACGCTGTATAGAGGAGCAAATCCCCCCTCAAACGGCTGAAATTTTCACGCTGTATAGAGGGAGACCAAAACCTCAAAAATTTCACGCTGTACAGAGGGATAAAACACCTTAACAAAACACCAAATTTTTCACGCTATATAGGGAAACAAAAAATATTTTTGGCATCAGCTCAAAAATAGCTTGTGAAACCCCCTCAAAATTCACGCTATATGAGAGGAAGTGATAGCTCACCAAACTGTACCCCCACAACTTAATCCGCAGCCGACCAAATACAGCAACTGCAATCTTGCTCATGCCATCAATTTGGAGAGATGGTGCGAGAGGTAGTTAGCTAAAAGGGGTGAACGAAACATTCACCTTCAACGTATCCTCTGCCAAACAAGGCAAGGTGCAGGAACTTGGTTGGGATGAAAGCGGGCAAGGAGAACAAATGTAATGTCGCCAAATCTACTCTGAATGATTTGGACAGAACCGAAATCAAAACCTTAAACTAAATTCAAAAACGAAAGGTGAGAAATTAAATGGAAAATTCAAAAATGCTTTTTATCGCTGTCCCTGTAAACGGAAAAGAGGCAGCTATGAAACTGGATACAATTATTTGCTTGGTCGAATCAATCGACGGCGAAATTTTTGACCCGCATGATGCTTTGGAAGACATTTATCATGGAGCGTTAAACAAAAGCACAGAGTTCTAAACTGACATGAATCCATCTACCGCCGCTTTTTGCGGCGGTAAAAAATCTAAAACAGAAAGGATGTTGCGATGAACAAAACCAAAACAGCTGAAGTTTCAACCTCGGAAACAATACGCAAAATTGGGAGGACTACCTACATTGTATCTTCCACCTACGCTGAGGAAAATAATCTGACCCCATACGAGTTCGTGTATGACGATGGCTAAGCGGAACTGATTGGGAACGCCCAGCATTTTCTCAAATCATTGAAGATGTTGAGGCAGGGCTTGTGTCTACTGTGGTAGTCAAAGATTTGAGTCGTTTTGGGAGAGATTATCTGAAAGTAGGCTTTTATTCAGAAATTCTGTTTCCAAAGCACGATGTCAGATTGATTGCAGTTCACGATAATGTAGACACTGATTTAGGCGAAAATGATTTAGCCCCTATGGTCAATCTTTTCAATGAGTGGTATGTAAAATCAACCAGCAGGAAAGTGCGTGCCATAATCCAAGCCAAAGGCAAAAGCGGTGAGAGGATTGCTGTTGTTCCTAAATATGGCTACCGCAAGATTGAAAATGACACCAGCAAAATCGAGGTTGATGAAGAAAGTGCGGCAGTTGTACGAAGAATTTTCAATATGTACGCTAATGGAATAGGTGCAAGAGGCATTGCAATGGCACTTACATCCGAGGGTATTCGCAATCCAACTACCTACAAATCCGAAAGCGGAATTTTGAAAAAGCCTCGACCAACAGGAACGACCACCTATTGGAACGCATCAACAGTTACTGGTATTCTTGATGCACAAGAATATTTGGGGCATACGGTGAATTTCAAAACCTATTCCAAGTCTTACAAAGACAAGAAAAGCCGTAAAAATGCACCCGAAAATGTAATGGTGTTCGAGAATACGCATCCTGCTATTATTGACAAAGCGACATGGGATGTTGTGAGAAAAATGCGTTCTCATAAACGCCGACCGCCTGTATATGGTATGCCGGGGCTGTTCAGCGGATTGGTCTACTGCTCTGATTGCAACGCAAAGCTATACTTCAATATGCGAAAAATCACTACCAAGAAATATGGCGAGAGGCTTGATGGTGCTTATGCTTGTTCCGAGTATAAAAAGGATTTATCGGCTGGGTATCCTCGCAAATGTACTGCTCACTATATCCGTGAGGAAGTATTAAAGGATATTGTGTCAGAAGAAATCCGCAAGGTGCTGGCATTTGTTTCTCAAGATGAAAAGGCTTTTGCGCTTCAAGTCATGGCAACCAACGAAGTCGAGCATAAACGTGAAATCACAGCTAATAAACGGCTCATTGTCCAAAAACAAAAACGCATTGATGAACTCGATAAGATATTCGAGCGAATTTATGAGGACAATATAATTGGAAAGCTAAATGATGAGCGTTTTGCCAAAATGAGTGTGAAGTACGAGCAGGAGCAGCGTGATTTGCGATTTGAAGTTGCAAATCTTGAAACTTCTGTTTCCTCAAGCGAGAGCAAGTTGGGCAATGTTGGCCACTTCATTGCACTTGTCCGTGAGTACACAGGAATGGAAACTCTTTCGCAAGGCATGGTGAACGCTATGATTGATAAAATCATTGTCCATAAGCCTGATGTATCTTATGGCAAGAATCGCACTCAGAAAGTGGAGATTTTCTTTGTTGGTGTGGGGAGTATACTACTTCACGAGCAAGCACCACAGGAGCAGAGCCAGAGTCATGCGCTACAACCACAGAGCAACACCGCAAATGCAGTAGCATCGTAATCAATTTAACTGCCGAGGGCGGTACCCCTGCCCTCGGTTTATCAAAAAGGCACGGTTCTGTGCCGAAAAATTCTTGCTTACATATGGAGTCTGAGCCAAGGAGTAATCCTTAGCCACCAATCAATTGGCAGTATTGCGCTTTTAAAGCGTCGCAGACTTAAATCCACAAAGCGGGCTTTGTCCGCTTGAGGAAAATCGGCTTGTGCGCTTTAGAGCACAAGCCGATTTTCACCTGCAGTAAACTAAAAAAAGTGACAAAGTCACTTTTTTTACTCTCTTACCACTCATCATCTGCCTTATACCTATAATCCCTAACCCCAACGTGAGAGTTCGACCCATAGTAGCCATAAGGCGAGCGTTTATTTTTTGACCGCTGCCTTCGGAGTTTTATTTTCAGCTCTCTTCTTTTCTTACGTCTTGTGCGCTCCATAAGCACATAGAATGAAAAAATGGCAAAAAGCGCTGCCAAGCCGGCCATCATTATTGTTTGCAAACTTATAGGCCCGCCGCCTTCCTCTCCCACTGAAAAAACATTGCCGCCTGTTGGGGCGCTTAGCAGTGAAACTTCCGCATCTTCTGCCGCAAACAGGGGAACAGTGGCAAGCAATGAGTTCATATACATAAGCCTGATGCTGCCCACTTCGTCACCGCGCGCTACCGGGGGGTTCAGATAAGAAGGCAGGTCAACTTCTCTTCGTATGTCTTGAGATTGGAGATTTATGGGCAAATGCATTAAAACATTCTCTTTAGCATGTACATCAATAATAGATGTTTCTACGGCTGAGCCGCCTTCTCTAAACTCCACCACACTTATTTGGTCACTAAAATCGTCAGCATCAAAAATCATTATCTGACCGAACATAGAAAAACCGTACTCAAAGAGGGCCGCTGTATCTTCATAACTTCTTATTGCGCCGTCATTGTGCAATATTACTGCGATAAGCTCTGTTCCATCACGCTCCGCATAGGTTACAAGAGTATTTCCTGCCTCATTGGTAAAGCCCGTTTTACCGCCAACTACATATTCTCTGTAAAACTGATGACCGGGCTGTATCATTCTGTGGGTATTGTTTAGCGGTCTTGGTTCCGACTGCATTTCAGTTGGAGGAATTGTAAATGAGAGAGTGGAAATAATTTCAACAAACTCAGGGCGCTTAACCGCAGCCTGCATTATAAGTGCCATATCAATTGCTGTAGTATAATGATTAGGATTGTGGAGGCCGTGCGGGTTTGTGAAGTTTGTATTAAGCGCGCCCAGTTCCTCGGCCCGTTCCGTCATCTGTCTTGAAAATTCTTCTGCTGTAACAGAAAAATGCTCCCCAACGGCATTGCAAACTTCATTAGCAGAGAGTAGCAAAAGAGCCATTAACGTCTCGCGAAGAGAAAGGGTATCCCCTTCAAACATGGATATATGCGCCGCACTCCACGGTATAGGCGAAATAGCAGTGTTATTGAAATGAATGCGCTGGTCAAAATCCCCGTCAGCAAGCTCTATAGCAAGCAAGGCCGTCATAATTTTCGTTATACTGGCCGGGAAATAAACTTCATTCATATTTCTGCTGTAAATGACTACACCCGAACTCACATCCATTAAAACAGCCGCCGGAGCAGAAATCTGCGGCGGTGTGGATATGGAAGCAGCAGAAACTTCATAAACTAAAGGTAGTGACAAAAGCAGAACTGCAAGCAATATCGAAAATATTTTCTTAGTCATAATTCAATAACCTCACGGAATATACTGCTTATCTAATTTTATTATATATTAATTTCGACAATATGCAATATTTTTTTTTTGAAATCATAAAGTTGTAATATTTTTATAAAAATGTTACACTATGTTTAATAAGATACAAAGATAAAGGCGCATTTGGAGGAAAGGTCATGGGATATTTGCGTAAATACGAGTGGCACGTTGATATTATTACCAAAATTTTCATAATTATAATTCTATTATTCATATGTTACAAAATTATTATCTATGACCAAAGAATTAATGAGCTTAATCAGACAATACAAATTGAAATGCAAAATAACAGAGGACTGCCTGTTTATACAGGCATGGATGTTTCGCCGGCAGAAATCGCACCGGCCCTACAAATATTTACAGTATACATAACAGGAGCTGTGGCACATCCCGGCGTATACAACATAGATGAGGGCTCACGGATATCTGACTTAATAGCCCTTGCCGGAGGCGCTCACGATGAAGCAAATTTAGAAGTGCTGAATTTAGCCGCTCTTGTAGAGGATGCAAGGCATGTTAGAATACCTTTTCTAGGCGATGAAATTGCCTTTGAAACTGTCTCTGTTTTTGCTGATTCTGATTCGGGAATTATAGGCAGCATAACCCCCGAATCGGGGAACGAAAGTGCAGCCCCGGCTTACACCGGGCCTGTTAATATCAACACAGCAAACACCGCGGGTCTTATGAGCCTACCCGGTATCGGAGGGGTTGTAGCCGGCAATATCATCAACTATAGGAACACTCACGGTCCGTTTACTTCTCTTGAAGAGTTGATGAATGTAAGTAGAATAGGGCAGGCTACTTTTAATAATATCAGGCATTTAATTACATATTAATAAACTGGAAGCTTCCAAAGGAGGTAGATATTTTGGCAAGTAATATTTTAGTAGTAGATGATGAAAAACTTATTGTAAAGGGTATAAAATTTAGTTTAGAGCAGGACTCTATGGTAGTAGATGTGGCTTATGACGGCGAAGAGGCGCTGAACCTCGCCAAATCTAAAGAGTATGATCTTATTTTGTTGGATGTTATGCTGCCCAAGGTAGACGGGCTTGAAGTCTGTCAGCACATACGTGAGTTTAGCCAAGTACCTATTATTATGGTCACTGCAAAAGGTGATGATATGGATAAAATTATGGGGCTTGAATATGGCGCCGATGATTATATTACAAAACCCTTTAACATATTAGAGCTAAAGGCCAGGATTAAAGCAATACTTAGAAGAAGTGTCAAAAAGCCTCAGGTAAACGGTAAAAATATGGGAGCCGGCCATACCCATGAAGACCTTCGCTTAGACCTTGAAAGCAGGCGTGTTTTCATCAGCGACAAGGAGGCTAACTTAACCGCCAAAGAATTTGACCTTTTAGAGCTTTTTATGGAAAACAAAGGTAAGGTTTACAGCCGTGAAAGCCTTTTGAATACGGTTTGGGGCTATGATTACCCCGGTGATGTACGTACCGTTGATGTACACGTAAGAAGGCTTAGGGAAAAAATAGAGTTAAATCCATCTGACCCCAAATATATACATACAAAATGGGGAGTAGGTTATTATTTTGGATAAGGTTCGCAGAGTTTACAGCCTACGATTCCGCCTTTTTGCAGTTTTTCTTGCAGTGAGTTTTCTGCCGTTGGGTTTTTTTTCTATTGCCACCAGTGTACTTATAAGAGACTACTACCTTAGAGGGCGTGAGCTAGAGCTAAGAAGAAGGGCTATTGTAATAGAAGGAGCTATACGTCAGGGAAATTTTCTCACAGACAGTACCCGTTCTCCTTTTTTTGCGCGAGAGATTGGTGATATATATGCTAGTGACGATTTTCGGGTTCTGGCCATTGATTCGAGAGCAATTGTAGTATATGACTCAAACTTTATAGAAAATGGCACTACTTTTATAAGTTCTGAAATTTTAGAAGGGCTTAACAGAAGAACTGTGTCCTCTATACAGGATGACGGTATTACCATGTACACAGCGGTTCCCATTTTAGATTCTGAGTTTGATGTGGTAAATGGGGTTCTGCTTTTAGTCTCGTCTATTGCCGACATCTATGAACTTTTGAGCTCTATACAACAGATGCTCATGCTACTTTTGTTAGCTACTGTTATTATAATTATTGTTGTCGCTTTTTTTATATCGGAAATAATTTTAAGCCCTTTAAAAAAAATTATGAAAGTAGTAACTCTTATGAGCGAAGGGCATTTAAATCAGCGCATAGGACTTGAAAGCAGAGACGAGTTCGCGCAACTTGCTACAGCCTTTAACCGTATGAGTGATGAGCTTGAGCAGGTAGATAAGACAAGAGAAGAATTTGTTTCAAACGTATCTCACGAGCTTAAAACCCCTTTAAGCTCTATGAAGGTTTTAAGTGAGTCATTACTGTTGCAAGATGGTATAGCTGAGGAGATTTACAAGGAATTTTTGAGGGATATAAACTCCGAAATTGACAGGATGGACATGATAGTAAATGACCTTCTGACATTGGTTAAGCTTGATCAGAGGGACATGCCTCTCATGATAGTATCCATTGACTTAAATCAGCTTATGGAGGATATACTCAGGCGGCTTTATCCTTTGGCGGAAGTTAAGAATATTGAACTTCTCCACGAAGATATCAGAAAGGTCACTGTTGAGGGCGACGAAATGAAGTTGGGGCTCGCTCTTTCCAATCTGGTTGAAAACGGAATAAAATATACATCCCATGGCGGCAGCGTTACAGTCACAATAGATGCAGACCATCAGAACGCTTTTATAAAAGTAACCGATACAGGCATAGGTATTGCCGAGGATGAGGTTAGTAAGATTTTCACCAGATTCTACAGGGTTGATAAAACAAGAGACAGAGACACAGGCGGAACCGGCCTTGGCCTTGCAATAACTCATGGTGCAGTAAGGCTTCACAACGGTTCTATAAGAGTAATAAGCCGTGAAGGTGAAGGGTCAGCTTTTATAGTTAGGCTTCCCTTGCAATCTAGTATATAGGGGGCTTAGGAACATGTCTGTTAGCGGTAAAAAAAGAAGAGTCAGACTTGGTGGAATAGGCGTCTTCGTCTTAATTTGCCTATATTTGCTGGTTGTGAATTTTTCAGACGGCTTTTACAGTACCGCTGATGAGCCGGGGATAAATGTATATTTTTTTAATTCTTCTGCGGGCCACTTGGAGTCTGAGAACCGCACCATACCCTCAGGAGACTATAGGGAAATTGCATCATACTTATGGGGGGTGTTAATTTCAGGCCCCGAAAGCCAATTTCTCTCCGGTGTTTTCCCCGAAAAGCTTATCGGTGAAAGTTTGCCTCAACTTCGCATTGTCCAAGAAACTGCTGTCGACAGAGGCATCCGTTCAATAGAAATTTCTCTTCCTAAATACTACTTTGAAATACCTGCTGTATCTGAAATAATTTTCCGCTCTGCTGTCGTATGGACTTTTACAGAGCTGGACTGGGTCTCTGACGTTGTGTTTTTTATAGAAGATACACCACTTACCCGTCTTGACGGTGGAATTATAGGGCCTATGGATAGAGATAACGTTCTAATAAGACCGCAGATTACTATGGAGCATATTGTTAGAAAAACCGTGTTACTATACTTTCCTAACAGTACACTTACCGGGCTTGAGGCCGAGCGGCGGACAATAGAAGTTCCCTCTAATTTAACAGAAGAAAGAGTAATTTTACAAGAGCTTATGAAAGGGCCCAATACCGATGGGCTTATCTCACTTATACCAGCAGAAACTACCATCAACGATGTTTATACGGAAAACTTGACAATGACCTGCTATGTAGACCTAAGCCCCGCTTTTGACTTAAGGCTGACACCGGGCACCCCGGCGCGAGCCCTTGCAGTGTACTCAATAGTAAACACTATTGCAAATTTGGAAGAAGGTAACATCAGCAGAGTACAGTTTTTAATAAACGGCGAACGCGTTCTCGGCAGAAATTTGGACATAGATTTAAGCCAAGCTTTTGAACCGGATGACAGCTTTATCATACACAGGGTGGAGATAGAGCTGATGTAGATTAGGCCTCTTCTGAAGTCAGATGTTGAACCAATTTTTAAGCTTAATTCGTTGGTCTGCCGCCCGGGATGCTTGGCGGGCAGGACGCAAAGCGTCCGACAAGCCCGGGCTTTAAGGGCGGCGTAGACTGCGAAGCAAATTTTAAACAACAGACATTTTTGCACGTTTTTTTGCGCATGTATTTTTGAGCTTAGCTCAAAAATGCTTTCCTTGAAACAATTTTCGGGCGTAGCCCGAAAATTCTCTGTTGAGTGTTTAAAGTGAAAAAAATTGCGTGAAACAATTTCAGAAGAGGTCTATTATATATGTAAATGTAAAGCCTAACATAAAAACGCTACAGTGAAAGATTTTAGCTATAGCGTTTTTATGTGTTTATACTTAACTTACTTTTCAAAGCAATTTATATACTCAATAAACATGAAAACAGTCTAATAAAACTGGTAATTTATTGGTGATACAGCGTCAATATCTTACCGCTCGTACCACTTAGGGTACTGCATCAAGATATTTTCTTATCTCACAAATAAATTACTGCGTTTTCTTCAGCCTCTTTTCAAGTTTATCAAGTATAGCTGTTTAACTTAACACAAAGGAGTGTTTCCTCACTTCGTCTAAAACCGGCAACCCGGCGGCGCCCCACTGCCGGAGCTCTCCGATATTTCGCTTAGGAGGCGTTCATTAACTATACTATAGCAAGCGACATTGAGAAATGAGAGGCGGCAAGTGCGACCCAAAAATAGTCTTTGTGCGGTTAAATCATCCGCACAGACCAACGGTTGGGGTAGGTGTTTTTGGGCAAAACCGAAGTTTTTAGCACGTAGGCGGTTCGCGATTTCGAAAGTCGTTTGCTATACTGCAAAGGGCCTGTGCTTTGCCGGAAAGTTGCTTTGCCTCAGTCAATATTTGTAATATGCTCATACGCTGCTTCCAATACTATATCGCCTGTCTGGAGAAGCCTTAAAATATGGGTATTGATAGCGGCTGTTAGCTCAATATCTATATAATAACCCGGCTCCAGCCCTTCCGCTTCCCTAAAAGCAGCAACAGCATACCTTGCAGCCTCATCATAATTTATATCAATTGTTCCTTCAAACAACCCTAAAAACATCAGAGCTTTTTTTAACCCCAAAATATCAGGCTCATCAGGTATATGCACCAGAAGTTTAGGGAGGGATATTTCTATATCAGGCACAACTCCATGTTTATCTATTCTCATGCCGGATGGCCCAAAAATTTCATGTGTAGACACTCTTAAATATCCCACATCTAAATCAAAAACATGCTGCATAGAACTTTTGCCGAAAGAAGTTTCACCCATTACAGTGGCTCCTCTGTCTTGCAAAGCGGCAGCAATCACCTCGCCGGCAGAGGCAGTGGCACCATCAACCAACACGACAATATCTTTAAAAGGAGGCTCTGCTAAGGAGGAATGATAAGAAGTAAGAACATCCGTTCTGCCACGCATCATAAACACAGGGCCGCGGGAAACCATCATTCGGCATATTTCAAGAGCAATATCAAACATACCTCCTCCATTACCCCTTAGATCAAGTATAATGCGCTCTACTCCTTCCTCAGAAAGTAGCTCTATAGCTTCTCTAAGTTCAAACGCCGTATTCTCGCCTACAAAGGTTAAGTTTATAAGCCGAAGTCTAGAGTCAGGCTCTGCATGCTCAAGAACATCTTCCAGCCTGTAAATGAATACACTGGGATTTGGAACCTCACTCCTTGCGAGGTTTACGGAAAACACTTCACCGTCACGCAAAAATTCAGCTTTTACTTGAAGTTCAGCAGGAATTTGACTAAGCAAGTCACCTATCTCTATCAGCGTAGCCTGCCTTAGATCTTCGTCGTTTAAGCTTACAATGATATCACCTATGGCAATACCGGATTCTATTGCAGCGCTGTCTTCAAGCACTTCTTGAACTACCACATTGCCAAAAGAGTCTGTTGCCAGAGCAATACCAAATAGCAAGCGTGTAGAAGATAGGCTGTCAATAAAGACTACCGCCTCATTTTGAGGCATGAAGTAGGTATAATCATCCAAAAGGTCTGTCATGCCTGAAAGAGCGGCTAAAAACAATTGTTCCAAGTCAAGCTCGTTAATATAATGCTCGGCTAGTAATTCAAAAGCTTCCGCAAGCAAATCGCCGCCGTGACCAGGATTGTTTATAAGCCTGCTTTGGCCGGCATGGGCCGTTATTGGTGTTTTGCACATGATAAGGCATAGTAGCAGTGTAATTACTCGTTGGCCCATCTTGGTCACAAAGCCAAGTGTTGACTTTCTAAATACGGTATTCACATTATGCCTCCCATTTAGAAAAAGCGGCAACAGCGCCGCTTTTTCTAATGTTATACTAGAATTCCTTTGAACAGCAACAGGTGTAGCGATTTTATAAGGATTCTATTATGTATTATAGTGAAATGAATTTAAAACTGCAACGCTTGCGCTGCAGTTTTAAATTTAATTGAACGCACCGCACCGCGATCCTGAAAGGATTAAGATGTAGTCTTTTTTCGCCAAAGGCGAAAAAACCGTTCGAGCTTGTGACGCTAAAGCCCGTCACAAGACTCTCACTGACCAGGTGCGCCAAATGTGAATGCAGTTCACATTTGGGCTGTATCACTTTTAAAGTGATACAGCTATAAAAACTACTAGACATGTTTGGAAGCTGTTTCACACAATTTTTTCGCTTTAAACATTCAAGAAGACTTTTCGGCCAAACCGAAAAGGTCTTACCTTGTAGAAAGCCGCGCAAAAATTTCTGCCGTTTAAAATTTGCTTACGCAGTCTACGCCGCCCTTAAAGCCTGGCTGGCCGGACACTTTGCGTCCTGCTCCCAAGCATCCCGGGCGGCAGACTAACGGATTACGCTTAAAAATTGATTCAACATTTGGTTTCCGAGCAAGTCTACTGTATATAATTAGTTATGTGGTCAGTATAGGCTGTTATAAGGTCATGGCGCATATAATCAATCATTCTGTTTACAAGGGCAGCCCCGGTTGCATTGGAAATATTTTGAAGCGGATTAAGCCTTCCCTCAGCATCCGGCGCTATTATGCCTAACCTGTGAGCGGCATATATCTCGCGCTTTGCCCAATCCGAAATCTGATCGTCATCCACAAAAGCAGTTACCGGTGTCGGGTTCGGTGCAATAGATTGAAGCCCTAAGACCCTTACCAAAATCACAATAGCTTCTTCCATGGTAATAGGCGAGTCTATGAAGAAATTACCTCTGTCACGTCCAATAGCAAGGCCGGAGTTAAATGCAGCCATAATATAATCATGCTCTACTCTATCAGGTGTAACGTCAGGAAAAACTACAAATGTTGTAGCTCTCGCCCTTGCGTTTCTTGGCGGGTCAGGCAGGGGCATTTTAGCCGCTCTTGCCAGAGCCATTACGTACTGACCGCGAGTCATTGCTTGGTCTGCTCTAAACTGTGTAGATGGGCTTGTAAAAATTTCCATTGCAAAAAGCCTTGCTATATCAGACTCAGCCCAGTGACCTCTAAGATGACTGATATCCGGTGCTATAAGCTGCTCAAAAGTGTTAAAAGTTGGTATGTTTATAGTGCCGCTGTTGGGAAAGTCATGCATATGCAGCGGTTTTACAAATATATCCCAGCTTAATGTGCTCTGGTTGGCTATAACTTCCATATAGTTACCACGGAAGCTCATAGGCTGCGGCTCGTTTTCGGTAAACTGCAAAGTTTTGTTTACAGAAAGGCTTGGGCGTTGTTGGAAGTGTGTTTGCCAAGCACCACTTTCAACCCAGGTGTCTAACCTGTGAGTTTCAGCTGACGACCAAGGAGATGTAAAACCATAAATTGAGCCGGTCGAGCGAACAGTAATAAACACACCTGTCGCTTCACCACCCTCAGGCCCGTCACCGAATCTCTCAAATACAGCATGCATAGAGAGACTACCTTTATAATAGGTAACACCGGGGGTTTTATCTTCAAGGAAACTTATATTGATATTAGAGCGGTCTTGAACAAGGTCAAAGATACCTGACGGAGTAACTATTGTTTCCTCCCACCTTTGAGTTCTGTTGCTTCTTGCGTCTCTGACAGTCCAATCTCTGACAGTTTGATTGCCTTCCTGTCTGAAATTTACAACAAAAGTAACATTTCTCTCCAAACTTACGGAACCGTCAGCGCTTAAAGCCTCAACACTGTAAATCACTTCATAGGAACCGCTTGTTGCATCAGGCCTTACTCTTCCGGCTCTTGATTCTATACGCATTATGCCTTCGACCTCAATGGGCTGGCCGTCTATCCATATCATCTCGTGGTAAGCTAAGCGATGATTAGTGTTTTGGTTTGTTTCACTTGCAAGTAACTGCTGGGTAGTTTTTGGCAGCGGCCTGCCTTCGCTGACGCCTCCCCAAAATCCCATGTCACCTGCACGGGCAAATACAGATAATGGAATAAATACAGAAAGCACAAAAGACAAAATCAAAGTTATGTAAAGTTTTTTCATGTTTTCCTCCTCAGGTGGGTTCCTTATGAGAACCAATCAAGGTGAATTTTGCGAAGGGTTAGAAAAACCCTTCGCAAAATTTTATAGCATTATAGTTATATAGTGGAATTCCTTTGAAACAGTAACAAAAATATAGCTTGCTAGAATTTTGTTACTGTTTCAAAGGTAGGCTAGGCAGCGCATAAGCGGCCTGGCCTATCCCTACAAAATCGCTACTTGTGTAGCGATTTTGTAGGGATTCCACTATATCATCAAACAACAAAGCTTTTATTATCTATCGACAAGAGCGATAAAACCTTGAATAACAGTTTCTCCCGGTACTATTCTGTCAGGTAACGAGCTGGTAAACACCCTTACTGTATCTCCCTGAGTAAACTGCCAGCCGGGAAGCACTGAATTATTTCTTACATTAATGGCATTTGCTGCCATGTCAATAATCAATCTTGTATCTTGCAACCCAACGGGGTGCCACCTGCCTGTAACCCTGTCATAATACTCAGCGTTCATTAAAACATTAGTTGCAGAAGTTACCGTACCTCTCACTATCTCCTGTGCAAACGGAACATCATATATCCTTGTTGCACGGCTACCTTCATAAACTATAGTAAACACTTGGTTCACATAATGGCCGCTGCCTTGATTCGATTGGAAATAATTAACAGCGCTTATAGGAATGCCACTGCCGTCTATAAACATAGTGTTATGGTCTATTGTAAACGTTCTTTGAACCGGTGTAAAGGTCCAAGTATTGCCATCAAGCACAGACATAGACTGAACCGTAAAGCTTTGACCATTGTTTGATGACTGTATACGGCCGCGTGCTATAAACACACCGCTTGTATCAGGTGCATCCACTATATCTACAACGGCTGCGTTAAACCCTCCGTTTAAGCTGACCACCGCATGGTCCGAGGGCATTATGGTATTATTAGGCACAAGCCTGCCTTGGCGGCGCACTATGGTACCAGGGTCGGTAGTAATATCCCCGGGATTTGACATTATTGAAAAACTTCCGGCGCCGTTTGAGTTCAGTACCGTATCTGCCGGGAGCAATTCATCACGGCCATCTCTAAAGGTAATCCTTCTTGCTCTGTGACCGGAAGGATGGGAGTCAAGAGCTAAATAAACCTCACCATCAGCACGGCGCAAAAACCTCTGTGCTTGATCCAAAGAAATACGCTGGCCGTTATGAAAATATTCTATATCATTAGCAGCTATACTTATGGGCAAAATATTACGGTAATTAGCCCAGCCTGAGCGCTCAAGAGTTTGGGCATTTTGCACCATAAGCTCACGCTGCATGGGCTCAATCCCTGCAAGCTGACCCCTTACTATAGTAGATATATGTGAAGCGCCTGCCTCAACAACAATTTCCCTTACAGATTCCAACACATGGCCGGGCTCCATTATAGCCTGACTTATAAGAAACTGTGCCCAGTCACCAATCACTACTCGATCAGCACTTGATGGTCTGCCCTGTGCTGAAACAAAAACATCATCAGCCACATCAAACCACGCAGTTTGTCTGTTTTCAAACTCCACTAAAAAACGGCTAACCCCTTCGCCACGGGTAATCTGCTGAACTTGGCCGTATCTTATGGCATAGTTAGTGGCAGCGCTAAGGTTTGTGATACGCTCAGGATCCTCTCTGTCATCAAAGCGCAAAAATACTATATCACCCGGGCGAATATCTTCTATAAACGCAGTGCGCGGATTATGGCGAAAATCCGGAAACACTTGGCTGATGTAACCTACATCGTCATTAACATCCCAGTGGTTTTGGCGCTGAACTCGGATGTCGTCAGCAAAAAAACTCCTTGTAACAAGGTTGCCCCTGTTGTCGAAAATAGTTAAATAACCAAAATCGGGATTGTTTTCTACAACTATACCGCGCATTTCATTAACTACTATGGGAGTGCCTATTATGTTTATTCTATCAACAACATTACCAAGAAGCCTAAGCTGAACTTCGGATCCTAAGGGCAATGCATCAAGAGGGGTTCTGTTTAAATCTATTATTAACTGGTTATCTTCTATAAGGCCAGAGGCCATTACAAAACCAGCAGTATTTCTGGCATCATCCATTAGCATTATTAGGCCAAGGAGCGGGTCAACGTCCTGAAGCCTCCCCACCACAAAAGACTCTTGCAGCCCCGGTGAAATAACTTGTATATAAATTACTTCATTGGTGGCAGAATCAACAAGGTATTCTATCTGGTCACCGGGGGTAAGCCCGTCAAGAAGTCCTGTAACCCGTCCTTCTCTAAAAACTGCTACGTCGGCAATCATATCACTAAACCCTTGTGACTGAACTAATTCATATGATATTAGATCAACCAAACCTAAAACGTTTCTGATATAAAAGTTTCTTGCAGCAAAACTGAAACCATTAAGCATAGCTTGCCCGTCCTGTATACCGCCCACAGTGCCTGTCATTCTGATTATGCCGTTATTGTCTGCAAAAATATCGCTGGCGTTTCTTAATATTTGTGCCATTTCAGCGCGGCTTACACTGCCGCGCGGGTTAAATCGCCCGTCGGAGCCTTGCATAATATTGGCTCTGGTTATAGCCTCAACAGCTTGAAGGTACCTTATGTCTATATCATTCCAATCAGAAAAATTCATAACACGCTGTATGGGCGCATTCATTTGGAGAGCGCCGGCGTTTCCACGGGTTAGGGCCGCCGCCATCCATCTTGCAACTATCTCTCTTCTTGCCGGTGCTGTTGCTGACATGGGGTCGCCTGGTTGAGGGTAAAGCATTGAAAGATATTCACCGTCCTGCTCATCAAACAAGCCAAGCTCGTTTGCGCGGATTATGTGCCCTAAGGCCCATAACTCACTTACCGCCTCTACACCGAAAAAGTCCTCCCTGTCTCTTATGGCTGCCGCAAGGGCTGCATTTTCCTCCCCCATAAGCCTTATTATAAGCGCAATAGCCTCCTGATTAGAAAGAGTGCCTCCCGGAGAAAAAGTCTGCCCACTTCCTCTAATCAGGCCAAGGCTGCCGGTTCTTGCAATAGCCTCCGCCGCCCAGTGGTTAGCCGGCACATCAGTAAAATTCAAATTACGAACCATATAAGCTCCATCAGGTCGGCCTGAAAGGGTAAGACCCGGAAGTGAGGCCCTATCGGTAAATATTCTCTCATCAACAGCGGTGTTTAAAGCAAAAACGGGAGTTGCTTGAAGCATCATCACAAAAACCAAAGCAAAACTTAAAAACCTTTTTATCATCTATTTATCCTCCATAAAAAACAATAATGTATATATGTTAACATAATTATTTTACTTTATTTTTCCTGAAAAAAATCTTGCTGCACAATTTTTGAAAAACACTTCGCTGCCACAGATATTTTTCTTATGAGCAAAGTATATCACAAGCTGCTGATAAAATGCTATAGAAATTGACGAATTTTGTTCAGAAAATATTAGCAAATCCGCAGGGGTTGCACATCAGGCGGTTTAACTAACTTTGAAAATGTAATATTAATGTAATTGCAAAAGAACTCACGCACTATTAAAATATATTAATGAAACTTTGTAAAATTTGCTGCAAAAACTGTATTGTAATAAGGCTTACTTTTAAGGCTAAGGCATTAGTACACTTGAGTTGACTCATTATACTGCAAAAGGGAGGGTTAAGTATTGAAAAGGGCATTATTACTTTTGGCATTTATTACATTTATTTTGCCTATGAGTTTATTTGCTGTTAGTTATCAAAACCTTCCAAATATTACTTGGGACAGAATAGGTTCAGTTCAAATAAGCTCCAGGGCCCTTGAGGGCGAAAGGATTAGAGGTGTTACCAGAAACGGTTTTGTACCTGATGTAGTAGGTTCCGAATCGCTTTCTGAGCGAATAGATGAAATTATTGATTACATGGCAGGCAACGGCACAGGCACTGTTGAATTATCTTATAAAATAGTGCGCTCTACTGATGTTTCCACTATAATTTTTCTGGCTGAATCGGTTACCGCAGTTGGCTCAAGATCAGCTAAGGTTGCAACTTTAGCTATTGACAGAGAGAGTTTAGAACCTACTGCAATTTCTGATCTGTTAGGAGGCAACGGCCTTAAAATTGCCACAGATGTTGTAAATAATTTTATTGCGCAAAATTTTAGGAATATGCCCAGAATACCTCTTTTAGATGAGGATGCCCATTTTTATGTTACTAATGATGCGGTTTATTTTGTTTTTGACAGATACGAGATAGCGCCGGGCTCAGAAGGTATTCAGTCTGTACCTGTTTATTTTAATAATTTAGAATGGTATTGGCTGGAGGAAGAAGACTTTTATATTAACGTTGAAAATCATGGGGTAAGGATGCTCCCCCTGCGTAGGCTGGCAGAGCATTTTGATTACTACCTTGACTGGAACCCTGACACCCATGAAATAACGCTTACAAGAGAGGGTGACGGTGATAACAGTAACGGGGTTATCACTTTAAGGCTGAATGAAAATGCTTACAAAAGAATGCATGATTTAACCCCAAGAGCTTTGGAATCGGCACCTGAAATTATTAATGGTGTTACATTTGTACCTATATCATTTTTTGAGTCTATACTGGATATACATTATAATATACTGGCTAATGGCATTATAGAGCTTACTACTTATCAGCATTAAATGGGTTACTTTTATTGTGTTTTGAACTGTTTGACTCAACCTACATTAAACATGAGGCGTGCACAATCTATGGCTCGTCTTTTTTTATAGAAAGCAGTCAAGGCTTTACATTTTCTACAAAAACGTAAAGCTATTTGGTGGAGGGCATGAAACCCCCACCAAATAGTCAGTTCGCCCGCCGCTTAAAAATTAGCACCACCCCAAAAAGTCTTTGACTTTTCGGGGACCCCGGGCAAGCAAATTTTTTGAAGCGGGGGTCTTCTGCCCTTGAGATAAAATTAAATTATTATAGTTAATTCACTATAAATATTGACTCAGCTGTTTTTTTGTCGTATTATCATAGTAGACTAAGTTGCATAAAAGCTTAAATATTGCAAACAGCTCATTACAAATTTCTTAAAGGAGGATTTGATATGAAAAATATCCAATACATACTTATATCTCTATTGCTTATTGCTGCACTATCGGCTTGCGGTGACTCAGGCCCTACACCTGAAAGAGTGGTTTCAACTGAAAATCAAAGTAGTACACCCCAGCAAACTATCATAGAAACACCCGATTCTTCACAAAGCACAACTCAAGCTGACGAACCGGATGAGAGAATCTTCGCTGTTGGTGATACTATTCGAGTCGGCAATGTGGAAATAACAGTTCTTGGATATCGCATTAGCGAGGGTGAAAGCTTTTTTACACCTGGTAACGGCAATATATTCTATTTGATTGATGTGGCAGTGGCAAACACCGGAGACAGTGCAGAGAGCATTAGCTCAATGCTTATGTTTGACTTGAGAGACAGCGACGGCTTTTCACACAATCTTTCTTTTAGCGCTCTGTCTATGGGCAGAGGTAGCGTAGATGGAGCTGTTTTACCGGAAAAAGTTATAAGAGGAGAGCTGGGATATGAAATTCCGGCTGACCCGGCCGGTTATGAGTTACAAATAAACCCACAAGTGTTTGGTCGTTCAGGAGTGTTCTCTGTTGACATGGACTTAACCTCAGATACTCCGGCAAACCCAGACAGTTTGCGCTCAGCAAGAGCAGGCTCAGAGCTTTCTATTGGTCAAACATTTACGGCCGGCAATCTTGAGTTTGTTGTTAATGGCATTCGCACTGACAGCGGCGAAGGGTTTATGAGACCGGATGAAGGTAACACATTTTTCCTTGTAGATGTGTCGGTTACAAATAATGGAAGTGAAGCTGTATCTATTAGCTCAATGTTAATGTTCACTGTTCGAGATTCATACGGGTTTTCACATTCCCTCTCTATTGGCGCGGTATCTGCCGGCAACGGCAGTTTAGACGGCGATATTATGGCAGGAAGGACATTACGGGGAGAATTGGGTTATGAAATACCGGAAGGCTTGACGGGTCTTGAATTGTTTGTAACTCCAGAGGTTTTCATAACTGCAAGCACAGTTGTTGTTGAACTGAACTAACATTAAAAAATGTGTAAATATAAATTGCATTGAGTTTCTTTAAAAAATATAGCTGTATCACTTTTAAAGTGATACAGCTATATTTTTTAAAGTGAGCAACGCAAGCACTAGCCCTTACAAAACAGGTGTGAATATAATGACGTGATTTGTCAAGTGGGTAAATAACGCTTCATCAAAAAAATCGAACACATATCGAACGAATTTAATTTTGTCCTTGCTATTGCTATGTAGATGTGTTACAATAAAAATAAGATTGAAATGAAAGGTGGTGAAAGGCATGGAACAATTCAGATTACAATTTTCGGAAGAAGTATTGCCAAGCGATAATATTCTTCTAAGATTTACATTCAAAACAGCAAAAACAAGGGGTAACTGCGCCCATTTGGCGGTTCTTAACCGTCAGCTTGCTCATGGTTTTTCCTTTTTACGGGAGAGGTCTGCCCATTTTTGGAAAAACGATTGTTTTGAATGCCTGTCACCGCATGAAATAGCGGCTTAATTTCCGCTCCTTTATGTTTGGTATCCCCTGTGCAGCCAAAACAGTCTGCACAGGGGTTTTTTATGTCCAAATATAAAGGAGTTTTTTGTTATGATTGATATATCGGTGCATGGGCTAAATAAATACTATGGCTCAAATCACGTTCTTCGTGATATTACGTTAGAAATTTATAAAGGCGAAAAAGTCGGGTTATTAGACAAAAATGGCTCGGGTAAAACAACGCTTTTCAAAGTAATCGCCGAAGATGAATCTTATGATAGTGGGAACATTTCAAAGGCATCGGGCAAAAAAGTAGAAATTCTCGCGCAAATCCCTACTTTCGGTGAACATGAAACGGTAGAGGATATTTTGCGTTCATCTTTTGTGGAAATTACAGAAATCCACGAAGATATGAAGAGAGTTGAGGGTGATGGTAGTCAATCAGTTTTGGCGAGATATGGCAAGCTAATGGAGGAATATGAGCGACTTGGTGGCTATGAGGTCGAAACTAAAATTGAAAAGATATGCAATGGAATGAATATTGGCGAAAATATGCGAAAAAGTCTATTCCGCTTGCTTAGTGGCGGCGAAAAAACGAGAGTCAATTTGGCGCGCATTCTTCTTCGTGATTGCGATATTCTATTGCTTGATGAGCCAACCAATCACCTTGACTTGGCTTCTTTGTCGTGGCTTGAAACCTTCATCAACGAGTTTTTGGGTACAGTTGTGGTTATATCTCACGATAGAGTTTTCCTTGATAATGTAGTGAGTAGGATTGTAGAGATTGAAGATGGCGAAGTCAACTTCTATTCGGGTAATTACACTTTCTATGTTGAAGAAAAAGAAAGGCGTTATCAAACTCAAGCAGAACAATACAAGCAACAACAGAGGAAA
>Ga0131853_10000655_pt1 | contig 62342 bp, 53 predicted proteins | sample TergutLab28metaG_FD_92764 | JGI IMG/M metagenome (GOLD analysis project Ga0131853, IMG submission 92764) | Labiotermes labralis P1 segment gut microbial communities from Petit-Saut dam, French Guiana - Lab288 P1 (version 2) (version 2) | ecosystem: Host-associated > Arthropoda: Insects >...
GCTTGTAACAATGGAGCTTGTACATCATCCACCGACAATCGGTAAGTGGTTTTTCCAACACCGTTTTTCAAATCAATGATTTCCTCTATTAACTCTTTTAAAAAATCAGTGATTTCCTGTGAATATACATGTAAATTTTCTTTTATAAAATTAGAAAAGAAAATGGAATTAGAACGTAATCTGGCAACAGGAACCCCGAGGAATAACTTCTCGGCAGTATCTTCTTCTCCTGCTACGCTTCCTACCTTTTCAAGATTCCTTTTGTACAAAGGTAACTGACTGAGGTAAGTTTCCCAAAAAGAAAGTGTGACGGGGTTTTCAAAAGAAAGCCCTTTTTGTGTTCGACCTTGAAACACTGCCGAACTACCATTCAACGCTACAAGTTCCTCTGCAGAAACTTCTCTGCCTCGCGAAACTTTAGCGTTTATCTTCCGTAACTCTGGTGTCGGGTAATCCATCACCAGTTCGCGGCTCATATTTATCTCCGCCCTCAATGCAGACAACAACATTTGTCTTCCGGACTCGGAACTTATTTCTGACAAAAAAAGAAACTCTTTGTCAGAAAGAACATTGACAATTGCATTTACCATAAGGACCTCCCCGTTAAAACATAAATGATATATACAGTTTCTCCCGAACCCTGAACGCGTTGACCTTGCTCTAAAACCATATAAGAAAAGTTATGCTTTTCCACCAAACGTAAACCTTCTACAGGGTTTAAAAAGATAACTGAAAAATTACCTAGATGATCAACCTCAATGTGTTCTATAACACTGTCTGGGTAATGAGCAAGAATCGCATCCCACAATTCGGTGACGCTGACCTGTGTCTCCAAATACTGGAGTGAAGCGGTCGAGTCGTTCAAGCGTCTTTCCAGACTAAGGGAGTGGACATCTAAAAATGGAGTAACAATAAAATGGAAAGCGACAATTAAAGAAAAGAGCACACCTAATAAAACAAAAGTTAAACTATTGAAATGTGGTTTTTTCTTGGGTCCTTTAATCTTATCTTCTTCGGGGCCACGATAATCGGTTCGATGAAGTCGATTCATCTCTTCTTCCCAATCCCTCAGTGGCATGTACTCTATTCCGGAAATAGAAACTTTAACGTCTTTGACTAAGCGATTAAGATGTTTTACACAGCTAGAGTGCTCAGCCACTATTCGCAAGGGTCTCTTTTTTCGAGCCTGTATTAAATCAACTAACCGTTGTCCCCCGCAAACTTCTGCATAAATTATGTCCTGGGTTTCTCTCTTAATAATCGTGTAGATATAGCCTTGTTCGGGCCAGATGTATATGGTATGCATCACAGAACACCTCGCACGACTTTTATTTGAAAACCATTAACAGAATTCTGTATAGCAAGAATCCCATCAAAAGACTCTACCGTGCTTAATAACGACCTTGTATCGTGAAAATCTGTAACCGTTACAATGGAAATGTTGGAGTCAAAGTTAGAGACAGATGTAGAAGCTCCCAATGCATGTAAAGTGGAAAGCAAGGGCTGTTGGTTCGGAACAGAGGTGGGTATCAAAGCAAGTTGTAGATAAACATCTCTATCCCTTTCGTCCATCTCCATGAAAGGTACTGCATAAAGAAAAATAACTGCGGCAACCACAGTTATGGCAAGAAGGGAATTGAAAAATGTTGAGTTGAATATAAAACTGATTCCACGTCTTGGTTTTTCTTCTTCTAGAAAGACGATTTTTCTACCTGAGAATACAACTCCCGGAGTAATCTCATTGCGTTCTCTTTTTTCGATAATACTTATGGGATACATATCTCCGTCCCCCTCTCCAACCATTCAGCAGCAACCGGTGCAATAACTCGCGAATTCAAGTAAGCAGTCTGTAAAGTTATTATGGTTTTCGCCAGCCATTCTCCTGAAGAATTATCAATCATGATTGCTCCCGTAGGTTCATTTAAGTTAGAAAAAGAAGCGTACAGAGGGATCAAGAAGTTCAACTTTTTCTTCGCAATATAAAAAGAAGGCGCAGCATAATAGGGATTTATCTTTATCATCTTTTCGGCCAACTCAATAGATTTAGAAATAGAATATACTTTATCCGCTAAATCCAAACTATCAAAAGCCTTAGTACAACGATACGACCTATCTCCCACCAAGTACTCCAGTTTACCTTGTGAAGTATTGAGGAAACTTCCTTCTGTAGGGATAAGAATCATATTCCGATAGATACTGGACAAAATAACACCCACCTCGGACTCAGGTGTATTAAGTTCCACTTCTATCTTGTAAAGATGGTTAACTTCATTTAAAGAAGCCTTAACCACTAGAACTGTGTTGTAAACAGTAACAAGGCCTGTATTAAAAGTAATATTAAGACCTTTTTGTTTAAAACCTTGCCCTATGGATAGAAGGAATTGAACCCGCCTTTCAAGATAAGCCACCAGATGAGTTTGCGCGCAAGGGGCCTTTAATCTCTTTGCTATTTCTTCGTAAGATGAATTAGTTATCTTGCGTGTCTGAATCTCCTGACTCTTTCTCATAAGGTACTCAGGGGTGCCTACGAGACACCCCCGCCACTCTTGTGTCATATCATCCTTTTGTTTTAAGCGAAACAAAAGATGACAATCATCTTTCCCTATGGGAACCATTTTTAATTCAGCTTTGTTTCCCTCAGAACTATTAAAATCGGAATCCAAATACAAAGTTGAGTTAATATCGCAAGCAGAATATATTTCTTCAACGCTACAAAAAGAAGTACCTAGTAATTTGTTAACGTTGGTAAGTGTAGTGGCAACATCGGTTATTTTACCGACTTCATTGGTTAAATCTCTTGCAGTAACCAATTGTCTACCTCCTCAAGTATGTCATGCAACGACACAATCTTTCCTGTGTCGAGGATAACTTTGTCGTAAGCTTCAACAACGATGGCATTTTCTTTCAAAGTTATACCGTACTGTTCCAGATGGTCAGGCTCTTCAGGCCTATTTTCGAATTCGCTGTCATTGTGGTAAGACTCTTCTTCATCATAGTGGTCTGCGTAGTAATCTTCTTCGTTATCATAATCACCTTCGGCATAATCCTGATAATTAATTGGAGGGTGTTGTCTCGCCGCCTCTTCTAAAGGAATTTTTTGGAGAGAAATTTGAAAAGATTCGTCGCCAAAATAAAGATGCATTGTTCCGTCACCTCTTTCAAACGTAACAATGCTTCCGCCCAAAAATTCAACATCTTTATCTAAGAAAGAATTGGAAGACCCTACATAACGGAGATACAAAGAGGTTCCTAATGAAAAGACGGCAACATTAGTGGAGACTCTCTTTTCAAACTGAACACTCCCTTTGTTAACAGCCACGTTTTTTAAATTGAATCCGTGGACAAAACCGTATGAACTACTCCACACAACAATCGATTCATTTAATATTTGTTGATAAACACTTTGTTGTTGGGGAGAAGTATCTCTTTTTCGTGTGTTTTCCATAAAATACAGGAATTCGGCTTGTTCTTCTGTCACAATCAACACTTCCCCTTTACTCAAAGTAAGGATGTGGGGAGGAGAGTAAGACGGGAAATGTGACACATTAGGGTCTTCAGGGTCTAAACTATCTTCTTCCACATAAGGGCGTATAGTTGCATCTGCCAACAATGTGTATTGTCTATATAAGTTTGTCGTGGGGTCATGCACAGAGAGCACAATATGAGTATCCTCTATATAGCGGAGCTCCATAAATTTACAAGGTCCCTTTATCGGAATAGGATTAGAGAAATGGTAGAGAAAATATATTTTGTCTTTCTTCGCTATAAACCAACCTAAACGAAAAGAAAGATCCTCTATCTCCCAACCTTTCAATTTTCTGAGCTTGAAAGGCTTTCTGTCTCCCCGCCTTCTCTTTTCCTTTTTGCTAGTGTATATAAACTGGGTTGCATCTTGAGCAAAAGAAGTCTCCTTATGAAAAACATTGGATGATGATACTACGGGTTGCATAAAAAAGGGGAGTCCTATTACCTCTCCCCAAACCTTGTATTGGCTATTAGCTAACTCAGCCGGAATCTCTTCTTCATAAATTTCCGCATTTTCAGCAATAAAAACCTGCTCGGGAAATGTATAATCCATTTCTCTGGCGCTCATAACAGTTGTATTCCCTGTAACAACCAGTTCTCCAATAGGAACAGATAAAATTGGTCCTATAGGAGTAACTGTGCCTTCCGAAGAGATTCTCAAAAAATTATAACCAACTTGATTCAAACGTTTAACTGACAAATAAAAGACCTCACAGTTGTACGCTATAGCTACTACTTCCTTAAAAGAATCTCGGCTAAGCATAAAGGGTTCGGTCAAAAGAATTTTCCACTCTTCGTTCTCATACTCAATGATACGTACAGGGGAATTAGTGAACGAATATAAACCTTTTATATCCTTTTCCATAGATTACCTCCAAGAATCTAGTTTCGAGTAGGCTTCTTTTAACAAGACTTTCCCAGTCGATAGTTTTTGAGATATGACTGTCTCCAAGTTAATACTTTCTTTTAAAGCCGTTTCTAAGATACGTGACTGCTCGTGAATATCGGCTCGTAATAATTTGTCTTTCAACTCTGTTCCAAAGTAAAGAAACTCTGAAACGACTTGAATTCCTGTTTTCATGATGCCTGTTTGAGCACACGCTGAGCAGCCGTGCGGCTGGCTAATTGAAGTGAGGTTAAGGAAAGTGAGGAATTGTTTTTTAAGCGGTTCGTCGTTGTAATTGGAAATATCTATCCGCTGTAAACATTCTTGGCAAGTATTGCTGTACTTATCTTGATAACTCACCAAATTCAAATAAGGTATAATGTTATTATACAAATCACCTAACATTTCCTGTAATTTGTACATCACACGGTAAACCCGATTGTTGTGGATCGTTGTTATGACATGCACTCCTGACACAACGAGGTTATATACTTGTCTGGCTGTTTCCGTTGTAGCGATTTCGTTTAGAAGTACAAAATTTCTGTCCTGCTTTTTGATGGAGTTAGTTATCTCATACAGTTGTTTTTGAGACGTATATTCAATCTGTGGAAAGCTCCCTAGGTATTCGATGGGATTGTCAACAGAAACCATACTAAACATGTTAGCGTCATTGATATCTAACGCAACGGCGTTAACAGTGGTTCCTTTTCCTGAACCTATAACACCCGAGATAAGAGACAGACCGCTTGGAATAAAGGACAATTCCTGTAATATGGCTTCAGTCTTCTCGTCAAATCCGAGGTCTTTCACCCGGAAGGGTGTTTCGCCAGGCAAGAGCCTAATAATAAGCATCGGTCCACCAATAGTTCTCGCTACCTCACACCTGACCAAATACAAAGGGTCCACTAGGGAAAAAGAAACCTTGGTTTCTGTTTGCGGCTGAATAGCCTTGAAACTTGCCCGTGACCTATTCTTTATCATATCTTCTAAGATAGCATCCATTTCAGAAGCAACCAAATTGATGTCACCTGTTATCTCTTCGAGATATATCCCCTTACGAAACTTTATCCTGTAGTGAAACCCTCCACCAGCTTTAGCAACAGGCTCAAAATGCATATCAGTACATCGCATTATCTGACCTTGCCGCATTATTTTATCAATAAGGTAACGCATCGACCTTCGATATCCGGGCTGTTGGTGAGGCAAGACCAAGTAAGCAGATTCTTGTTCGTACTCCAGTTTTGTTCGAACTATATCGTGCTTCGTTATATCTCCATCTACAAATATAAGCAAATGTGAAGTAACATCATCCCTTTTAATAACACCTCGGTCGATAATTTCGTAATTCTTTTCGTATTCAGCAGGTAAAAACTCTGCTGTGTAATGTTCCGAGAAATAGGTATTCATTATGTTGACCCAAGAAGAGTCAAGCAAATCGAAATGTACAAGAGAGGATAACCGTTGAAAATAGGTTTCCTTAACTTGAGACTTTATTCCCTTACACATAGCCGAGAATTCTCTCTTAATCAAAGGTTCAAAATCATAAGCTTCCATAATCACCACCCCCACAACGTTTGTATTAAGTTACGTAATATCAAAATAATAAGAAAAGTAGCAGAGAACCCGAAAATAAAAGCAGAGAGACGGTTAAGAATTAAGTTCAATCTTCTCATCTCGGGTCCTCCTTATTAAGTCACAAAAGTACATATAGATGGAATCTTTGTACTTTTTCTTGCAAGCTTCATAATAGTCATCGTTCTTAGTCAAACTATGAACAAAGCGCAACTCAGGATGTCGCTTGATTAGCCCTGCGATAGTTGCTTCATCAGGGTCTTCTGAAGCAATATAAACAAAAGCATTTATGAAACTACTCTTTTGTTCATCGGTAATCTTGCCCGGCTCTACTACAAAATGCTCTGGTTTTTCCCTCTTAAAAGCTCCAAAGTAATTTAGAAGTATGGGAACCAAACCATCTAAACGTATTTGCTCTTCTGTCAAACTTGTGTATTTGTACAAATGTATATCTACTGCGCTGCTCTTTGTTCGACTAATCATTCGGGGAACGAGTTTCGAACGATGCAGAACACTTAAGGTTAAAGACCTTTGTTGAGCTTCCCCAATAATATCAAGAACATCTACAACCTTTTTATAGAATCCTTGTGTCTTATTTGTGGGTTGATGGTCGATAGAAAGCATTCCTAGAAGATTAGGCAATGTTGTTAGTTTCTCTAAAGCATCTGCATGTGTCGGCACAGAATGTAGTGCTGTCGTTAGAGAGACGTTCTCCAGCATATCAACCACACCCTGAAGGAAATATGGATTAAAAATAACAATGTTTGTTTTCATTTATCTCACCAACACTCCTCGAAGTCCGTTTGTAAGGTACAAAGCGACCTTCAAAGAACTATATTGTTTGCTCCAATCTTCTCTGGGGATGTAAACCTTTCGCCTATCAGGAAGAGTTAATATTAAGCTCTCGAATTGCTCTGTAAACTTCTCCGGGGATTTTCCTACTTGAAAATGTGAAAAAGGAACTTCTAAAACATAAAGATTGTTCTCTTTTCGAAACTCATTCTCATAAGCAAATTTTTGGAAATCTTCCGGCAGAAGAGAGCCGAACCTTTTGATTACTCTCTCATCTTTCGTGGATCCTATAAAGGTTCTGGAAGAAAGAACTTCCTCTAGAAGTAATACCTCTTGAACTTCCAAGTATCCACCGAAAGCCGAAGGATGACCGCCTACTTTAAAGAACGGTTCCATCAGAGCAAGGATGTCTCTTCCCCAATAATCACGACAGGAAAATAAATAATGGTCTCCCTTGCTTACAATAGCAATAACGCATTTCTTCTCTCTCCCTGCCAACTGACCTGCAACCAAACCCTTGTTATTCCACAACACATGATTTGGAACAGATTGATTCAGATAACCAGTTAAATCAACAAGAATGAACTCGCCAATCTCCTTGTATTTAACCTGTTGAGTTATCAATGAGACGATTTGACGAGATGTATCACGCAACTCTTCCATCCTGTCAACCAACAGCTGCTTATCAGAGAAGGGTAATTCTTTGTTGCTAAACAACAGGCTGTTTATTATATCGAAGGATTCATTACGGAAACATGCATTTAAAGGGGGAGCAAAAGAAAACAACGCAAACCTTTTACTAGGACTGTAATATTTCAGGTAGTTAAACTCAGAAGGTTTATCTGCCGTCTGAGCATCCATATGAATTTGTCTACAGTAACTGTTATCACCATAAACACTATCAGAATAGATAGACATGAAGGGATAAAAAACTGTTCGTTTCACAAAATCTTGCAAATCCTTGCTCTGATACTTATGAATATAGTTTTTGTAAATTTCGTAAGTTACACAAGCCCCACTTGCTCCAGGAAAATCATCAAAGTAAGTGGGGTTCACAAACGTAACATTCTTAAGGTCTTCCAGAGCATATTTCGCTTTGTGATGATCAGCAACAATTACCTTTGCGACTTTAGCCAATCTTTCGATTTCAACCTTATCGCTAGTCCCAGAACCAGTGTCGCTTAGAATAATAAGCCCAACATCGTTTGTTAGAGCTTGAATAAGAATATTAGGGTCAACATGGTGTGTACGTTTCGTATACGAGACAACTTCAAAGTTCTCGTGACCAATATATTTAAAAAAAGCGCGAGATGTCGCAACGGCGCAAGCGCCATCGACATCATAATCGCCATAGGCTAAAACACGTACACCATTGTCGACCGCTTCCTTAATAAGTGAGGAAGCCTTATCGACATTAGTAAACATACTCTACTCCCCAAGACTGAAAATTCGTTTTCGGCTGAAAATAGGCGCAGACAAGTTTTTTGTCAAAGAATCGATATCAACGTTACCTGTTTGCTGTTGAAGCTGAATGGCGTTTTCCCCATTTGTTAGTGTGTCATGATTAGAATTAATAATCCCCGTCAACAAGGTGTGAGGATAATTTTCGTTGTACAAAACAACTAATCTGCCCATATGCCGTGTTGCCGCAACATAGAACACACGTGCTTCAGAATTGTGGTCACCGATATCGATCGAGTCCTGTTCCATTGGCTCTTCGAAGTTACCGATGATTACTCTTTCATATTCGGAACCCTTTGCTCCATGTATCGTCGAAACAGTCAGACTTTTAGCTGATGCTGGGTTAACGTAAGTTCTCTGCACGTTGACAATGGAGGATAACGCACCAGAAAGATTCCTTTCTCCGCTTAAATCTTTTTCCAACCAAGACATAATGTCCTGGAGATAGATATCTCTTTCTCCCTTGTTAACAAATTCATAGTAGTTTTTATAGAACATTTGAATCAGAGCTGCCATGAATTTTTTAGTAGGTAGTTGCGCTAGTCGCAGCCCTATTTCTTGAACCAAAAGTAACTGGACCACTGCCCCATGTTTTCTAGGTGCCTGCTCCAATAAAGGTCCAAAATCCAAAAACCTCCAATCCAATGTATCTGGAAAGTTCATCGGTTGACCTTTCTTATCTAGTCCCAAAAAATCAGTCATTTCCGTTTTACTGAAAGGAAGTACTTTGAAAAGGTCCTGCCAAGTGTCCCGAGTTCCTCTTACAAACAAATTATTCATTAGATAGATAAATTGAGAGTAGAATTTGTGGGTAACAAATGAAGAAGAGTTAATGTAACTTGTTGGAATTTTCTTCTCATATAAGGCTCGTGACAGGGCGATAGAGTCGTTGCGATTTCGGTATAGAACTGCAGTGGTGCGGAACTGCTCTCCCTGATATTCCTGTATGATAGTTTCGATAGCTTCGTTTCCTTCCTTATAGGGAAGCAAAGAAAACGTTCCGCCTTTTTTCACTGTCTTGATCGGAAAATATTCTCTGCCCTGTATTTGTTTCAAGATATTCAAAGCAAAACTGATATTTCCATCTCGACAGCGTCTGTTTGTTGTCATTTGATATGGAACAGCATCCAATCCAGTTAACTCGTTGTAACGTGCAATGTTCTCTAAGCTTGCCCCGTTGAATTCATAAAGGGTTTGGTCAGGATCCCCGATAGCTAAAGTTTGAGCATCATCACTTACAATACGACGGAACAAATCAAACATGAGTACAGTAAAATCCTGTATTTCATCGGCCACTATTATATCTATTTTGTTGGTCACCTTTTTTCTAACCTCAGGTATATCCATCAAGGTGATGGCATGTTTAATGTAATCGGAAAAATCAAACATCTTCAAACGCGACTTAGTTAAATCATACATTTGAAAAATTTCGACAACATCATCAACTTCCAACTCAAATTTACCCAGTTTTATTAAAAAGGGTTTTATAGAATCGTGGTTCCCAGTGTACATAGAAAGATTTGTATACAATGCATATAATTCATTCCATACAGATTTTGGTAACTTTGTGCTGGGGTATTTCCTTTCTACCAAGGAAAACAAGGTGGATTCTAATACTGTTGCTCTTGTTAATTCTGCGGAGCGGAGCTTCAAAAAACTCAAATTATCTTTTACCAACTTCATAGCAAAAGCGTGAAGCGTAGAAACTGATATTCGTTCCGTAGAGTATCTTGCGTGATTAGGGTCATCGTTTAACAACCCCAGACTTTTGAAAGCTTCATACATCTTTGAATGTACGTGGTGGATATCATCGGTGTTGTGTTTATTGTAGACATAACTTTGTATCTGAGAGGAGAAGTACGAGGTAGATGCAGACCTTGGAATCTCTCGATTCTTTTTTGTAGCATCCACAACTTTCTCTAACTTCTTTAGACAAACCCACATTTGACTGAGAGTGGTTTTTGTGCCACCTGCGGGCGCCTTCACCAGCTTATGTTGATGCTTATCTAGTAATATATCAACAACTTCTTTGTCCAAGGTATAACCTAATTTGTCGTACACCCTGTGTATTACTTCATGATAGATATCAGACATTAGTCCTACCTCCAAGCGCATGGTATAACATCCGTTATAAAACCCTCAACCGGACATATACAATTGATCTTAAGCAAATCCTCTAAAGAAACAAGAGGAGTAATATATGACAAGTTATTTGAGAAATTCAAGCCAGAGTTTCTCAAAGCCCAAATCCCTTTTTTCGATTCTTTTCCTTCCGCCTCTCTAACGACTATCTCTCGCGTGAGAGGATGTGGTTCGGTTTCTCGAAAGTCAGGAAAATCTTTCACTCTGGCGTAGACTTCTTTATCCGCATCCGACATGTTCGTCATAAATCTCACTGCAGAAGGCAATTCTTTTCCTAAGGAATACTGCATCTCTTGTATTCCGAAAGAATCGAGACAAACCGTGTGCAGCTCAACCGTATAGGATTTCATAAAGTAATCCTTACCATTGATTTTAACTAGTGAGAAATTGATAAAACGAGTACTCTGCTTGAGATAGTAAAGAAGTTTACCCTTCTCCACCGGCTCCACAACACAATCCTCTGTAATAGTTAAAGTCTCTTGTTTTCCCATTTGGCTGAGTGAAAGAACTGTCGCTTTCACTTCCACCTTTTTTATCCAACAAGGAAGGAAAAGAAAGTCGCCCAACTGAATCAGAGAAGGGCAACGGAACATATGCTTTAGACGTTCAGCTACAGTAAGATAGTCAGAGAAAAAATAGTCGGTAACAAGGTTTCTTGCATAGACCTCTTCACTGGAATCTTCAGCTAAAATGATATCGCCTAAAAATTTTCGCAGTTTGTAATAATTATTTTTTTCTGTACCTTTCCCCAAAGAGTTAGTATCTGTCAACAGAAGATACTTGCTCCCTATGAATTTCATTTCAGAAAAGAGTTGAGTCTTTGTTAAGGATTTCTCTGCGACAGTCGGCACTTCAAGCATTTTTGTGTTATCGAATTGACTCACCAAAGGAATGAATGAAACAATTTCAATGGTGGGAAATGCTCTCTTTATCTCTTTCTCAACAATTTGATAACGTACCATGTCCGGTATATTGATATACACTTTAACGTTGTACGAAATATCTCCGCTGACAAGAGAGAGATTTGCCGCTATTTTTTGACGTAGGTTTTCAATGTAGTTTGTGTCTTTCTCGTCAACGTCAAAAATAACAAAAGGGTTTCTGGACGCAAAAATTTGTGTCAATGCGTCTGGCAAAGCAAACATGTTATTGAACAGAATGTTTGGGTCAGAAATATGTGATAAATAATGATGATCTACCACACTCGTGAGCACGACTTGCTTGTCCTCTCTTCCGAGTGATTTATTCAGAGCCATAACATACTGTAAATCCACATCCACAATTTTGACTTTGAATGTTTTTCTTAGATTTTTTGTTCTTTCAACTACCTGCAAGTATTCTTTTTCGGAAAGATTTGACAGGGAGTTGTTGACGGTCGACAAGGCAGTCATGGTTTCCTCCTTACGGCTTAGACAAAGAATCAAACCAGCAAGTTGTTTCTTCCAGCCATTCTTCATCAATTGTTTCTTTTTCTACTTGACTTTCTGTCACACCTGCTACATTCTCGATCCCGGCTTCCATCTCGATGACACGTCTATCAAGTCCATACAACAAGACGGGATTTTGAAGCACAAAAACAAATGTCATTCCTTCGTCTACATATTTTGAAACTAAAGAGCGGATCAAGTGTAGGCTTCGAATGTTTGCGGAATTAAAAGCTTCGTCGTAGTAGATGGTGTCAAACCCATACCTTTTGCTGATTGTGACAATTGCACAAAAACTGAGGACTTGGTTCAACATGTCACCCTCAACTACCTTCGGTGGGATTTGACGTCCGTGCTCGTCTTGTAGTAGTAACACGAGGGTGTTTTTATTCCTTATTAATCGTGGCTTTAGGACAACCTTATACTGTTTATGTGGGAGACAAGAATTAACTCCATTCTGAATCTCGGATTCTAATACAGATTTTATTTGCTCAGCATAAGACTGTTTGGCTTTTTCCAAAACCACTTTTGTTTTCTTTTGCACCTCATACGCATAAAAAGTTTCTGTATACTCTGCGTATTTTTTGTCATATATCTCCTGTGCTTTTTCATAACGGGAGTTGCTTTGCGCATACTCCTGCAATTTCCCTTTGTGAAAAGCAAATAGATTTCGCAAATCACGAGGTTGGTTCATCATCCCACCTCACCACTGTTAGCAAGATAAAAACATCTTTTGCTATATTTTATAATATGTGTCCCCAGAGCCGGGTGAAGAACAAAATCGTTAATGTTAGAGAGGAGTCGCAATATTCCAGAGTCAGTGATTTTTACTGTTTTCACCTTATCATTTAATGCAATCATCTCAGCATACTTTTCAGTCGGTTCTTCGCTCTTATATTTAAGCTCTTGTTTGATTTGGTCATGCAAGGGCATTCGTACTTTTTCTCCAAAATCAGAACTAGCGACCAAGGCCTTTGTACCGAAATCTAAAGTTAAACCCTCTGTTCGGCAAGATTGAATAAACTCTTTGAAATCAGAAAGAGAAATGGTCAACTTTATCTGGGGGCTGAATTTATTTTTGATAAAAAGAAAATCCTCAATGAACGATGTTTGCGGGTTCATTGTTGCAGTGAATGCTTCCGCACCATCTTCAAGGGTCAGGCGAATGGAACCACTCATTAACTGAAGTAATCTTACTTCTTTCAACTCCACTCTTTTTAAAATCCATGAAGAAAAAGAAACACTTAAAGAAGGATTAAGGCTCTCATCCTCATAAACATACAGGCCTTGTTTCCCCCGTAAAGAAACAAAACCTTTATGAATAGTTATAATTGTATCTCCGGTGATCCGCAACACCTGCTGCGCCCAAAGCAACCACTTACTGCTAATCACCTTTCCCTCTGTTAGTTGTGTTTTTAAATTGTTAAAAAAAGTAACATTGAAAATCTTTGTTGCTACTTGCAAAGGCATTTCATTCAACACGAGTTCAAACCCCATGTCGGTTATCATAATAGAAAGAGTGTCTAAACCTTTTTTGTTGTGGGGAAGTTTAGACAAAATATTGGAAGGTAAAGTGTGTGCTATCATGTTGGGAGTCTCTTCATTTGCGTAAGCCTCATACGTTCGAAGAAAATAGGCCTCTCCGTGATTGGCTAAAAAGATAAGATTCCCATCTTGATAAATGACGGAAACTTCCTCCGAGTTTTTCAAAATCTTTTTCAAAATCGGGAATTCTAAACTAAGACTTATAACTAGCTTCATTTATTTTTCCCTCCAAATCATCATAAACGAAATTCAACACTTCCTGTATCTCTCTAACCACCTCCTCAACCTCCTGTTGTGTGAATGTTCCTTTTTCAAGAAAGGCTTCGACTTTCTGTTTGACTAGAGCGTAATCAAGTTGATTTTCATCAGATGTGAAGTCTTCCTCCGGGAGAGAGGCGAGTCGTTCTCTTATTCTCTTTACTCTTGCATTATTGTTTTCTCGTGCATTCTTCGCCATGAAGTTGTTTTCTTCTCCTCTTTTTGTAAGAGCGTTGATATCGTCTTCAGTTATGACTCTCATCAGATACTCCTCCTTATAGCCTGAATTAAGTATTTCACAGCTTCGTCTGACACAGTCTCTAAGACCATATCTAACGGATTGGTGTCACTTAACATGGAAATGACCTGCAAGCTGTTTATGTCTTCTGTAAGTTTCTTCTTTTGCATGCTCTCTCGAGTTTTTTCACGAGATTTTTGGTAAGCGTCTTCATCTACCACATCTGACCTGAGATGTAGCTTAAATTGTTCAAGAACCACTTCTTCAAAACACCCGTCTTCATCAAAGCGGATAATGGGGATATATCTTGTGCGGTATTCGTCCTCCACTTCTGTAACGCTTGTGCGTAGTAAACTACCTAAGTTGTAAACACGCGCCCCTTGATACTCCCACTCCTCTACCACAGAATGAACGTGACCTGAGAAAATGTGTGTGGTACCTTGGGTTTGGACATTGTAACGATCTTTAATGAAGAGAGAGTTTTGAACTAGAGCGCCATCACTAACCAAATCATCATGCATTACAATGATTCCGTGTGGTTGAGTTAGTTCGGGATGAGTTTTCCAACTTTGCAGGAGAATATCAGTTCCGTTCATAGAAATTTTCTCAGGCGTAAGTACTTCATTCCACAAACCCTCGGGGTGTACCTTTTTATAAAGGGTAGAGAACTGTTTGTTCTGAATATCCTTCATAAAAGCGTAAATCGGGTTATCTTTCGAATAAGTCACCTCGTGATTCCCAAAAACCAAGTAAAAGTTATCGAAAGGCCTTATAAGATACTTCACTTGGTTATAAACCTTGGTGTATTGTTCTCGTGACTTCTTCGACTTATCCACTATATCACCCGCGGAAATAGCATTAACGATGCCTTGAGTAAAATCTCGCTCCTTCTCAGCAATTTGATGAATTTTATCAGCAACTGAGTAAACTTCTGCAGAATAATCATAACGATTTCGCTTATAGTTATTAGCATGAAAATCTGCAATAACTAAGAAAGATGTTCGCATTTTGTAAGCACCTCTCCTATAATTTGTTTGCATGTGGGACAGGTCAATCCTACTAACTGTTCTTGTACGTCCTCATACTCTTTTTGATGGAAGAGTTCTGTTTCTTTGTCTTCCTGTATTTCAATTACTAGTTGTTGAATATTTATCAGAAACAAAGCTACAGTTTCATGTTTATCTATATCCACAATGGCTTTCTCTTCCTGTAAATCAAAAACAGACTCGCTTAACCGTAGGAGAGGGAGCAAGTATCTGGGAACTGGGATGAAAGGCAACTCTTCTTCGAACAAATGTGCTTCGGTGCTAATTTCATACCAACCATTTAAAGTAGCTATTAATGGGGTAGGAATCTCTTTATTCACTGGTAACAACTGCCTTGTGTCCTGTTGAAGTCGTGATAGGGATGTTAAGACTGGAATGTTAGATAGGTCCACTTCCTTTGTTGCTGTAATTAGCTCTCCTATCAATTCCTGTATTTTGAAGAGATGCGTATAACTGTAATCTATAACTACATAAGGCAACTCTTTTTGTAACAGTGAAATTTCTTGTAACACAGATTCCAACGTTTCATAATTAAATATGAGCTCGTCATTACCAATAATGTTAGAGAGTTCATCCAATTTTTGATAACGAGGAAGCAAATCCCTTTGTGCCATTAGAGTGTTTGATTCTGCAAATAAACAGGACATTTCTTCTTTCGTTAATCCCATTCGGGAAATAAGTTCCTCATAAACTTTTTCGGTTTCCTCATGTAGCATTAGTTCCCGCACTAGACCGGAATTGAAGGAAACATTACTAGAAGAAAATAAATCAATAAACCTATCCGCAATATTGACATAATTATTGTTCTTCACGAACAGATTAAGTTTTTCCCACATCTCTGGAAACGCGTATTCGCTATACTGCACACCTTCTTCTGGCAACTGGCGAGTATACAGAAAAGACCCTTTTTCTTTGTTTAAATAAAACCCATAGACTTCATTATGTTCATTAGTCACCCGAAAAAAGGCTTCTAAAGCATCATGATTAATCATATAGAAAAGGTCATCTTTTTCGTGATTTCCCCTGACAGCGAGTAAACGTAAACAATCGAATAAAGTTGATTTTCCTGTACCGTTGTACTTAGATGAAATTGAATTAATCCCTTTACTTAAAGTGAAAATGTGGTATCCGAGAAAACCCTGTATATTAAAGTACTCAATCTGATATTTCATACACACCCACCCTATATGTTACAAGTTTATGGCCAGGGAGCAACTCGCTTAATAAATATACTAAGGAGCAACCATCAACCCCTTCAAACATTTCTGCTGGTCGACAATCGTTAATTTCTTTCTCTCCAATAATTTTTATTTGTTGTGAACCCACAGCACGGAAGTTATACAGAACAACTTCTTTTTTCTTCAACAACCCAAGGACAAGAGTGTCTGTATTGATTCCAACTTGAAGTAAAAGTTCGTATTTCTCTCCCTCTACCCGCCGGACAATGAGAACACTTTCTCCACCAGTTGTTTTAAAAACAACCAGGTCGTCCTCTGGTAAAGCGTACATATACTCTCTGTCGTCTAGAGATATATTCTGCTCCCATATAAAATCCTTAATTGTTTTACCTAATTGACCATGCATTAAATCACCTCAAAGAAAAAAGCGGGATGACGAATGCATATCGCCAATCCCGCTTGCGCTAATTAGTTCCGCTGTGCGGATGTTAATTGCCTAAAAAGCCCCAAATATTAACGCCTACTACGTAGTGTAGTATAAAGCCTAACACAACAAGACCCACGACTACACATGAGCCAATGAATAACGGCGTTGAATGCCGCTCAATAAAATCTTTAATGCCGTCCATAACGTTTCCTCCTTAAATTTCGTCGTACTCGTCAGTGTCAACGGCTACAGTCGCCTGACTCGTCGCTAACTCTTCTGCGGCCGCTTCAACTTCAGACTCAACTGTGGTGGAATCTGCCACCAATGCATCCATGATGGCTTCACCATCGATATCAGGATTACTCAGAGCAAGGGTTGCGGCTTGTTCTGCGTACTCCTCAGGATACATTTCCATAAGAATTTCCGCGTGGGTTATCTTGATGGCATCTGTATAGAGTGCCGAAGAAAAAGGCATTTCTTTTTGCATATAAACCATGATGGAGTTAACTAACTCCGGCGTCATAGGTTTAAAAGTTTGCAGAAGCTTGCTTTGAATTGTCTTCGCAATCTCTGCTCTATTACCGGAAGAATAGAACTCGGCCATTCTGCCCAAGAATTCTGGAAGCTGTTTGTGAATAAAGCCGCCTTTGCCTTCGTCCTTAGTAACGTCAAACAAAGGCTTCTTTTCTGTTTGTAAAAGAGTTTTAATGGCTGCCTTGCCGCGTTCTTCTTTCGGTATTTCTGTACGGGTGTCGTCAGTAATATAATCCAAAATGGCGAAGTTTACATACAAGTCTGTTTCTGCATTACGAGTCTTTGCGTCCGCCGGATTCTTCGGATAATAGTTACCCACAATGTTGTTGATTGCTAAGATTGTAAGGAACCCTGTACGATAACACATAATTTCGTCAAAATTACGTTTTTCGGCGAAATCAGGGTAAAGTTCGAACTGGCCGGCACCCACTTGCTTGTGAACAGAACCCGTTATAGGGGCCACGTTAACCTGAAAACCAATTGGAACAACCATAGGAGTTGGTTTTCCGACTGGGTAAGAACGTCGTATCTGCCCTTTCGCTTCACGGGCTTCTTCGCCGTCCCAATCACCAAGCTTGTCGATGTAATCCGGTGCGATGGCAAAATTTCGACCCATTTCACGAGACATTGAATCAAGGCTTTTTGTTTCTATTGCTTTCTTCAATGAAGTTAACTCGTTGCCGACCATTTGGCCAACCATGAGGCCGATTTTTTGCGCGTCTGATTGTTGGCCGATAAATTCGCCAGTGGTTTCGTCCTGTTTGGCATCCAAAAGATAGGTTTGCGAATACTTGTTACCGGTAATGGCTTCCTTGTTGATTGTCATACTCGGGAAAGCGAATACCAATGGACGACGATAACGCCAGAGGATTTCTTTGGTTGCATCAGAACTAACTTGGTCTGGGCCGCTTGTGTCCCATTCGCCCACATACTCCGTCTTTGATTGATATTTCTTTTTCAATTCTGGGTCTTCTTCAAACGCCTTGAAAAGAGCAAGAATAACGTTTTCTGGGCTTTCAAAAACCATGTTGCGGTGGACGGCATTGAAACGCTCATCCTCTTCGCCTGTAAGCGGATTGAAGGGGAAAGATAAAAGTAAAGGCCAAAGCGTCTTCTTCGCGACCTGTGGTGCAAAGGCAAGGCGAGAAATGAGGTCTGGTGTAAAAGTAGAATGCAGCCTTTCATTGAAAATACTGCCCACTTGCGCACCCTCATCCATAAGCATGGATTTAACGCCTTCCAAATCTTGTAGCTGTTTTTCTGTATAATTCATACTTGACTCCTTCTGGACATTGTGTGTCCTAAATGTTTTGTGTGTGCAATTTGTTTTAATTGTGTGATAGTGTTTTCATCTGCGTGTGCTAAGTACTTGTCAATGTCCCCAAAATTGTGAGGTAACGTAATGGTGAACACTTGTTTTCCCAAGTACTTGCGTAATTCTTGGTACAAGCTTGCGCCAGCTTTGTCATTATCCTGAAATAGGGTAATGCGCTTGAACAGCCGCAAAATCTTAAGATGTTCCTTACTTAGTGTTGAGCCTAGCAAGGAAACAGTAGGAAACCCTTTGTAATTGGCATGTATAGAGTCCCAAACGCCGTCGGTAAGATATAGTTGATCCGAGGTTAGGATTTGCTCCCAACTTGCCTTAGGTGCAAACACAAGTCGTGACTTAACCGTCTCCGAAAAATAGGAATACTTAGGTCCTTGATTGAGTTTCGCTAAAGGGTCGTAGACTATCCAGGTCATGAATTCGCCTACCGGTGTGTAAACCGGGATTATGAATTTTCCCACAAGATTTGCTCCAACAGGGATGTAATTCAACTCCTGTTGGTGTTCCTGACTAAATACCTGAATACCGCCGCTATATCCCACTAATTCAGCTGACGAATATTCACGTAATTTAGCAATTGTTTCAAAAGCTTGTTGCTGTTTATTTGTACTCACAGTCATACCACATCGGTTTGACTAAGACGTACTCCGCAGGGGATGGGATTTGCCCTTTGTGTGTAGGTTGGATATTATTCCAACTCTGCGCTCCTTCCTGATAATATTTTTTACAGAAGGCGGCTTTTCCCGCAGCAGTTTTATAAAGAACTTGGAAATAACCGTTCCTCCCGAGGTAAGGTGTAATTTCCTCTATACAACTAAAATAGGTCTCCACATCAAAACGGGTCAAAACCTGTCCGGGAAGAAAAGCTTGTTTCCCAAATCGTGCAGGCAAAGACATGGTTTTTTCTACGAAACTCCATAACATGTCCTCGTGAAGATCTAAAAAATGTAGGACTTCCGTAGGTTGAACACCTCTTTTTATTACTTGACCTTTTGCACCTATAAACGGTTTCAGGTCCAACTTGAAACTGGGGTTATACGGAACAAAGGCGGGTGATGCAGTGTTAGCATTTAACACCATTGTTTCTTGTTTTCTCTCTCCAGAGAAGAACCGTTCAAAAACTTCAACCAAACTATCTCTTTGGGAACGAAGAACAGTAACAGAGGTTACTCCATAGGGGGTAACACTATAAGCAAAATCTTGTTGAGTACAAACCTGTATAAAATCTTGAAGTTTCTTTGAATCAGTCTCCTTAGTGAAAAACGTTAAGTGGTAATTACCAGAGCTGTAGATATAATTCATAAACACCTCCTATTTCCTATGTCCTTACTTACTTGGCTTTTCTAAAGATTTAATTCATACTACAGGCCAAATTTAATTAAATGTTTTTGATTGCAACCCCGAGAAATTAAATCTTTAGAAAAGCCGAATAGCTACTGTGGTTACAGTAGCTATTCGTTATGTTACTGCTGAGGAACCCACGTAGTCTCTGGTTGTGACGCCCAACGGATATCCATGTCCCTGATTAAGTTAATGATGTACGTATCCAAATAATGTAATCTCGCCAAATGCTCCAGCTCTTCCGTGTCAACTTCCTTCCCATAGGATAGGGTTACATGGAAGCCAAACTGAGTAGGTACAATTCCAACATCGCCTGCTTCGGCAGAAAATGCCCACTCCTCAAAAGGCTCTACCATCATCCCTCGAGGGAAAATATAGTGTGGTCCCCCCGGATCTTGGGAGAACTCATCGTGTAAATCGCGAGGATGGATGCCCGCTCTCATCTTTTCGTAAATGAGTTGCGCTTCGTTTTCATCATCAACTAAAATATGGTACACATTTGCGTGGTGAGGGAGATCTTCAAAGGGAACTTCTTCTTTTAGCTGGGTTAACATGGCCTTAGAAAAGGGGCTATTATCCCACATCGTATCAATCATAGTGATAGAGGCTAGTTGACGTTCTAATTGAATTTTCCAAGTGTCTTGTGTAGTTCCGAACATATCAACAAATATTCCATCAATATCTACACCTTCTTCTCTCGCCCCAGAAATGAATGTTTCCATATCAATTAGGATTTCGTTCAAATCCGTTTCGTTAGCGGTGAAGCCCAGTTGATAAGCAAGTAATGTAACCACCAACTCAGAACGGAGTTGCTCCTTGAGCATCTCCCATAATTCATTGTAGTGGTCTCGAATATACTCATAGGCCTCAGCACCCCAGCCGAAAGACCAGTTTATATCATCAACTAAATCGTTCCACCGTGTTTGCAAAAACACTTTACTGAAATAAAAATCTTCCTGCTCGATAATGTAGTCGTACCGTTCATCATTGTTAATGTCGTTTATCTCTACCAAGAAAGCAGAAGCCAAACGAATTACTTCTTCAGCACCTTCTCCTGTCCAAGCGCGTTCAACGAGATCGCTACCTATAAGTTCATCTTCGACAGTTGTTTCGCTTGAACAAGCTGCAAATAAAAATAGCCCTGCGATAAGAGCTAACAAATAGAACTTTGTTTTTGATAATTCCATTTTATCCTCCTAGCCCCTACACAGAAACCCGCCCTGCGGTGGACGTTACGATTTTATCGTTCTTTAAATCTTGACGCACAAGGAAAACACGTAAAGTTGATGGTGAATGCAACCGTGTTTGGATATCGTAATAGAACATAAAGTTTAAGGGTATGTCGGCCCATTTAAACTTAAGCGGATCAATATCAAAAGTGACATTGCTTTCACTATATGTGTCTTTGCCGTCCATTTCGGTTAAGTGGAGTACAGCATCCACAACAGAAGATACAGACTCGACCTGATCGAATACAATACGCTCTTTAGACAGCTCCACAACAGATATAGGTTTCAACTTACTGTCCAAAAATATCGTTGCATTGTTGAGTGTATGTTTGACGTGTGCCATACGAGTACTCCACTTAATTTCAAACACACCCTCACGTGTTGCGGTAGGCTGTTCAATATTACCTAGTTCAAGCACGTTAGATGCTTCAACGGCCCGCACTCGCACATCGTACCAGAGATTGTCTTTTGCATCTTTAGATGTTTTCATTTCCTCAGCTATAGCTTTGTTTACCAAACTAAAATGAGGCATGTACGTTACCTTAATAAACAAACTGCCTAACTTAGCCAGTTGGTCTAAAACAAACTGTGAAGGCCAACCACTACATCGGTATTCCAAGGTAACAGTTCTCGCAGAAAGGTTAGATGACACCTTATACATTTCCTGGGTCTGCACCCCGATTGCATATTGGTTAACCTTTTCTTTCACTTCAGTCTCAGAGTTCACCTGTATAGTGGATCTAACCACGGTAGAACTTAAAACAGAAGACAGTGCTACCCTTTCTAAAACAAAAGGCTCTTGCACAATATCGTCTTTCGTTGCCGCATCTTTAAGAACACCACTCATATTCCTTCCTCCTTAATCAACTCTAAATATGTTGTACACACGTCCGTTAGCCGTGCGAACTTCTGTATCGGTTACAGAAGAAATATCTTTCTTTCCCCGTAGTACATTTATATCGAAATTACTTGTACATAAAAAAACATAGGTGTTGGCTGGGATTTCAATTGCTCTGAACGCAAGTTGGACTGGAGTCTGTTCCCACGGCCCTACACGGTAGAAATAATCTAACTCATTGTTTGACACCGATTGGGTGATAGTGGGAAGAAAAACCTTCGATGTTGACAAGTGTTCCCCCGAATAGGTTCCCAAACGAACACCTCTTATAGTAGGCTCTAATCCGGTTTTCACTCTACCTACAATATCAAAGAAATCTATGATAGAGGTTTTGTTGTGTGCTAGAAGCAACTTGTTATCGCATATCGTAAATAACATGTTTTTTGTGGCTTCATCAAAAATACCAAGATTAAAAGCCTTTTCAATTTTTGTTTTATCAAAAACGAAGGTCAACAGTGAACCTTTGGTATGTTGACTGAGATTACTTACTTCGTCAACTTTCGAAATTACGTTAATCACTGAATCCTCTCCTTTCTCTTACTTCTGCGCTATGAGTATCAGCACAATACTCCTTGCTGATAGCTTCTACACGGGTGAAGATTTCACTAGACCAAGTAATAGTTGTAGCGTTTTTCTCCAAAGCATTTAAGAAATGTGGCAACATCTCTTCGTCTATTGCAGGCATTAATCTTTGGTTATCCACTGTACGTTCATCTATTAAACTGCCTGTAGCGAAACTGAAATAAATTGATTTCATAGCGCCGCTAGTTCCCAACACAAGGTCTTGAATATGCTCATAGAGAGCTTTGCAGTGTAAAGAATTTTGTGAAAATATATCAGTTAACCTACCTTTCACTTTTACACTACAATCACCAACAACAAATTTCTCTCCGGAGTAGCTTTTGGCTTCAAACACCACTATGCAGTTGCGGGATACCAATAACACGTCAATTTCAGTATGTCCTTTCCCGCTCCTGTAGGGAATATAGTAATGAGGATAAACCCTCCATTTGGAAGATAAATTGTTACGTTTTATCCATTCCTCTATTGTGTGAGTGAGAAATACTTCAGCCAATTCCCCTTTGGCGCGTGAGAAAGAATCCTGGCTTAGAAAATCCATTTTCTTCATTCTTTTGCAAAAAGCTAAGAACTCGGGATATCCCTGTGTCTCATACACCCAACGAAAACTTGCTTGGATACGCTCTTGTATGGAGTCATGGTCTTTCAGATCTATCACCGGAATTTCTTTAGGAGATTTATTCGATTTAATCTTTGTCTTCTCTTTAGCGCCGTATGCTACTTGTTTCCGGTAGCCATCCATCTCCAATATCACTGCTGGTACATTCAATTTTCTACACCTGCCTTCTTTCCAGACGTGGCCTATATTTTTCTAGCAGCGAGGCGGAATTAATTTCTACAGGTGTTAAAATCTCTTTGTACGTTCTTGAAACCACGGCGGCCATAATTGCTGTGTTTACCTTGTTGAGTTGAGTTTGTCTGCCGGTTAAAAAATACTCCTTATCTTCAAGAGCAATCACTTCTGAACCAAACTCAGGTTCATCAAGTGTGATAATGACTTCATCGGTCGTTTCAATTCCCTGCAACAACAAATGACAGTATTGCGTTATCTTTTCTTTTGACCCTTCGATAGGTTCAGTTAGTTGTTTGAGAACATACTCAATCTTGCGAGGGTCTTTATATCCATCAAAATGATAGCCATCCATGGGGATGTCACCTATATAGCGGGAAAATACTAAGTAGGTTTCTCCATTAGGTAACTCTCGGTAATTGAAAGCTACAATATCTGGCATCTCCAACGGCAGTGGTTCGAGGTCATTACGATGTTCGCGCCCCAACGTTTCAATTTCAGTTTTGTCATAAGGGATCGCATCATACATTTCTTGAAACCTATCGAGGTTTTCTCCATAGCTGTAGCCAAAATTCCATGTCATTTCAAAAGGTTTCCATCCGTCTATTAAAATGTGAGAAGCATTTTTAAAAATATACATGTATTTTGCCAACAACTCTTCTCGTATCATGAAAATAGGTTCATCATGACGATTAACGTACAACCTAACGTCATCTTTGGTGTAACCTTTTTCTCGAAATTGGTCTAGAATGTGGGAAATAAAGTTTAGAATTATTTCAGAAGACGTGGCTTGTATAGGTGAGTTGAAAACTTTCGCAAGTGCGTCGAACTCCTTCTCATCAGTCACAGGCCTGCTATAACCAAACTTGCTTTTTGCTACAACCGGATATCCAATTTCACGTAGAAACTTAACGTAATGTTTAATAATAAGATAGCGAGAAGAGATATCCAAGGCAGATTTCAAAAACTGGTGTTCACTAGCCGCATTCTTAAAGTCAGATTGCGGAGAATTATAAACGGTTTTTAAAGCTATAACTTTGTAGATATCCCTAACAGCCTTATCCGAAAATTCTTGCACGTTAGGGTCATGCAAAGATATTCTTCGCAGTAGCTTTTGAGCTTCATCCGAACCTTCCACACTTTTTTCATATAAATGTTTGTCGTGATGATGATGAATCTGACGCGCTAATTCCCGGAACACCAGATATGAATCCTCAGTGTGCTCGTTGATATTAAGCATTTCTTCCGTTTTGAAATATGTGTTTAAGGCCCCTTTACCATCAATCTGGGGAAAGTCGGAACCAACCATCACAAACCCTTTGGGAACTTTCAAAGAATTTCGCAAGTTCCCATACAGACCTATAACATTTTCCTTGTTTGTGTTGAACCGGCGGTTATAGTCGGGTGTTAAGTTGTAAGCCACTTCGGTTACAAGAGAACCATCAGCAGCATCTATTTTGGGGGAGTACCTAATCCGACTTAACATCGAACTCACGGTCTCGTTATACTTCTTCTGTCGCTTATATTCACGATAAAGATCAGCCCAATCGGCTAAGACGTTGTCATCAATCATCTTCTGCTGATGTTTTTGTGTAAAAGAATCCTTCTTCTTTGTCTGCCAATATTTTAAGGGCAGCCCCGATTCTTCTAAAAAGCGAAATAATGTCGTTTGGGAAATTCCCGCCGGCACATATTTGAAAATAGAATACATATTTTCACGCAACTGGGTTAAATATGATTTCTCAACTGCCGCAAGGTGGGCTATGCTCTGGCTAACAGGACCAGTGTCTAGGTAAACACTGGTTCCTTCCGCCAGATACATAGTTGCCTTTGTGAAGTCAAATCTGTGGTCTTTTGACATACGCATCATAGACCTTATTCCTCCTCTCCTCCGAAAGGAACTATCGTAGGATATTTTAGTTTAAAGCAATAGTCGGCAGGCAAATCCTTATTGGTATAAACCCATGTAGAATGATGGGTGTATTCAGGCCAGTACTCTTGTATTTTGTAAGGGTTTATTGAAGAAGGCGTAACGGAGTAAAACAAGAGGTGTTTGTAGCCGGAAGCAATTGCCATCGCACTATTCTGTAGTGGGTTAGCGATTATGAAAGTGTATACCCCGTACTCTGGTCCGCTCCTAATTACGTCATGCCATTGTTCCAACTTTGCTGTCAATGTTTTTATTTCTGATCCTTTCATTTGACAAAAATCATAAAATATATTCGCCACGACAGGAAACGACGATTCCGTAACGGCTTTGGTTTCCAACTGCATAAGTTTCCAACGTGCCAACAGCCCTTGGATAATACTTATATATTGTTGATAACCCTTCTCTGTAAGACCGGGTAACCCCAATATAAGTGTCGACTTGCCGTTTTGCAGTAAAACAAGAAGCTGAACTGCGCGCCTAAACTCTAAGGAGGCTTTGTCTATCGAGATACCGTGTTCCTTAAATTTTTCGATAATCCAAGCAGGGTATCCCTCTGCGGTAGCCCCATCAAAAACCTTGTCGTCGGTATCCACCATAAGTTGTTTGTAGTAAATACCTTTGACATCATCATAAAAAGCGTCTTCTAAATCCATGCTTACTGAGTAACCGTCCACAATATACCCCAAGTCCTTTATATTTTGGTTGACTTTCTTTGTGGGCGAACAAACATAAACCGCAAGCTTTTCTTTCTTCCTTATTTCATCGAAATTAGAAAGAATCGTTGCAATCATATTCATTCGCATCCCAGATATAGAGGAGATGCAAAGCAAATTGTAGCCAAGCATTGATTTCTTCGTGTCTGTCGGACGTAGTGCTGTAGAAAAGAAATCGTACTTCTTCTTGTAAATAAACGCAGGCTCCCCCAAGAAGAAATAAGAGAGAGCGGATTTACCGGTTAAGTAATTTTGCCACTCCTCTTGTTCTATCAACTTGTCTTCGTCGTAAAAACTCATGTTTTCAGTTCTGCGGTAACCAACGGCTCTCGCCACAGTGTGTAAATGGTCGAACACTTCTGCCAAAGGACGAGTGTTTGCCCATGCTTCTCTTTCGTTAGGGATGAAAGGGCTAAGGCTTGGCACATTGTCTTTCATATCCTCATTACCGGGATTAGTGTTGGTAACGAGTTTGCCTTTTGTTCCAAGATTGATAGATGCTCCCGGATTTCCAATCATCTTGGTTGACATAGCTGGTTGACAACCAAGCATTGCTCGAATGTTGATGTTAACCATTGTGTCTTTTGACATCTCACTCACAACCGACTGTGATGCCATAATGCATCTTCCTCCGGCGTTACGAGCAAGAGCAATAAATCGTTCGATAAGAGTGTCGATATAAGACGCTTTTTTGGCTGCATTCAAATACATGGATTTAACCTCATCCAGTATGAGAACTAGCATCGGCAAATGTAACCCCGTCTTCTTAGTGAACTCCTCAATATTGTTCACTTTCGCTAATGTGAAAATCTTGTTTCGGACATTCATCTCATCCAAGATGTATTCCAAAAGACTGATAGTGTATTGGGGGTCTGCGGTAGCTGCCACAACATTAACATGTGGCATAGGTTTCTCGTGCATCCCATATTTTTTGAACTCAACTATTTTGGGGTCGTTAAGGTAGAACTGTACTTTCCAAGGTGGATGCACAATAGCGCCTGCCATAATAATGTCATTCAAAGTTACAGATTTACCGTGCCCCGTCGCTCCACCCAACATCATATGTGGAGATGTGTCGTGTAAAGTTTGCTGTTGCGGTTTCGACCTATTGTTGTCGATAAGGCCAAGACCATGTAAAGAAAACTCTTTGGAACTCTTTTGTCGCCACATAGGGAACTTGTCATAATACATATGACTTTTCAAGTCCCCAACATTGATCGTGTATAGGGGTTCAAAGTCCCCTCTCAAAAGTTCAGCATTTGATTTCGGAATCTTAATAATACGGTTCTTTTCCCTGATTTTCTTTTTGTCTTCTTCTGTCTTCCCCTTTGCCTCTTCAGCTATTTCATCGTCATCGACATTGGCGTATAGGGGGGAGAGTAAAGCTATGAAATCATCAAATAAAAGAACAGGTTTCCTTTTGCTGTACGTTACCAGAACATCTCTCTGATTTGAGATAAGGTCATCATCAATAGAAAACATATGAACCCCCTAACTACTAAATAAGACGTATTGACATGATTTCAGTTAAACTTGTTTCAGTAGCAGTTTGTAGCCGCTGGTCCTGTGTAGTCGGTACACCGTTTGCTATAAGTAATGCATCTACCATCCACTGGTACACAGGTGCCAACATAACAGGCTTTGTACCCGCCGTTTGAGTTATTCCATCTTTTAATGACGCCACAATCAGTTGTCTGTTTTGCTTATTGATATTGATAAGCCCAACAATTTTTTGCTCCACTTTTGGTCTTTGTGTTTGAGGATCAATTTCATCCTTAAACTCTTTTGTAGAAACTAGAGGTTGCCACTCCAAACTAGCTTTATCCCCTTTGAATACAATTGCGGACATACCTGTCACCCCTCGATTTTGAAATACACTTGATTTTGAATTTTGGTCATTAGAAACGGTCTCAGATTCTTTATGTCTATTTTCCTTCATATGGAGGAAAAGGTTCAGCATATCGGAGAGAACATATTGGCTAAACTCTTCGGAGAAAAGAAAGGTATTGGAACCATCTTTAGATAGACGAGCTCCGTACCAAATCTGTGAACGAAGTTCTGCAGAACCCACAGCCATCTCATTCTCTATATCCAAGTACTGTTTCAAAAAGATATGGCTTTTCTTGGGTTCTGTTAACATAGAGGAGGAAGTTATTAATCCATTTAACCCTTTTTCGGTGGCAAAGCGTATCATCGTAGATGTTAGATAAGGTTTGAACTTAGAAACTAAGTCAGACTCAATTTCATCCACTTGGTCAATCGCTTCATCGTGGATCACAAACTCACCGTTCTCCAAAGAAATACCGTCAATGAAATCTTCTCCATTGACATAGGCATCCACGACGTCACCCAAATAAAGATGTTGATAATTGGATATTGTCTCTCCTGTATTAGGCACTTTATGGGACGTTTCTAACATAAGGATTGTGAGCATGTCTCTCATTTCACCGTTGGAGAAAATCTGTCCAGGGGCAATTCCAACCGCCTTAGCATACTTGCCTGAGTCCAAACGGACTTTTTCCAAAGAAGAAATGTCCATGGTTTTCGTGCTCATCTTAAATGTTTTTAAGTCTAAAGAATTAGGGGCACTGTTTGGCACAACAAGTTTTCTGGGTTTTCTCTCGCCCCAACGAAGCAATTTTATCAATGCTTCTATCCACACCTTGTATCCATACTGTTTCGCTTGACCGCTAATATAACTTATAGTTGTCATATCACCAGTGAGAGCTGATTTATCTTTTCTTTCCACCAGCATTATGAGGTCAACCATCTCTTCTGGTTGTTCTTCCTCAGAAATTAAGTCAACATCAAAAGGCACTTCTGGCGAATGTGAATAGGAGTAACGAACGGCTTCCTGAATCATGGTGTTGAAGAAATCTAATACATGGTCTGGTATAGTCCCTCTGTCCAAGAAGATATTAACCAATTCGTCTAACTCTTCATCTGTTTTGCCAGCGTGTTTTCTCTTGATATATTGCTTGGTGTGGTAGAGAACCCATGCGTTGGTAGCATCAAAAAACTCTTGTTCATTGTCCTGAATGTCTAAATCATCGTTATATTCATCACCTAGAACATACTCCAGAGGTAGACCGGCAGTTTCAATTGCGGTCAATTCCTTCTGCACCGATTCGCTAGTCCCTATTTTATACTCTTCCAAAGTAGCAATCGCGGCAGAAACCACATCCTTACGATTGCTTCCATTACTAAGCAAAATTGGCTCTATGAAAGGAGTGCTGAAAAGGATAGAGGGGTACGGGTCAAAAACTTCCCCAATAGAAGGATAGATAACGGGGTTTCCTGCTTCTAGGTTCTTTAAAACGAACTCGTCAGGCAATTTAAGAAAAAGTTTGTCGCCAGGTTCTCTTTGCTTCACTGTTTTATTGAATGGCAATGTGAACCCCTTCGGCGGTTGTTGTTCTTTATATAACCTGTTTGCATCTGGGTTTTGATATACAAACTTGTCAATCTTGTCTGACACGTATTGACGGTCTCGAATTGCTTTTGCGATAGAGACCAAGGTTTCTGCCTTATCTTGGTGTGCTTCCGGCAAGACACCTTTAATCATGTCTGAAAATCCTTCTAACTCAAACATTTCGTAAAACTTTGTTAATTCGATTTCTTCATCAAAGAAACCGTTACAACAAGGAATCAAGTAGGATGTACCTGGATAAACATCAACTTCAGCGTAACCCTCTTTTTGCCACAAAAACTCAAGGTCTTCTGGAGCAAGTGAAGAGCCTTTAATTACTCTTCCTTCGTTTTCATAATAAATTATGAATTTACCGTCTTTTATTATCACGGTCGTAACCTCCTTCTGAAATTAAATACTAACGCCTACGCGACCAACCGCAAATGTTTCCCCAACTCTTCTGACAATTAGGACATTCTAAGGCTGTCAAAGTAGGTATTTCCGCGCCGCAAGGTGTACACAATAGCTCATAGTCCTCAAAGGCACGGCCTCCAAGTAAATGTCGAACTCTATCTGGTATAGAATCGGTAAGCTTAAAATTCATTTTCTCTTCCTCCCCCGTACACTAATAGGTTTCAAAAACAAAAGGGGGTCCTAAAGGCTAAACTGGTTAGCGATTAGGACCCCTCTCGGTTTACTTGGATTATGCGGTTTCATATTAACCGCAATGTTTTACTTGAATTCTACAGGTTTAACGTTGTTTGTAACTTCTGCGCTCTGGACAGCGGACATATTAACTGGGTCCATGCGACCACATTTTGCTTCCCACTCTTCGATGTTGGAAACATAAGAAGTGATGCCGGCGCGAAGGTCCATGAATTTAGGAAGAACGTCATCGTTAACCAGTTTCTCCGATTCGTAACCCATGGTCTGCAAAACCTCTGCTGCAGGGTTATCCCCGCAACCTTCAACAATTGCACCTAGTGCAGTGAACATGCCTTTAAGATTATCAAAAAGGCCAATGGAAGAAGTCTCCACCTGTTTAATACTTTCTGCATTAAAAGTAATCATATAAGATACCTCCGACTAATTTTTGTGAATGGTTTGTGAATGGCGGGGATTACCCGTTGGCTTCAACAATTGCACCAATTGTAGACACAGCTTCGGAAGCTTTCGCAACAAGCTCTTCTTCAAAGAATGTTACAACAGTCTTTAAAGAACTTTCGAAAGATTCAACAAGTGTCTTAATATTCTTAGCGGAGTTCTCGTCTGCCGCTCCTTGAATTGTGTTGATGAATGTGTTGGCCTGCGTTTGCACACCGTCTAGTGCAGTCTTTAACTGCTGTAGACCTGCTTGCGCTGCTTCGTAATCATACGATTTCGCCATGATTAATTCCTCCAAATACTTTATTTAGCCAGGGTGGTGTTACCACTACCTAAAGGTATACTAGACTCCAAATTTGCCTCGGTTTTCTTCAAGTTCTTTTTCGAAATTTTGTCGGAAAACTGAAGAAGGTAAAGTTGTTAAACCTGTTTGTGTCAACTCTATAACGTTGTCGACATACTTCTCATATATCCTAATTGCTGCTGGCGTAATATCTTCTCTCTTAATAAAAAGCATTGGTATGACACCAACTGCTTCGCCAGCAACAAATAAATGAACAATCTCGTCATTGAATTTTTGGTCACTCTCTAAAAACTGTATGACGAACTCATAAGGGATAGGTTCTGAACCCAATTCCTCTTGCACTGTGTTATATTCAGCTATATTGGTGAAATTGGTTAGAATAGCTTTTAGCTTTCGGTCTAATGCATCGTGTATTACAGATATCTTTTCATTGAAATCACGCGACATGTCTGTCAGCAGAATATCCGAATTGCTTTCTTCTGGGAGAAGAAAGCGGTTAATCCAACTGGCTTTCATCATATCTAGGATATGGATTTTCAAGGTTCCCCATTTCATATAGTTGCGGAGTTGGTACGTTAAAAGCCGTAAGAACTTTGTAGTGCTTTCTCTGGATGTATATACATACAGACCGGGGAGAACATGAAAATAAGCATTGGTTGCTTCCTTTACATCCCATATGAGACTGGGAGGTAGCACAACATGTCGCACATCATTTTGCGGGTTCATGAACTGTTCCCTTTCTTTCTGTGCTTGTGTCATAGTTCTCTCATGATTTGAACGCAGTTGTTGATCAACAACTTCCAACTCTTTTGTTTTTTGTGCTATTTCTTCATCCAGCTTTTCATGTTGTTGTTGTAGCTGGTAAAGAGTCCGCGAGATTTCCTCTTCTATTGTGTCAGTAGAGAAATAAATATCTTTCTTTTCCCGCTCAACCATGTCAATCAAATGGTTCAATTCCTTTTCCTTTTCTTTTCGGACATCCAGTTTTGAGTTCCTGACATCTTCCAAAAGATTTTGAAAAATTTCTTGAATAAGAGAATTGTTTTCTTCTTGGACCTGAAACACAGTTTGAACCAACAGGTGATACAACTTGGCGTAATTGTGAAGAGTACGTACGCGATGCACCGCCCTCACTAACTTGACAGGGAAAGCCACCGCCTGCAAGGGTCCTAACCAAAAACCCCTAATGTAGTAAGTAATATTCTTCACTTCCGGTGTATCGTCATCATCCCCATTGTTATCTTTGCCACCTGACGCTAGATTTGTAACTATCATCTCAGGGTTGCTTTCAATGAGTGCATACAGTTTTTCGATGTTAGTCAGATGAAGTATATAGGAATCCAAATTCTTAATATGTTTCCTAAATGTTTTGTAAGGAAGAACGGCTTCCGTCGTAGCAAGGTCAATAAATTCCCTTTGACTAGTTTTTAGTAATTGATTATAGAACTCTGTTATCCTGATACTAGCCTTGTTGAGTGTTTCTTTCTTTTGCATAACCTCCGTTAACTCATGGTGGTCATCCTCGATTACAACAGATTTGATATACTCATCAATTCCCCGGATTTCTTTCTCTAAAGCAGACATAGCGTCCGAATATTTTTCATCTATCTTCAGACGTTCTTCTGCAATATAATCAGCCTGGGCTTCTTCTATCTTCTCCGCCCGATTATCTTCGATGTCCTTAATTTGATCATAAACATCACGTAACTGGGTACCCAAAGTAAGAATTTCTCCAGACAATTTTGTTTTTTGTGCGGAAAGAATAACCGACTGACTAAGAGCCATTGAACCACCTCTTTGTCACTACTAGTAGTGCTGCTGAGTCATAGAGTGCGTCATGTGCACCTACACTTTTTTCACCCAATTGAAGAAGAACATTTTCTATTTCAACGTTGTCGGTGTTGGTTAAGTTGTCGGTCAATTTTTTACCAGACTTTAGAAAAGCATCAAATGAGTTTGCAACTTTAGGTTTTTTCCGTAAACTTGTTACCTCATCGCCAAAATCCAAAGGTATACCAACCTTAAGAGCTTGTAGCTTAGTCTTTTCAATATCAAACCGAGTATAGGTTATATACTGTGTAGGTATGTCGCGGAAGAATAGAGGGAGGTTTGGTATCTCAGATTGGAAATATTTTTCGGTTCTTTTCCACAGCATCTCCTGGGATAGACCATGTATAGAAGTTTCTTTCTGTTCGATAGGGCTAGTGTTTCTAAAAAACTCATTCCCATATGAGAGGATATTGAAATCCCAGTCCGTCTCTATCCAAGCCAGCTGTAGTATATCTGAGGACAGAGACAGGCCCCCTTCTAAATCGAACAGAAGTCTGGTTACCAAACTGCTCCTGTGTAAGGTTCCCCGTTCACATGGAACCTTACAATGCCGTGGAGATTTATCTCTTCAAAATCAAAAGGGTAATCAAATTGTAAAATCTCAGACAACTCTTGTACTGTAACATTATACGCTTCGGCAAAACCTATCAGTGTAGCTAAGGCTTCAGGAAGATTAAGAGTCATGGTCGAAACCGTACTTAATATTTCAACCAAAATTTCACGAGCTTCCACAAGTTGGTTGCCCGTTAATAAATGATAAAGAGTTGTGTTGAGGTTTTTCTTAATCGCATCTGTTAAAAAAGAATCTGCTTGTTCTATCACCTTCGCAGACAGAATATCTATCACCGAATCGTCAACCTTGAGGGCCTTTTTCATACGCAATTCGTTGATAAAGTGCAGGTCTCCTTTGACATTGGTAAAAGAAATATCTAGTTGTGAGATGTATTTTGCGTGTGCAAGCACCATGGATTTGGGTTCTGCGATTTTCCCCATAGGCGTATATTTCTCTTTTATCTCCCTTATCTTTCTAATGTGAGGAAGATAGCGAGGATCCTTCACATCTGTTAGAAGGACCCTTACCTCATCTCTATTCTTAGTGGCTAATAAAAGTCTCATTGTAGTGTTAAACCTCCAAACTTCGCAAGAATACTTGCCGGCTGGTCTTGTACCCAAGCTGTTAAATACATTTCTAATGGAGAACTATAAATAACATTTTGGTTACTGCCTAATCTGCTCTGGTCGAAAGTCTCTTCATAAAGAACTCTCTCCCGATTTGTAACATACCCATCTTGGTCGTAGGTTTCAACATACATTGATTGTCGATTGCTGGCCAACAATGTAGGTACAATTTTGTCATCAGGGAAAATCTCGTGAAAACATAACGCAAGAAATATCATTAACAGCGGTCCAGAGGTGAAGGAATCAAAAGGAATATCTTGAACGTCCACCCCCATCATAGCTAGTGCATCAGTGGGCGTGACCATGCTGACCGAAACACTATTTTTAGGGGAAATATGTGTGATTATCTGAGGTTCGTCGAAACCTTTGTCAAGTTTAAATATCTTTAAAGAATTGATGGTAGGATTTTTCCTGATTATTTTAAACCAATTGATAACCCCAGGGACATCAAATTCTAATAAAGACATAAACCTCTCGCCATCCTTACTAAAGATGGCGGCTTGATTCTCAACACCGTACATCAGTTTTGAGCAATAGATTCTCTCTACAATAGGTGCTTGCCATGCACAGGCTGCTAACTCCCTTTCGATAAAAGAAGGCATTTCTTTTGTCAAACCACTTGTAATATCTACAAGAGTCCCTGTTTCCGGGCTAGTTATCTGAAATGGTTGGAAGGGATTGGAGATATACTGCCCCGCCAATTGGACCATCGTTTCGTAGACAAAAGTTTTAAAGTTGATAACCTTTCCTCTACCGGCAAGATCAAGGGGTGGTTGTATTCCCCCTATAATTTTACCAACAGTACTGTTCTTTTCTTTGTCATGAATCTGTTCTAAAAGATTGGACACTGCAACTTTAATTTCTTCCGTCTCGTCCTTCCCTTGTGGAGTGTTTACGGACTTCCATACACGATTATCGCGACTACCACGCAGATACACGATATCAGAAGAATTTTTAGAGGTAGATGTGAAAGCATGCAGAATATCACCAGACCTATTACGCTCAATTTTTACAAAAGCGTTATTAATCATAAAAGCAAAATTAGAAACCACCTTTAGCCGCTCCTTCCATTTCCAGTGTTATTTGTAAGCCAGGGAATTCCGGCCTTGATGTATCTAATCCGGCAAAAAAGTCAAAGTCAAAGTAATAGTTAAAGGCTTTATACTCAAATAGTGAAATAGCGAGAAGGCTTTTTTCAGTTGATAGCCGATAGTACAACTCTAACTGTTCCGCTTTTGTTTTCAAAGAGTAAAACTCCCTAAAAAGACGTAGGAAGATTTTAAAGGGAAAAGATTTTTCCAAATACAAACTTTTCTCTCCCCGTAAAACTTTGGTCACTTCGCTTAAGTAAACGGATTGAGTACTACCTTTCACATTGCTCTGCAACTTAATATAGGCCCTTTGTACTTTGGGTTTTCTTTGGTACGGACTTTGGACAGACTCCTCTTTCTCAAACAAATCTTCGGAGACTGAATCTGTAAAAATATTCAGCACATCGTGGTACATTTTTAGAAAAGCGATTGCTCTAAAATTTCCCCCGGTAATAGATTGGGCTGGGAAAATTTGTGTCTCTCCGTCTATGGTCACTAACTTCCAATATGTCGGCCTACCGTTCTTTTCCTCCGTTACATAATTCTCGTCTAAAACAATAACTTCTTGGAATTCAAGAACAGAGGAATTCTGCGGCACAAGAAATCTTGTGGGGCTCGCTTGTAGTTCATCTCCTTTTTCTGTAAAAACAAACTTGTGTGTTCCCCACATTTTTGTTTCCTCATCCTTCACATTCATCATTAGTGAAAAAGAAGAATCTGTTTCACGAATGTTGTGCATTGCGATATAAGGTTGGTTAAAGTGGTCGGAAAGAACTCGACCTCTCTCTTTAACTATTCTCCTTATAATATTAGTTACAGATGGTTCTGCGCGGAGACTGTATTTTCTCTCCCCCACAGGCGTATCAAAAACATGAAGGGAGGTATGCCCTATCCTCCCTTTCTCATCAAAAGAAATATCACTCATGGTGCTTTTGTCTATAAGACTTTTAAGGTAATTTGTCTCCTGCGGATTTACCAAATCAGTGACTAGAAATGTATCACCGCCTGTTTCCAAATCGAAATGTTGTGTACGAATTTCTCCTGTGTCCTCATATGAGAATAACGACATGCTGAGCATAAGAAACCTCCTTTATCTGAAATCAATAGTTTCATCGATAATGACTCCGTTAATCATCCCTTGCATTCGAATGACAGGGATTTCAAAACCATAAGGGTAAAGGAAGGTCAAATTTGGAATAGAGATATGATAGTCCATGAGGTCAAAAAACATTCCTCCGGGGAGAACCATTAAATATGAATCCCTCTCCATTGCAATGTGCGGATACATTTGTAACAACATCGCTGTTAACGCTAACAAATCGTATGATTGGTTGGGACGAACTACACCGAAATATACGAGGTCCCATGGACTCTCTTCAATCCTTCTCGGCTGTATGATGCGAGTGTAATAATCATCTCCCCATACACCGGTGAGAATTAAATTACGTCTTTCATATAACGGAAGCTGCGATATATCACGTAACTCCTCCACACGATTTGGTACATAAACCACGTCCTCCCCTTGAGGAGAAAGACGAAGCCAGACCAGATATATTACAAATAACACTAGACATATCGCAATGGAAATGAGAAAAGCGAAGAAGATAGTCTTCACTTCTGTCTTTGTTATTTTCATAAAGCTATCCTCCTTAATAAGGTGTTGCGTATGCGTCACCTAAGTTAGGTGTGTCTTCTGGCATAGGCGTGTAACCGATTAATCGAATTAAATCGTAATCGAACCCTAGCTGACGTTGTCTTTGCCGCTCAGCTTCGTCTAGCGAATCCCACCATTCAGGGAACAGATGCCATTCTAAAGGAGGGTTGACAGGTGGATTTACGCCAAACATAGCCTGCCATAGAGGGAGGTGGTTAGCGTGGTTACCTTGACCAGCAATTACCTCAGCCCACGTTAATCTACTAAAACGGTTGGACCCGGGTTGGTGAGCAGGCAACCAGTAGCCTGAAATATGGATTGGCTCTCTACCTCTAAATCTCGCGAGTCTATCGACTCTAGCTGAATTGGTCATATGCGCACCTGTTTGCCCCGAGAATATATTTCGTTGTTCTTCCAAATTGTGTCCCCAGAAAACAAGGTGTGCGTTAACCCCTGCTGTAAAGAAAGACACTTCTTCTGTATTATAAATATGTTCCGCAGTGGCGGCGAAAGAAAGTGCCATCGGACGTCCAGAAGCAAAAACGGGGTAGGTGAATAACACGTTTCCTCCTCGATGTCCTGGCACAAATCCTAGTCTAATTTGTGAAAAATGGAGAGATGCAACTCTTTCCTGATAATTCGCCCAAGCAATAACAGGTCTTCCAGAAGCAGTTAAGTTGAAGTGTTGAAATAATTCGTTGTTCGTTATTACATCTCTTATCTCACGACGTGGTATTCGATGCATACCAAAGACACTATCTTCAAACATATCTGCAACAGATAACCCAGCCCTCACATTATTGTGTAACCTCTGGTTACGCCCTCGATTTGTCAACTCCTGATTGAACCAAAGAGTCCCCGATAAGTCTGTATTACTGTTTCTAGGAGAGACTTCACCAAATATAAGAAAACGTGTGTCACGCTCACTACTAGATGAACCACCCGAGGTTCGTACACCATGATTGCTCTGTGTGGCGTAAACAAAGAACCTTGCCTGAGCATCCTGATTATCAATCGTAGAGGTATTATGATTTCGCCTGATGTATTCCAAACGTTGACCGTTTACTGTGAAACGCCCTTGATTACCCATAACGAGATGGTAGATAACAAAGACCGTATCCAAATGAATCTCTACCATGGATGTAGGCACAAGGAAAGAATGCACATCTCCACCGCGCTGGTCACGTACCGCGTGATATAAAGCCTGGTTTAGCATACTATCGTTTTGCGTTAGGCTACTGTTATGGAGAGGCACAAAAGTAGCAAAGCGTGACATTGGCGAGTACGTGTCACCGAATGAATGTTGCAACCTTTCACTTACAGCTTCTGCCCAATTATCGTAGCGAGATTGACCTTGCTGCCCTCTCCTGTACGGAGGTTGCCCCGGGGCTCCCCCAGAATCTCCTACCCAATGCCAAAAAGATCTCCTGTTGGACGAATGAATCCTCATTCGGGAGTTAATTTGTCGTGAATAACTGGCATCCACCTCTATAGCGGTGGATGCCATTATAATAAACATTACTCTGCGAGCAGTTTGTTCATCTAGACCGAGACTGTTAATTTGAGCCCATATCCAATCAAACTCTTGTGCTAAACTCATAGGAGTTTGCCCGTTATTTGTAAATGGGGAATTAAAATTTTGATTAATGAACTCATTAGACTGACTGCCCAAGGATTGTGCAAAAGTTGAGGCGGCTCGAAAGCCAGCATGGTCTGTACCAGGAGTATTGTTAAACAATCTTTGTATGTCCAACGCAGCATTAGCAAAGGCGCGTTCGGCACCCTGAACGTTATCAACCCTATTGATTGCACTTACCATACTACTTTCCATATTCTCAAGAAAATTCATTAAAGATAGTACGGCTTGGTCATGCTTCGTTTGATAGATGCCCACTTCCTCTGCACTCACCCATAACGTGAAATTAGCCGGGTTGAAATGCATTGTGTGTACTGTCACCAATTCTGAATGTTCTTGCAATATGTTGGTTAACCTTGTTACTTCTGGATGGGGACCGAGCATACCATTTCCCCAATCATACTCTATCATTTGATAGTTCTCTAAAAGCTGGAGGTACTGTAAAAAATCGGGGTCAGTAACTATACGCACTGAGTGACCGAAACGGTTCCCTTGATAACCCACGTTAAATAACATTAAATCCTGATTATCGCTTGTGGGAAAGGCCGTCATGTAATGATTAAACCAGTCCCCAGTTGTCGGACGTAACCCTTGATGTTCCCATACCACATCTGTTTGAAACGCATGTTCCGGTTGAGCATCAGCCAGGTTTGTTGCTCCAAAATAGAGTCCATCTGTAGTTACTTGTTGCCAAATATTCTGACCGGTGGCATTCGGTGCAACACCCATTATCATAGGTGTCCACGCCCGCATTTGATGTCGTACTACCTCTAATCTATTTGGGTTAGAGGTTAATTCGGTGTTAATACGACGATTGTGAGGACTTGCCCCATAATGCCAAGTCTGGTTTCTCAAAATACCAGCATCAATTCTATCGAGTATAAACGCGTTAAAGGCACCTCCTATCAAAAAGGTGAACACGATAACTAGAACAATTAAAAGACGCATAGATTATTCCTCCTCGACTGTTGTCTTTTTCGCTTTCCCTCCTTGAGGGACTAGAATCATGTCATATCTTCTGTCCAATATGAGAGCGACGAAAACAACAATGTCCGCCGTTACATACGCTACGAGGTAATACCAAATGGCTGCATCTGTGACGAGCATAATCACCAACTGGAAAACTCTAAAAATAATCCACACCGAAGGCAAGCTTCTTTTGCCACTTGGTACTTCTTCCCCTTGTATATGAAGACCCAAAGTCTCATGCGTAATCAGACCAAGGATATAAATATTCAACGCCGCAAAAAGACCAAAGATATGGAAAATGGCACTCGCAAAATTATGAATATTGATAAAAGTGACACTAACAGCAAAACCGGCAAGACATAAAAACCGCAAGAACCAAAAAGAAAATTTAATCATCTCTGGTCTCCTCCTTTCAAATATTCAATAATCATACTTTCGAATTCGAAGTTAAGTTCTAGCTCAACTTCGGGTTGCACCTCTCTTTTTTGAATGGAAGAGAATGCAGATAAAAAAATAAGGTGAAGAATAAATATCCCCACCATACCCAAGATAATCATTCTTCACCTCTCCTTCCTTGTCGTTGCTATCTCGAGCAACGAATCTAGGGATGTGATATCAATTGTTGTTTCAGAATCCTGACAGTAGACTACTTTAATCCCCATGTAACCCAACTGTAAAACCATGTAGTGGCTGAGCACAAGTTTACCGATATCCTTCCGCAAACCATTTTTTAAACCATACGATTGCAAGGCTTCATCAGTACCATGCCGGTAAAGTTCAAACTGTTCTGGTGCAATTATCCCGTCTAATAATAAGTGGGGGAAGACAACGATATCTTCCCCATCACTAATTACATCCACAGGTCTATCTAAATTAGTGTTTATCATAACTTGATAATAACGGCTAACTCTTCTAGAGAAGCAACATCGCCATTTGTCATAATTGTTCGATCATATGCGTTCATATAATCTTCCAATAAGTCATCCGACAACAACAAAGTCCGATAGATTATACCCTCGTGTTGTATCCGTTGTGTAGCACTCAGTACAACTTGGTCTTTGTTCTCCTCTTTCGCCTTTTCCGTCAGTTTCTCGATTTGGAGGAAGAGGATGATTTTTTGTTTGTCCGTCAAAGGATTGCCAGCAAACTTATGATTGCCGAAAGAGGTTATTTCGAGTGTGTTTGGTTCGTACGTGCTGGCCACCGCACCAAAACTTTCTAAGCTAATATTGGGAACTTCGTGATGCAACATCACTTTGGTTACTAAGGACTCTATGATTTCGACATAACCTGCATTTGCTAAGATGTCTGCTCTTATTTCAAGCGGGTCAGCTTCCTGCCTAACCACTTCTTCAACTGTTTGTTGGTAAGTTGGTTCTAGAAGATCAGGTGGGGGCACATTAGTGGTCGTTGTTGGAAGTTTTTCCTCTACGGTCAAAACAGGAGGGATTTCATCTTCTTGGAATGCCGAAGAATTTTCTTCTCCTGGTAATTGTAAGGGAAATAAATCATCTTCGTTGTCAGAGGTGATTGGTGGCACAAAAGTTTCCTCTTCTGTAGGAAGTGCTGCGGGTATTTCATCTTGGTATTCTTCTTCAATAGGAGGGAGAACAAGGTTTTCTTCGTCGTCATCGTCACTAAGCAACCCCAATAAACTGCTTTTTCCTCTTCCTACTGGGGGTGGTGGAGGCGGTGTTACTTCATCTCCGTCATAATCATCGTCATCTAACAATGATATGGCTGACCGCCTTCCAGAAGTTGTCGGGGTGGATGGAACTGAGGTCGTGTCTGCAGACTCATCGTCGATATATGAGGCGTCATAATTATATGCAGGCGGGTCATCGTAATCATCGATGTGCCCAAGATCTCGCACATCTTCTCCTCCCCCAAAGCCAAGTCGAGCGAGTAAACCTCTTTTTTTCTTTGGCCCTTTGTCAAAAACCTCTGAGGGCCCGTTCGCATTGTTATCTAAATCAATCATATCAATACTCTCCTTGGTCTTGTTTTTGTGATTCCCTCTTCATTAGTTCGACTGTAGTAATGAAGTTCGCATCCTGTAACATGGGAAGAGTTCTACCGATGGGTAGAAAATAAAAAAGACCCCTTAAAAAGGAAGTCCCAGAAGCACCTTCTCCGCCAAGCTGGTCATGCAGTGTAACAACTTTTCTTTTTAGCTTAACTGTTGCGACACCTCTTAATATGAAATACGAGGAGAAGCAAATAAAGGCTATTGTTGCCAATATCATTGGGCCTTGCATAAGAAAATTGATACCAAACATCCCTATCAAGGGGGTGAAAGCGATTAGTAGCGCGAGTACCCCGACCGCCAATAGAACAAAAGATACTTTACGGTATACAGGGTAGTAAATAGTCATTATCCCAAATAAAGGAATAAGGCGCAACGGATTTGCCTTTTTCCCTGTGAAACTAAATATGGACGCGGTGTATTTTAGGTCCGCAAAGTATTCAACCGCCAGCCCCAGTCCTGCTATACCTAGCAGTATAAAAGGATTGTTAGTGCCTTCTATGCTGAAGAAGCCGAAGTCTGCACCCATGATAAAGATAAAAAATGCAAGTGAACCAAATATAAGAAGAAGACCTATATAGATAAGGAACTTACTTTCTATCTGAGGTTTTTCTGTTACTTTGTCATTTCTTTTTGCCATAACTAAAACTCTCCTTTCTGAATTAGAGAAGGTAAGGCGTTGATAAAAATTTCTTCCCCGATAGAAGGAATGTCTGGGTCATGCCGCTTACCTAGGTTGACAAATAATTTTGAGTTCGCGCGCCCTTCGTACAACGCAGTAAATGTTTCTAGATGCTCTTGTTGTAAATGGAAAATATCTGTTTCTCCTATCGCCAACCAAAGCTCGAAAGTGTCGATATACCTATCTGGATTGGAGTTTAGTTCTTGAAAGAACACCTTTTGCGCGTCTTCTCCCATTCCTCTCCTTTGAAGTATTTCGTAAAACACCCGAGTAGATATATAATATCTCCTCCCGTGGTGGAATAAAATCTCTGTGTAATCTTCTTTCTCAACAGGAAGCTGCACAGTAGATGTAAAAATGTGGTACATAAAAGAACCCTCCTATTTCCTAAGTAGTTGTGGAATAGTGATTTCTTCCAGTTCTTCATAAAGCAAAAGAGCACTCTCTACAGTGATGAAATCAGCAAGTTTCCTGCTAAATCTGTCAGGTTCTCCGCCATCTATTACACTGTTGATATAGCTCTTCAACAACTTGCGAGAAGTGGTGCGAAATTTCTTTATCGCCAACCTATACTTTACAACCGCTTGAATATAATCTTCTTTGCGTATTGTTGGGTCACCAACAACGTAAAGAAGCATTTGGTTAAAATTAAAAGGTAAAACCCTTTTAATCTCTTTCAATTTTATAACGCCGTTTAAATATTTACTAATATTATCGCGGGAGTGGTAAACACTCCACACATTGAAGTTAAAATCCTTTGCAACTTCTCCACACCGGTAGAGGCTGGCGGCAGGGAAGATACTCTGCATCCATTTAACAAAACCAGTTTCAGTGATCTCTGCTACCTGATGGTCAAGTCCTTTGTCATAAGCAAGACGAGTAATAGATGAATACGACAACGGATCAACAGCCAACACAAAAGGAGTAAGTTTCTCCATCATAGATAAAAGCCTACCGATTTCCTGCTGCCCATACACATATACGATGTAGATTTTCTTTCCAAACAAAGAGGAGTTCGCGACCGGAAATAGCTCTTGACCCACATACACGCACTCCACTTTTTTTGAAGGAGGTAGTTTGTTTAATTCTTGCAGTTCCTCATTATACAGAGTCGTTATCAAGTTCATTAAACAACCCCCGATTCTCTACTCGAAGCGGTAACGATTCTTCTATAAAACTGGTGTCGGTCAGAATCGAATCAACCAACTGCATATATGACATATGGTCACGCATCTGGAAACAAGCTTCCCCGATATAATCCTCATCCCCTGACTCAATTAAAGTTGCTATTTTATGTGCTGCAACAAGACGGGAATTGATGTCACTCTCCACGAAAGGAGAAGAAACACGAGCGGGAAGCGGGTACAGGTAAGCCGATAAGAACCCGGTCCTATCTTTTTTCATCAAGGATAAAAGTTCAGAGTGTATTTTTAATTTACTGTTGTCAAAATACTCGCTCTCAAAACCTTTCCAAATATGGTCAGACAACAGTAACTGCTTATACTCTGTATAACCATAGGTATGCGACATCGGCTTAACCAACAATAACTCATCTTCATCCGCCCAATAGTAATCGAGAATGCTTTGTCCTCCTACATCACTGGAACCTATGATCTGTAGATATGTGTAGTAGTCCCATAAAGCAGCGAAAGGGATATTAATCTTGGGTCTTTCTCGAGAAACTGTTTTCATGGTATCCAGTGGTTGCTTGAAATTTCCGTGGTCCGCAAGATATCGGAGATTGTATGCCTTTTGGAGCAAAGCCAAAATCGGTGGAAGAACTTCTTCCAAAGAACGTCTTTTTGTAAAATATCGAATACCAGCTATACGAGCAAGATTGTTTTTTATCCAAACCAAAGTTTGTTCTAAATTCATTCTTCTCTCGTCTTCAAAAACATACAATTCGTAGGTTAAAGTGAAAATAGACTTCGTCTCAAGTGTTTGTACAACAGATGCAACAAATGTTTCGAAATCGACAAAATCAACATAAGTCTTAATTTCACCTGTAAATCTTTTAACAAGTGTTAAATACAGGCCCAGATAATCGCCATCACAAGTATTTTTCTTGGACGGGGTTACTTCGTCGACTAAAATGATATCCTTCTCTTCTTTAAGAAGTGAAGATAACTCCGGCGATAGACGCTGCATTAGCTCCTGCAGGTTGGGTCGATAAAAAGCAAGACCTTTAAAATTAATTTTCAAATCTTGAATCATACCTTTAATGGCTTGTTCAACTGCATCCACAAATATTTCAGGAAGGCAGATGAAATCACCACAGTCCCTACATCTATAAGGTGGGTTAGCCACAACAACATGATGTTTTTTGTTTTTACGTGTTGTCATAACCATTGCTGTCAAAGGTACTATTTCAAAATCAAATTGAATCTCTGACCGTCCTCCACATTCGCATATCAGCGACTCCGGAGAAAAGAAACAGGCTATATTGTCTATAACAGGACGATTATACACAGACCTTCCTTTTTCTTGGTCGATAACAAGACGTGTCTTTTGAGCGAGAATTTCTAATTCTTTTTTAATCTGTACTTTCTCATTGTCATTAAGCCGACGTCTTTCACCAGCAAAAATCTCCAGTGTCTTTTCGTAAACCCATTCCATATCCCAGTCGTTCTCGACATGCATCTGAGCAAAGATTTTGGCTAACCAATTTGGAAAAGTCTCCGCGCTATTGTACTCAATCGGACGGTCATGCAGAACTTGTATTGCGTTAGAATTGATTACGGAAGCAAGTCCTTCTATAAGCAGCGTACCTGTTTGATTCATTTTCTTCGTGTCGTTAATTGCTCCGGCTACTTTCTTAAGGCGGGTTAAGAACATTGTGTATTCTTTACCTTGCCCAATGGTATCGGGATTTGCTTGGTCTATGACCTTGTGCTTTTGCAACCCTAAACCTCGACTTTGTGCTTCCTCCACAAAATCCGCAAAGATATCTACGTCGTAATCGGAACTCTCTAAAAGAAGTATATCACTTCCTGTATCTTGGGCGAGGGAAAACAAAGCCGCTTTTTCTGCAGAGTCATCAACATCAAATAAGTCATCGAGTTCTGCATAGGAAGGAAACGGTTTCTCTTCCTCAACGCCGAAAAGGTCTATGTCCAAATCAACAAGTTCACCTTCTCCAGAGAATAAATCAATATCTTCTCTCACGAACATTCCTCCTTATAGGTACTAGATATCTAATGCTTTTCGAAATTTCAAGAGAAATTCTTGACTGGTCACGATATGCTTACCTAACTCATGAGCTCTTCTTGCTTTAGTTGAGTTAGAAGGGCTATCTGTGATCAAAAACTGTGTGGATTGTGTAACGGAATCTTTCCTCACAAAAACGATACCTTGCTCATTCCCCAAGGTGTTCAACATTTCGAGAAAGGCATCCTTGTTACGGAACCCCTTCACAGAGCCTGTAATTGCTATTTCGATTGTCTCAGCCTGTGACAAATCTTTTGCTTGACTCATCATATATAGAGCCTGAATATCCTCGATATAACACCACATATTCTCTTCTACGCTAAGTTTGGTAGAAGTAGTTTGTAACAGTACTCGTAAGTCTTCTTTACGTATAAGCTTTTTGTCTAAAAGAGTCTTGGTGAAAAATTTAGTTGAGTTCTCCCCTATATAAGGGAGACCCGACATCTTGACTAACTCGGACAGGCTACCTGTGTAATCACGAATTCGGTCAATGGCGGCAGATACTTTTCGCTGTGCTTCGTATGAAAAACGATAATGATTTTCTTCGAGGAGCATTTCTCGGAATCGCACCTTCGCTTCGTGCTTCTCAGAAAGATTCCTATAATAAAGTTCTCTTGCCACTTCCAAACAGGTCGCATCCCCAACACCATCAATACCGAAATGTTTTAACAAGATTGAAAACGCATAACCAGTCTTGTAGAAGCAGTAAGGATTCAAACAATGAAGTGTTGTGTAATTAATACCGCTGATGCGTACAATTAAATCCGCTTTACAAGCACACTTCATTTTGTCTTTAAAAAGTGACATTTGTTCAGGTTTCACGATTTTAGATAAAGGACGGTAATCAAGGGCAGTGTAAGGCCTGATTTTCTTTGATTCTTCGTAATCCAAATCGTGGGTATTCCATATCTCAGGAATATCATCCCGCACGGACCAGTCATCTCCTTCGTAGTCTTTTACCCATAAAGGAAGGTCATTACCGATGATATCTTCTACTTCCCACAGGTCTCCTTCACAATCGAACCCAGGAATAGTGGTCCATGCGTTCCTGTACCCTTTGAGATTTACACGGTACATTAATGCACCTCCTTATATGTCATATGTGTAGCCTTCTTACCGTCTAGGCGGTTGATTTTGATTCAACAACCCTGTCGGAGGAAGAGGGCGAATATAAGTTACCGTAACACTACCGGTGGCATCTGTAACAACTTCCATTTCAGCAGTTAGGACACCTTGCGGAGCCAATGCCAAGTATAGCGAGAAAGGTATCATTGCTCTCACGTTCCTGCCCTGGAAAGTACCTTCAATCCAATAAACCTCAATACCAGCGTCAAGAACTGCTCTGTGTCGAGTGTATGAAATGTTCTCCGTCACTGTATTGATTTGAAATGGAGGAACAAAATGCTCTGGCTGGTCTATCTGAGAAAAGTCTCTTCTGAAACTGTCCGCTTCGATATTGCCTTGTGCAAAAAGATTTGCTCTGTCAATGTAGTAGCGGCCGATACCCATTAAATACAATTGCTGTAACTGTTCCAATGTTGGGTCAACAGGCGCGGGTGTTGGGGGCGCGACCACAACAGGGGGCGGAGGAGGTTCTGGTGAAGGGCGTAAAATTATAATTGCTACTACGGCAATTACTACTACAACCACCGCAACGACAATACCTATCTTCTTCCAGTCAGTCTGCGGTTCCTCTATTGGTATTTCATCGTCATCATCATCATCGAGAGTGACTTTTTTCTCCACCTTGAACTCATCATCCATCTGTTGACGCATTGCACTTGGTGATCTCCTGACCGGTGCTTTTGTTGCCTGCAAATCATCAGCATCCAACATAACTATGGGCCTCCTTTTAAAATTGTGGCGAGAATAAGATAGCATTCTCGTTATCTTGGTTAACTATCTCCACAACACTAGGGTGGCAGTTGGTAACGTTCGACGTTTTATCGAAACAAGCATAAACCAACATCTTTTCACAAATCATCGTTTAAACGAGTTTAAAATACATAATTAAAAGACATCTAAACGTCAGCTTGCTTAACGTTTAGATGTCTCAAAACCTTGGACTGTCTAATTAGCTAGACAACTCCGCATCGAGTTGAGCCAATTGTTCGTGTGTCATACGAGTTACCGATTTAAGGAAACTCCCTTTCCCTCGGATGAAGACGGGAACTGCGGTTGTACTCGTAGAATTGTATTTACTTAAAAGACGCAGCTTTTCTTGTATTTCCTTTGGACCATCTGCATCAACAAAAACTTTGTCAGCTTTAAAAGTAAAATTGGTATAGGAAGGTAAGGAACTTTTTTGCTCCCCTTGCGATTTAGGAGTCTGCCCCATTCGTGAAAGAAGTTCTCTCGCTAGATAATTCAAAGACTCCTGACCTATTGATTCAGTCACTTCCGGGTTTTCAGCATCCACAAAAAGATCGTCTTCATCGAAATCGACTTCTCCAAAAAGGTCGTCAATTTCAAAACTCATCTTTTCGTTTTCCACATCGTAATCCGCTTTTACGGACACATCATCTTCTTTTATTGGGTTAAGAATAATAAAATCCTTCTCGGAACTAAACTTCATATTCCGGATTCTGTGTGTCATCTTTATCCTTTTCCCTCGGTAGAAGATTATTGTAGAGTCGTTCTCCTTTAGGAGATATTGCAGAACGAAAGGAACCACTGTTGAGCATAAAACTTCAATCGGATCATTGAAGTCCTTTATAGGGAATAAAAGATTTTTTAGCCCAAGTAACAACATACGTACATGATAATTCTCAAATTTCTCGGACAAATCCGCGATATCCCAGACCGCAAAGTTAGGATTCAGCAACTGCAACTCATGACTTATTCTTCGCAGTGTGTAGGCTTCATTGTTGGCTAAGAACCATTCGACATGATTCTCCCTTGTTAAGTCCTGATAATTAATAGGGGAATTTTCACGGAGAGAAGTGTCATTATACTCAGCCTTAAACTGGTTTAGTAGGTGGATAGGTATCTCGTATTTGTCATCTTTTGCGTCTCCCCACGTGTTAGTGATGTTTATACCTATATAAAAAGGTGGGGAATACACATCCTTATGTCTGTACTTAACAATAAAGGCATCACTTAACACTGTGATTAATTCGATGGGGTCTACATCTTTATGGTAAGAAGCAAGTATTTCATCATACACAGTCGCATGTAGAATAAATTTCCCATCTTGAATCCAACCTCTAGCCCAAGCAGCCCGCATTAACCTTTGGTAAATAATACGTAGTAAAGTAGATGCAAAACCTTGGACACCAAAGTTTCCTGCGCGTCTACGCTGGCGCTCTCTATACCAAGACTCGTCATCGTCACGCATCTTGATGTGTTGCACCCATTTAAATTCGTTTTGCATGTACCCCCACGAGACTTTATGAACAGAGCCGTCTTCGTCAGTTTCTTCATCAACCATGAGCAAAAACCACTTAATCCATTCAGGCGGATCTTTTGGGATGATGCTTTCGTCGCGATATTGATTGAGGGCTGCGTGAACAGGTGCTCTTGCTCTATCAAAGAGTTCTAAAAGGTAAGCAGTTTTTGCCAAGTTCTCAGAAGTCATCTCACCATCAAAGATTTTATGACAAGTCTTCCAAACTTCCATGAGATAAATGCGTCCGAAGTTAATACCCTTAATCGGACCTCTTTCTGTTTTTCTGTCAACCAAGTAAGCAGGTTTACTGAAGAACTCGGCACAAGCCTCTGTATGAGGGTCTTTCTCGGGGTCTATCAGGGGTTCAATAAGAGACAAATCACGCGACAACATCCACGCAATCTTTATTTCGACTGAGGCCTGGTCTGCATTAAGAATATTGTAATCCTCAGTGTATGGAATGTAGTACTCCTTACTAGACTTTGATACTGTACAAAGACCTGACACAACTCTTCGAGTAACAATTGAATTAGTCTTCGTAGGCTCAAACCGATAAGGGCTGTTCATCGTGGAGAACTTCTTCAAGTCACCAGTGTTTTGTTTGGTGAACCGAGCAATTTTTTGCAGGAATAGGAAAAACGGGTACTTGAGGGAATTGAACTCTTTTGCAGATATTAACACTTTGTTGTTCAACGGGTCGATAATGTCTTCCTTCAGCTCGGTTGCTTCTCTGAAGAATTTCACTAAAGGATCATGAGCAGATTTTGCTTCTTCTTCGAAGTCGCGTTTTTCTTTGAGATAAACTTTTACAGCTTCATTGTCTGTACTCGGTTTCACTTTCTTTTTTGATTTGGTAAAAACCAAGATGGGGTACCTCATAACTTCGAATAAAGCTGTTAGAAGAAAACCCCCGTTCCATGCTTCAATATCAATCAATTCGACCTTATTGAGATCGGGGAAAATGACGGTTTCCTTTTCGTTGCCTGCGACCTTTAAAGCCCGGAGCACGTCAAGAAAATGATTCATAGCAACAACTTTAGAGTAATATAAATCCATATGGGATTTATAAATATCAAGAATACGTTGGTTCTCTTGGTACTTCACCAAGCCTTCTTCTTTGTTAACGCGTACCCCGTAGTATTCATTGCGGGCCACCATATTCATATATTCCTCGTCAAATTTTTTCCACATTTCGATCTGGTTACCTTGAAGATACTCCACCACTTCAGGACTTTGTAGATTTTCAATCATGGAACGAGTCATCATACGAACTTCATCAACGTCAGCACAACCATACATAAGCGCCACTCGCAAATCAGAAATCTCAGCAAACTTATCAAAAATACCTTTTCCACCGATATCTTCTAAATCGGGGTATACAACACCAGAATGCTGTTTAACACGGAATTTTGCACCATTTTTACCTTGCGTGAGAAACGGGTCTAGGTTAAACCCAATTTGCATGGAGTCATAATTAATCCAAATATCGGCTCCCAACACCATACCGAAACGAATATCAATATTCATGTTGTGGGCCGTTGTTCTTATTTCAGACCTTTTGTATTTAAACCCAGAAGGTAGTGTTATCTCTCGGTCTATTAAAAGATCGTGACTGAACATGTTGGTGAGCCGCTCGGCAAGCAATGCATTGTCCACATTTTCAAAATGCTTCATACCTATACATACACCAAATGCTTTATGGTCTTCCCAGGACATACCCAAGAATACCGTTTTACTCCTGTTGTCCGAGTTCTCTGACCAAGCATCTAAACCATTAGACTCAAAGTCGATAGTAAAGTATTCCTCTGTTCCCCGTGCCCGCATCTCTCTCGCTCTCATAATTGCTTTCTCGAAATCAGGTAAAACAATACTATCGAACTGCTCCATGTTGTGGATAGCCGTATACTGTTTCCCTGGTTTTTCCAAGCCAACGTATTGTGTACGCAAGAACCAATCAAGGTCAAAGCCAATGTTTTCTAATGCTTCCAAACTTCTGTCAAGAAACTTAGTGTGTTTTCGCTCGATGTGGGTTTTCGCCGCAAGCAGAGAATCCAGTTTCCTAACTGCCAGATTTAGACGCATCGAAGGTACAGAGAGGTTGACTTCCATGGACTCTGTCTTTAAGTCAACCTCTAAAAGTTCTCCGCCAACGTATCTTAAAATGTTACCGTCCGCGTCATAAATTTCTGTACCGGCTTTCTTTCTGATGTCCCCTTTCTTCAAAGATGTAATTTTCTGAGAAGTAATCTCTTCCAAGAGAGATTCTAAAAGGACAGTTGAACCGTATGACTTGTTTTGGAATGTATCAAGAATACCTGCTACCCAAGCGGGGTCATCTAATCTTCCCCCAGAACGGTAGAAGTCCTGGTACCGTGGTGTAAAACTCCCTTCCACGGTGGTATGAAGTAGAATGTATGCCTGACTATTTTTCTTAAAACAGTACTTAATCAGAACAAATACTTCTCCATCAATCCGAATTTCCCCTATTAAACTTGTCATATGCGAATCTCCTTTTATATTCTCCCAACTGAATAATGTCTAGAGAATTTATTATGGGAATGTTTCTAGTCTTAAACTTTATCATTATATCTCCACCCCATTCCCCTTCGAGAGAAAAGAACTTAGAGAAGTTATCGAATGATTCCAATATCGAGATTGTTTCTGCCCGATATGTAACGACATCCAACCTTTGTAATTCCTTATATTTGTATAACCAAGGGTTGTCAGTTAGATATTGATAAGAATCATTTACTCCATAAAGATACTGATAAAAAGCTGATGTGTGTTTAACCTCACTGGCATCTACCTCTAGAGAATTTAACAACAAATCCAAACACGATATAACTCCGTACTTCTCCTCTTCGCCAGTTTCATAAAGACTAAGAAATGAATTAGAGAAACGAAATGTAAAAAGAGATGTGTAACTTTTCCGCTCCGGATTATAATTGATAGTTTCCTCCATATTAAGAAGTGTTTCTGCCATAGGTAGGTTTGTATTTATGAGCTGTGCAAATGAGAAACCCCCTTTATAGGCAGGTTTTTCAAAAGCTATCCCCATTACGCGGCTGTAATTAAGTTTCGCCACTTTACCAATCCTCCCCCTCAAGATAGTAGTTTGCAGTCTGACCTATCAGTCTAGACTGACTCTCTTGAGCAGAATCTGCGATACGTGCACCACTTTGCCAAGCGACAACTTTTCCTGGTCCGCCAACCCATATTCTTGAGTGATGCAGAAAATATTTTACTCCACCAAAGAAGGCCGTCTTGTACTCCCTTGTTTCTTTACGGACCAGATATCCGTAAGTTGTCTCTTCGTCCCACTCCCAAACGTCTTCTGGGAAACTAATTGAAAAAACTCGGGGGTCACTAGAGGCAGAGGCTACCAAACTGTACTTATATAGAACATTTTTATCAACAACAGGAGGGCGCACCACATGCTCCTTAACAACCTTTGAGAACATCTGTGCATCGTACACAACATTTCGAATGTAGATTAAAGACTGTGTGCACCTACTTAACCAATCATTCAAAGTTCTGCACAAAGCACATCCTTCTGTTTCTAATAGCATTCTTACATTTTCTTCTGAGAAAGGTATATCAGAAACAATGTCCTGTAATTTAGAAAACACATTGGCGGCGTTATCCTCTTGTTCCAGAGTCCATAACAAATCAGAAATCGAACTCTTTTTCAAACTGAGAGCTTTCTCTAACGTTGTTTTTTGACCCCATATCGGATTAAGATGATAAAAAGCTTGTTTATAAACACGACTCAGAAGAAGAAGAATAGCAAAGTAGTCATGTCTGTTAGGGACAATTTCCTTCGAAGCTGATATGAACTCCTCTTCCCACGCACTGTCAAAACATTCTGTCCAGTCCAGTCCGTATCTTTCGTAGTAACTAAGTTGACTAGAGTCTACAAAAACTTTGAAAACATCAGCATCGTAACAACAAGGGGGTTGGGTAATGGGCGCGCCTTTTGAATAGTAGTATTGAGTGTCTTGTTTCTTCTCAGCATCTATATTGGGGAATAAGACTACTGCTGGATGCAGACCCTCGCCTGCGCGTATAACCAAACTGGAGATGGTGAAGGAATGATTCTCTCCTGTCAACGCCCACATGGTAGTAAAAGGATTTGCAGTCCTTGTGAGCACATGCTCCATATTTGGAGAAAAGCTGCTAGTAAGGGTTTCTGGCGGCTTGGCTAGAATTTGGGGAGGTAGCATAAACTCCTTTTTTCCCATTTCCATTTGAAACTTCGCACGTAGTTTCACGTAATCGTTGCTGTTCTTCACAAGGTCATCATAGGTACTAAATTTGTATGCAACATTGTCATAAAGGAAAATATATGGGTTCAATTTTAGTAAATGCCCATTAGCGCGAAGTACACCTACAAAAGCATGTGCAAGACAAAATCCATCGAAAATGGTATTAACTTTGTTCCACGCTTCTGCATCGTCTGAATAAGGACGAAATTTTGTGTTGTAAACTCCTTGCTCTCCTGAAGGAACAATTTGCAATCTAAATCCCCATTTGCTTGCGTTGTCTTGGTCGCTGTAGAACTGCTCTAAGATGACTTCGGCGAGTGCCGTCAATGAAGTTGTAGTTAACTCCGTCTCATAAAAATGTTTAATCGTAGAGTTAAACGCTTTCCAACGACGCTCTTTTCTCTCTGCAGAGTTATCGGTGTAGTAAGGGCTTTGTACCATATGCAGATTCAGGGCCATACCGGTTAGCTTCCCATTTGCATTATTCACCGCTTCTTGCCGCAAACTGTAAAGGTAATAGGTGAGTTGATTATAGCTTTTCAAAATTACAGACGTAGTGTACATATTCTCAGCAAGGTCCCGCAATTGGGTTTTAGAGAAAGTTCTTATAGTGGAAACCGGTGCCGAGGAAAGTAAGCGTTGCTGATTTTGTGGTAGCTTGGAATCTTCGTACCGCTTGTATGCCTTAGCAGTCTCTATATTCATATTGACTACTTTTTCACGGATGATACCCTCGATTTTCTCAAGAGTGCTTCCTGTTTTCCCCTCAGCGTTAGCTTCTTTACCCAAAGCAAAATCTTGGATTCCGCTTGCTAGGAGTTGGCAAACCAAATCAAGTAGTGTGTCTTTAACATAAGTCAAATTCCTCAGTATTGTAGGGTCTAGTTGGATGTGGAATCTGTTGGAATCTTCCTCCTCCTTGCGAGAAACAACCCTTCGTCCTGTAGCTTGATAAACTTGCTTATAGTACAACTCGTCCATCATTTTACTGTGCGTGAGTATATCGCGGAAAATCTTATAAGTCGGGTTGTCTATATAGGTTTTCCAGTCGATATCTACCAAATCTTTCTTCTCCAACCTGTCGTTTAAAAGGTCTTCAATTGCTCTACGTAAATTACGTCCTCCGATGTTTTTTGTTAAAACATGGTGTAGCATTACAAGTTGAAGTCGGAAGGTTTTTTGCTTATCTGCCAAAACGTCGCCCTCCTTTAAATCGATTTCTACGTAAAACTGATCTTCGTTGTCTACCTGAAAGACGTGCGGTCAACCTACCGGCACAACGTAGAGCCATAACTGCAGTTAAATTCCATGCTCCTCTAAATAACCGAGCACCCAACCAAAAAGCAGTCTGCCGGGTGGTAGAGATAAGTTTGGCCACTATACCTTTAGCAGTGACAAGACCTATCTTATCGCTCTTTTCTCGATTACAATCCGAACAAATAGGGACACAATTCCACGTAGAATTTAACCCTCTGGCCAAGAAACTAGTATTTTTTGTTCCTCGTCTATTCCGTTTAGACATGCGCGAAGGAGGATATATATGGTCCACCTCTAGTCTCGGATCATTACGAAACATAGCTCGCATACACTGACTACAAAAATAAAGGCCACAAAGACCTTTATTTTTTTGAAAATACTCTCTTCTATAATCAGTGGAATCTCTCCAGTGTTTTCGCACTTTCGGGGTCTGGTGCATATTACGCCTTCCTGTTGACCGCCCCCGAACAGGGCGAGGGGTGTGTGGCACACCCCTCCTTTTGTAAGTGCGGTGGTTGGAGTTTATAAGTTTTGGCATAAACTTAACCTCCTTATTTGTTTTTGTTAAATACATTGGAACCTGTTAATCCCTGTAGTTCTGCAAATTTACTGGCAAGGTCGACAGAAACCTTCTTCGTAGGTTCGTGTGGAGGCTCAATTAAGGCAGGAACATGAACAGTTGGGGAGGGTGCAATGGTTTCTTGCTTTACCACATCTAAGATACTGAAGGACTCTTCAGAAGACACTGTTATTTCAGCACCTCTACCTTCTGCCAACGGTATTTCATTATCCTTCTTCCTCACCTTGCTGGATATCTTCTCCACTTTTAAATCAGGGAAAGTTTCTCCTGGTATTGCTCGCCCTAGCACCCAATTAGCGGTATAACTTCTTTCTGGTGTGAACTCCTCACTACTATCCCTCAAGCCACCTAAAGCATCTCGGAAGATGAAAGATGAAATAGTTCCAAGCGCAGAAACTAATTTCTCTCCAGAAAGAAACTTCAATTCCCATTGTTCTTGTGAATCAAGCAAGTTGGCGATAGGTTCGCAGGCCTGCTTAGATCCCACAATACCAAACTTCAGTTGTTCAAAGACTAAAGTTGCAAAGTTTATCTTTGCAATGGGAGTGTTGATTCCTATTAATGTGATGTAGTGCCTGTATAAAAAATATCGGGCGAACTGCACGACTTCCCTCGAAGGGTTATAATTAAACATTTCCTTGGAACGAATAGATTCAATCTTTTCTCCCGAAGGAAGGTTTCCTACTGCAAAAGAAAGTACGGGGTGAATCCTCTCATAAGGATGAGAATTTTTCTTCCATATAAGAGGTTGACCAGTAAAAACATAATCACCCGTTTTGACATCAACGTGATAAAGATTTTCATCCTCAATTGGGATATACAGATATTTATCTTCTCCTAAAAGAATTGTTGTGCCTGAATTACTCTTCTGAATAGTAACTTGAGTATCAACTGGAGAGAAACGAGTCAATTCTCTAAAACTATTCCCGTGTATTTTACTGTGTTCAATAGTAGCGATATATGAACTAAGAACATCCAAATCTTCATCAGGACCATGCCGCTTGGAAATAACGGCCTGTGATATAGGTGCTGATAATGCAGTGCTCGCCTTGTTTCCCAGACGAGTACCGGCTTTTGCCCTAGCACCTGTTTCAGGAGACACACCAACGTAGTCCTCGCTTAGTCTTTCTGATAAGAAGTAGTTGATAAAAGTCTTGGAGGGTGATGACCCTGAATATTTCCATTCCAAGAACCCTTCAAACTGATGGGAAGGCAAATACCCTTTCATTAGATTTTCAAAAATGGGGTCCAAATCCCTTTCAAAAACCAGCATCTCATCATTATCCAAATAAATGATGCCGTCAGGTTTTTTAGAAAGTTGACGTAATAAGTTGTCGGTTAAATCTTCTCCGTTGAACGTCCCATGAGCTCCGTTTTCTTTCCTCTTTTGTTTCTCAGCTGGGCGCCACTCAAAGAAATTTAAGTGTGGCCAACACTCTTTTTGTCCAGAATTTTTTACTACAATCGCTCCTGCCAACTGGTTAACACTTTGTCGGTGTGCAGCCCCCGGCTTACTAGTCTCTTTTACGGTCGACAATGCATTATTACGTTGTTCGTGACTCATCTCTTGTAACTCTGTTTGGCTTATACCAGACAAATAAGAATTCAACACAAACTCCGAACGCCCATCACGACCTGCTACTGTACCTATACAGGTAAAAAGTGATGTTAACAAGGCTTCTTTTCCTTTTGCCCCTGACCTCAACATCTTCACAAACATGTTGTCTGGTGCTAGATGTTTGTCAATATGAAACTTTTCTTTTAAGGACTGTATGTCCTCCAGAATAATCTCGTTGAAGTGTTCAGGCATCAAACCCAACTCATGGAGAGTATTAGCTTTTAACGCTTTTTGTTTGATGCTCTCCATGGCATCGGTAAACTCAGAAGATTGGGTGAAAGAAGTTTGTAAATCTTTTGGAGAGATTGTCATGTTATTGTGTTTCATAACAAAATAACCGAACTGCTGCAAGTCCATAACCGCTAGAGTGAATGTTTGGTCGTCAACCATGTTTACCAACTCAGCTAAGAATTTGTTAAGGGAAGAAGAGTTAAACTCCAGATCCTGCAACTTCTCAAAAAAGTCGATACCTGTTTCCCGCAAAAGAATGCTCCTGATTACTACTTTACCAGCAGTGGTTGGTTCAGGAATATCTGGAGTAATCACATTTGTTGAAACATCGAATCCAAATAACTCCATCCGCATCTCTATCTCGCTAACGGAACTAATAGCTATAAGCTCACGCTGCTCCCCCGAAAAGGTGGTAGCAGTCCACAAACCTAAAAGACTATCTTGATTTATTTGTAAACCTATACCCCCGTCATTCGACCTACGAAGAGTCTTACTTGGAAAAAGCTTTGTTTCAACATCTCGAATAGCTTCTTCACTGAAAAGCATAATAACCGGCTCTTGGTCACCGTCGAAATCTGCATTCTGGTCGGCTGTCAGAAGAGTATTTAACTTTATCACATCACCATCTTCATGCACTTCCACAAATCCACCACGGACACTTGTTTCCTGTAAAGCGGGAGCACGAGCATAGATAGCTACTCGCCCATCCAGCTGTTTGTACAGTGACTTCTTTAACTGCTCAAACTGAAACTTACTTGTGATGACACCTTCACTTAACTCAGAGTATCGCTCAGGGGTTGACCTTAACATAGCTGCAATTCTCTCGGTCAACTGCATATGGTCATCATTTTCTCCGAACCTTGGAAAATCTCTTCGAATTTGAGGAACTATATACGGTTGAGCCATAAATATAGCGGATATTAGGGGTATCCCTATGATATCTGGGTGAGGTATATCGCTGGGGACAATGTTGGCCCTCATGCAATACTTTACACGCTTTTTCAACATCTGATTGCGGAGTCTACCGTTTTTATCCTTATGAAACCAAAAAGAATAAAGTGACTTCGTTTCGCTATTCACCCCATTATTGATTAAATCCTTGAGGGCAATATACTTCTTTTCCTTGGTGTCTTCTCTATCCAACCGCAGATAAGCCTGCGTTAAATCATGTTGAACAGACTCATCCTTAGAGTTCCGCCTGTACTTATAAGGAAGCACAGGTATATTCTGTGTTAGCCACAATTCTTCTGGAGGACAACCAGGGACTTTCTTAATGCTGTCTATAAGAGTATCAACAGACTCAACAACAACAAAAGGCAAAGTGGGATCCTTTGGCTTTTCATCATGCAAACCATTTGCATAGAAATAGAGTTTGGTGGCTCCAAGAATTATCTTTCTTACTTTCCCTGTCAATTTCGAGTCTCCTACAGGGATTTGATCGAATATCCCAAAATACTCTACTGCAACAGGATTAATAATTGGAGCAGGTAATTTAAAGAACGACCAACTAGATGCTAAATAACTATCGGTCATATCGTTCAGCAAATTGTTGGGGTCTGTGATTGTGAACTTCTCTTCTATCACAGAGTCTTTCAAAAACGCTGTTCGAGTACCACCTTTTTCATCAGTCTCGTTTGCAATAAACATAGAGGTGATCATGTCATAGTAGCTCTCTGATGAATTATTACGTGTAGACACTTTAGGAACAAAAGATAAGTCCTCTGCGACCTTCTCTAAAAATTCAGAGTGTCCATATAAGTCGCTTGTATGGGTCGAGTGTAATTCGGCAAAAACATTGTCAGCACCTCGAGAAAGCAGTATATCCATCTCGTAGGTTCCCCATGTCTGTCCACGCCGTGGATTGTCTGAAAACAAAGAACCTTCCGGCTGTAAAAAGGCGGGATCTATTTCGTCAGAATCACCCAATGCCCGAAGTTTATCTGCAGCCAAATGGACACTGCGAAGCATGTGCATATGGCCGACGAACATCTTATTAGGGAATTGTTTTCCCGTTGCTCCATCAATAATTGTTTTCAAATCGGATTCAGAAAAGTCCTTGGTATATTCTTCAAGCCGATTTGAAAAAGGAGGTTCGATTTTCGTGCCAGAAAATTTGTTGGAGGCCTCCATTTCTGCCACTTGGCCCAGATTCATACGACTCGGTATACCTAACGGGTTAATGACCCATTCGACTATACGCCCTGTGTCTTTCTCGTAAGGCATGTGCTCATGAGATATAATTTTTGACACAATGCTTTTGTTGCCATAGCGACCAGAAACTTTATCACCGACTTGGAATTCACGGTAAGAAAGCAAGTGATATGTTCTATCCATTTTACCTTCTTTGATGTCAAGAATCTCGCCCTCCTGGTAAGGAGATAACCTATAGCTTCTGTCTTTAAATGAACCGTCAGAAAGTATTTCATAGGCATACTGGACAATACTGTTAGGGTACAAATACACTCCAACCCTTACCCTTCCGCTAGAATCGTAATTAGAATTTAGTTTTTGGGTAGGGGAGAATCCAAAAGTAATACTCGGATTCATACTCTCAACAGGTGTCTTTTTCTTAATGTAAACAGGTGTATGGAATCCCATCTCACGAACTAACTTATCAGAGATAAGACTGGCATCGTCAACACCGTACACATCCCAGAAACCAAACATTGTTAAAACATCGCGTCCTGTTCCTAGTCCTTCTTCAAAATCTGCATCTTGATTAACAAGAAATTCGGTTTTATCAAAAGGTTCTAAGTTTTTCGTGCGCTTCACCGAACTGTTTGCCCATACAGTGTCTTCCCAACGATAGAAAGCGCCAGAAGGTGGGGGAACCAGCTCATTTAAATTAACTGAGTGTTTTGTAGTAGCTTTGTCTTTTAAGTCAAAAGACGCCACTATATCACTGTTAGAAGTACTTCTAAGAAAATACATTCTATCCGGATAAGTGGCAGCTATCGACTCCACAGTAAACAGATGGTCCTCGATGTCGTGCGGAATGTCTTTACTGAGTCGCTCGAATTCTAATGTTAGGATTGATTTTACAGTTCCTTTAATTAGATGACCGTACTGCTGCACAATTACAGAATCTCCGCCAGAAGTGATACGTGGTCTTTCTGACCGAAGAACTTGACGAGATTGTTCCATGGCTTTCCCCTGCATCTGACTTCTTTTAGGGTCCATATGATTTACATAAACACCTGTTGCTCGGGCAGGACTGCTTTGGTCAAACAATGTATACTTAACATAGTCAACAACATCTCGAGACACGTACTTACTTGTTTCATTGTAAGAAACCCGTACAACAGATTCTCCGCTTTCGTAATCCTTGAAAGACGAAATATTTTTGCCCACCAAATCTTGTGGGCTCAATTGAACCTGCTCCATGTTATTCTTTACGTCAAGGAAAGTAGAATACGTGATACCGTCTTTTATCATCGTTCCAAGTGACTTATTAACTGTTCTACCTAGTGCTTCGTTCTCAGCAGTATCGACAGTATCAACAAAACCCAAGGACAGGCTCCTGATTTGGGAATCAGCCCCCATAACGTTGTTTATTGGGCGGACAATTTTCACTCCTCCTGACTGAACAATATCAGTGATAACATTTTCATTGTCATTTAAAGTAACAAGGGATGAAGCTTCGGAGTGCGTTTTCTTTTTCAACCTATTGGTATCGAACTTCAGATTAGAAATCCCTTCCAAGAAACTGGAAGAGCTATCAACCTTTTTATCAATACGTAAGCGGTCTTGTGCTTCTTGCTCTTCTCGAACTTCATCTCTATCGCCCAAATAAAAATCATCCAAACCGTCAAAATCCAACTGAACGTTGTAAGTTTCGAAGAGATGCAAACGATTTATCAACATACCATAAAGACTAAAATCCGGTTGAATGTGATCGGTCTTAAAACTGTTACTCATTTTTACCACGACTGTTCGACCTTTTTGGTCTCGTAAATAGATGTCTTTATCGCTTTCATCAAGACAAACAGCCATGTCATCACTTAACAAAACGCCCGCAATAAAAGAACGACCATCTACTTCGAGGTCTCTTGCTAAAGTAAACCCTTTAAAGTTGGCCGTTGTATAAAATTTTCTCCAGGATGAATTGTTTTGGAAAGAAGGAGTTTCTGTCAAAAGCTTTCTAATCTGCATTTTTGCAAAGTCAACATCCTTTGAACTGGCGTTATCTTTGTACAAAATTTTGATGAGACTTTCATCATTATCATCCTCTTCTCCCTCAAAATCGCCTTTTTGAGCAGCATCTACGTCTTTGCCAGAAAAACTTTTGGTTAACTTAGGCGATGAAACACCTGCAACCTTTTCCCAATCTTCCAGTGAGAGGAAAGGAAAACAAATGCTACTGAATAACCCCAATGAAAGACCGCCCCTGTAAACAGAAGAGTTGAATTTAATTTTATAGATTTCCTTCATAGACTCTATAGTTATGGGAACAACCACGTCATGAGAGTTTTTATAATCGGGGATGAATTTAACCTTGGGGTATTTTTTACCTTTCCCTCCTTGGTAAACCCACCCCGGTTTTTTTGTCATTTTTGTGTGGTAGGTTTTTTCCACGTCCGTTTGAAATCTATCGTCAAGAGTAAAGAGATCGGCGATAATGAACTCGCCCGTAAATTTATCGTGCTTTTTATATATCATATCGCAGTATCCTCCTTTTTCTTTGTGGCTGGTAAACAGGTTTCCTTCTTAATCATAGGCGGTAATGTTATTCGAAGAGGGTTTCTCTGTACAGCGAGAACCAAACAATCACCTTCCAAATCTTTTTCAGGATCAAGATTGCAGTCAATTAACACTTTAAGTGACTTTGGATTTGTCATACGATTACCTCCCCGTTTAACATATATTTTGTTATGGGATATTCAAACTTCTGATTCACTAAGACCTTCCTGCGGTTTACAACCTGAAACAAACCAGACCTTTGCCGCAAGATGATATTGTGAAACTCTTTTTCTTTCAGCTCTAAAGTCAAGATGCCGTCCAAAAAAGGTTCTTCCAAGATATAACGAAAAATTCTTTCCTGACCTATCTTTGTAAAACATATCAGTTCAATCCAAGTCGAGAAAATTTTTACTGAGAAATCCATGCAATTAAGCGGAACCACTCTACACTCGGGGATGGACTTGACTAGAAAAGTGTGAAGGACTTCGACGTTAATCATATCGTCTCTCTTGCTACGCCCCCGCTTGAATCTTTTGGACTTGCTTTTCTGTTTCTTCTCTTCCTTACGCTCCAATGAATCCCAATCATCTGAATTGGACTTAAACAGGTTTATCAACCATTGCACGTTTATACACCTCTATTCTTTCTCTTACGTGTCCTGCCAACCTGTTGATTTTGGTAATCAATTCGCTGTAGGTTTCGTTGGAGATTAATTTAGAAATCGACATAACTTCTGCCGCTCTCAGAGCTTGTTTCTTTAAATCACGTAAATTCTCAGGAGTCCACAACTCCACGTTGTATTCTTCTTCCTCTTCCAAAAGAAGTAATACGCGAAGAATTTGCGCTTCAATGTTCTTCTCAGAAAACAGCTCTTGCCTTCCTTCTTGCTCCAAGTAGAGTTTGTCTATGTGGTCTTTTGTTATCGGGAAAAAGGTTGTGTCTAATACACCTAACTGACGAGCGGTGATAAGATAACGGTAAATGAAAATAAAAGGAGTGGCGCGGAAATCCCTCCTGTATATCTCTATCGGCATTTCCCTCGTATCTGCCCCTTCTAAAACTCTGGACAACACTTGAACAAAATTACAAGCTTCTGCCATTGCTACCGGGGCGAACTGCTCCTCTGCTCTTTCAGTCGAAATTTCTTCCTTACTTTTCTCTTTAACAAAAATATTACTTTCGCTCCAGTCGTGTTTGGTTGGGATTTCGGGACTTAGGAGATAAGAATCCACTTCGTTCAACAAAGTCAATAGCTGGTTTGCAGCATTTGTGTGCTTCAACATACCGTGTATAAAAACTTTCACCAAAGCATCTTTATGACGTAAAAGATTGTCTTTTTTACTCACCAGTAAATTCTCAATTGCCCACTGTATCAAAGGCAATACGCTGAAGAA
>Ga0131853_10000656_pt1 | contig 62326 bp, 63 predicted proteins | sample TergutLab28metaG_FD_92764 | JGI IMG/M metagenome (GOLD analysis project Ga0131853, IMG submission 92764) | Labiotermes labralis P1 segment gut microbial communities from Petit-Saut dam, French Guiana - Lab288 P1 (version 2) (version 2) | ecosystem: Host-associated > Arthropoda: Insects >...
AGGATTACAAACAGACCACAACACACCTAGAACAATACTTGGAAACCAGCGCGTTATCCTAAGCAATGGAGACAATATGCCTATCATATTAACATCGGGCTTAAACAATAGCACTAATATGACTTTTAGCCGAGGTGTGCTAACCACTGGTCTTAACCCTATAAATCATCAATTGCGAGGGTAACGTTGCTTCTAAAAGCAGTAGCCATCATGTCCGCGGCAATCCATCAGCATCAACCCAAATCCCCACATTTAGTTTCATTTTTTTGTTGACAAATGTCTAATGGTGTGATACACTATGCATAGATATGCGAATATAGACATGCACAAGACCATCTTTTGTATCGGAGTGATTGCATGGGACGAACAAAAAAGCTATCCATAGCAGAAAAAACAAGAGCAATAAGGCTAGCCAAACATATCAACCAAGATGACATTGCTACCGCCATTGGACGTGGAGTGCATACGGTTATTAAAACCGAAAACGGCAAAAGAAACTACAAAGAAGACGAGCTAACCGCCATCAGAAAATATCTGCACATTGAGGACATTCCCTTAACAGATGACGAACTAGCCCGCTTCAAAGGTCAGCTTTATGTTTTCAGAGAACGCATCAAAGAAGAACTGCTAGACGAAGCCCGCAAAATGCAAAGCAGGTTAGCTATCATAACCATATACCCCTTTGAACCAGACCTACAGATGCTATACAAAACCATCGAGGCAAGACTGCTTTTAAAAGATGGCGAATATGATAAGGCAGGGGATAACCTAAAACTTATCAAGTCGCAGCTTGAGCATACGACGGATGAGGTAAGATATCATTATTACTATGCTATGGGGTCATTGTGTTTGTATAAGAGAAATCATGAGGAGGCTTTGGGGTTTTATCGGGAGGCTGAACGTGTTGAGTCCAGTAGTTTCGCAGAAGAAAATTCGCTAGATTTTAACCTTGCTGTTTGCTATTTTAGATTTGGGATGTATCTTTTGTCAATAGCTTCCTTAGAACGAATCTACAACTCGGATAATCGTGGTCTAACAAGCGCGACTGGAATTACACATGATGTTACCCTTGGTTTGAATTATATGGTAATGGGTCATTATGATAAAGCAAAGAAATTATTTAATGAAGCCCTAGTGCGAGCAGAAGATTTAAATAATAAATATCGCACTGGCGGTATTCTACATAACCTTGGGTGTATTTATTACAAAACAAAGAAATATGAAAAAGCTACGATGTTCTTTGAACGAGCATCTATGTACGTAGAACAAAAAAGCAATGAATATATAGAAAATCTATTTTACAAAACATTATGCCTTATTGCAAGCAAAAGTTCAGAAAGCAAATTAGAACTATCTAATGCAAAGTTAATAGCGAAAGGAAATGAACACTATGCATTTCTTTTGGATTCGCTATCACATATAATGACATTGAAAGAAAAAGAATCACGTCAATATATCGAAGATGTAACCATACCTTATCTATTAGAAAAGTATAAATATTTTGAAGTTTTAATCTTTTATGAAGAACTTAAAAGATTTTTTGCTAAAAATAAAACGAAAACTTATGAAATCATGTCATCAATCGGAGAGGTTCAGCGGAGAATGATGCGTGAAAATATAGATGTAAAGGAGTGACTAATAATGAAAAAAAGGCTTCTCGGGATTTTCCTAACATTTGTTTTTGCACTTAGCCTCAGTGCTACAGTGTTCGCTCCGATTGGCGATAACCCAGATAGCCCATGGCCAAGACCAAGAATCGCCCCACCACCAATAGAGATATTATGTGAAGATGTAGAGATTGCGAAGATATGATAAGTATTTTGAAGCTTTAATTTTTTATGAAGAGCTAAGAAAATTCTTTTCTAAGAACAAAACTAAAACTCATAAAATTATGGCATTGATAAGCAATGTCCAATCAAAAATGATGCGCGAAAATATGGATGCAAGGAGTGATTGTTGATGAAAAAAAGTTGCTTAGCCTCGTTTTATTGCTCGTTTTTGTGCTTGGCTATAGCGTAAATGTATATGGACCTCAGGGCGATGACCCAGATAGACCATGGCCAAGACCAAGAATCGCCCCGCTGCCAATAGAGATATTATGTGAAGATGTAGAGATTGCGAAGATATGATGAGTATTTTGAAGCTTTAATCTATTTACGAAGAACTTAAAAACTTCTTTGCTAAAAACAAAAACCTATAAAATCATGTCATCAATCGGCGAAATTCAACAACGAATGATGCGTGAGAATATATACATAAAGGAGTGACAGGCAGTGAAAAAAAGATTACTCGGATTTGTCCTAACATTTATTTTTATGCTAAGTCTTAATGCTACGGTATTTGCCCCGATTGGCGATAACCCACATGACCCAATTCCTAGACCTAGAGTCACTCCACCACCAATAGAACAACTACACGAAAACAGCCAATATTAAACCCTCAAAAAAAGACCGCAAGGTCTTTTTTTCTTGCAGATACGAGCATTTGCATCAATATAAAATCAGCATTGATGGATATAGGTATCGACATTAATGGATTGCCACGGGCTATATAGCTATTGCCGTCAGCATTGACATAGCCCTCGCAATGACTGTCTTGCGGTGTCTTGGCTTCTCGGTTAAGAGATAGCCACCACTAACGTCATTGCGAGGGCGTAGAGAAGTATCTAAACGAAGATACCTAGCCCGCGGCAATCCATTAACGTACATTTCAAAACCATTGCTCCAAAACCATTGCTCCAAAACATCAACAAGAAGCGCGTTGATGTTTTTCCGCAATACGTCATCATCCATCACACTCATTCCAAAACAAACAACATCGTAGGGGTGGTCTGTGACCGCCCGAATAAATTCTATAAATAATGCACATTGCCCACCAGACAAATGCCCATAGCAAGCAAAAACATGCGCCCACAGACCGCCCTTGCCAGGGGGCATTTACTATATTAAAATAAGCCCATTAGCCCCCTTTTGTCGAAAACTGTCGTTAAATAAAATGCTATATTTTGTAAAAAATGCTTGCTTTTTCCATTCAAATGGTATATAATGGTATCTAAGTTAGCTTGCAAAATCAAGTCCAATCTGGAACGAAAGTAGGTGATATACACCAAAAAAGATAGATGATACGACATATAGCGTTTTTACTTGAAAAAGGCCTTGTGTCGAGACCGCATCGCGCGGCTTCAGGCGCGTTGTGGGCGATGACGGAAGCCTATTTTCAAGTTAAACAGCAATATTAACGCAAAACCCAAAATGCAATGTTTAATTTTAAGGAGGAGAACCCTATGTTTGTTAGAGAAATGGACGGAAACGGAAGAATCGTTATACCAAAAGAAATGCGCAAAACCCTTGCATTAAACGAAGGTGACGGCATAGCCATATATGCCGAAGGTGAAAATATAATTCTTGGGAAGCATTCATGCGTTTGCTTTGTATGCAATGGCACAAAGGATGTGCAAAAGCGCAATAAAGCGTTTTTGTGTGAGGAATGCAGAGAATCACTAGGTGAGCTTTCCATGCTAAGACCTCCAGGATAGAAAGCCCCGCAAAAAAGAAATTCCCCTCCATGGCGGGGTGGTCATGCGCCTGTGAAAAAAATATAAAAACAGCCTCCGCCAATCAGCGGAGGCTGTTTTTCTGCCCAAGGCCGGAATCGAACCGGCACGCCTTTAAGGGGCGCAGGATTTTAAGTCCTGTGCGTCTACCAATTCCGCCACTTGGGCGCGGAATGTTTTTTAGAAACAGGCGCCACCCGGATTCGAACCGGGGGTAAAGGAGTTGCAGTCCTCTGCCTTACCACTTGGCTATGGCGCCGTGTATGTGATGCGTAATCACCTTATAGCCAAACTGCAACTAAGGCTAAAAGGCGGTGATGACCCGTAAGGGATTCGAACCCTTGTTACCGCCGTGAAAGGGCGGTGTCTTAACCCCTTGACCAACGGGCCGCATAATCATTATATGCAAAGACAAAAGCAAATTACATTATAAACGAGAAATTCTTCTGTGTCAATACTTTTTTAGTTGTTTTCTTCGGCAGATAGTGGTACAATAGTTTAGATTGATGAAAACGAGGAGGTATGCAAGATATGGCTTGCAAAATAAAAAACAAATATGGCACAATAAACATAGAAAATGAAGTTGTTGCCAGAGTTGCTGGCATGGCAGCCATGGAGTGTTATGGCGTAGTAGGCATGGCGGCAAAGAATGTAAGGGATGGCTTGGTGCATCTTTTAAAAATCGAAAGCCTAACAAAAGGCATTGTGCTACATGCGGGCGAAAAAAGCATTAATATTGACCTGCACATAATAGCAGAATACGGCACAAATATCACAGCTATATGCGAATCGCTTATATCTGCTGTAAAATACAAAGTTGAGGATATCTGTGGACTTACCGTGGGTCGTGTGAATGTTTTTGTGGAGGGATTAAGGGTAGATGAGTGATGTACAACGAATAACAAAATTAGATGGCAAAATGTTACGCAATATGATTATCGAGGGGTCTAATAGGCTAACAGCCAATAAGGCTCGCATAGATGCGCTTAATGTTTTTCCTGTTCCTGATGGTGATACAGGCACGAATATGTCTCTTACAGCCCTAGCGGCGGCAAAAGAAGTGGAAAAGCTAGATACAGATGATATCTTTGCTGTATCCAAGGCGGCGGCATCTGGCGCATTGCGCGGCGGGCGCGGCAATTCAGGCGTTATATTTTCTCAGCTTTTCCGCGGATTTTCTAAAGCCCTTGATGGTAAAACCACGGCTAACACAGCAGAAATTGCCATGGCTCTTGCAGGTGCATCCAAAACTGCATACAAAGCCGTAATGCGCCCGCAAGAGGGTACAATGCTGACTGTAGCCCGCCATATGGCAGAAGGTGCTGAAAAGGCTGTTAGAAACACCAAGGACATGGGTAGCTTTTTGCAAAGGGTGCTGGACGAAGGCAGCATTGCCCTTAGAAAAACCCCAGAGATGCTACCCGTACTAAAGCAAGCTGGCGTGGTGGATTCTGGCGGCGAGGGCATAGTGGTTTTCTTCAAAGGTATGCTGAAAGGCATGACGGCAGAAAATGTAAAGCTTGATGGTCAACCTATCCAAGAACCAACAGAAGAAGTAAACTTTTCTGCACTTGCCAATTTTTCCACAGAAGAAATAACCTTTGGCTATTGCACAGAATTTTTTATTAATGTGCAAAATTTCTCCGAGGATGACGAGGACAGCTTCAAGGCTTACTTAGAGACCATGGGCGACTCCATAGCTCTTGTAGCTGATGACGAAATAGTAAAAATCCATGTACACACAGACCACCCAGGAGCCGTAATGGAAAAAGCTATGGAAATAGGACCTCTTTCTAGCCTAAAAATCGAAAACATGCGCTTTCAGCATCACGAAGCCGTGACATTCCTAGACGGTATGGAAAATCAAGCCTTATTTACCGCACCAGTAAAAACCGAAGCAAAAGACCTAGGCATAGTAGCTATATCCAGCGGGGCTGGCTTTAGGCAAATCTTTGAGGAATTAGGCGTTGACTATATAGTGGAGGGCGGTCAAACAATGAATCCTTCTGCTGAAGATATAGCATCTGCTATTAGCAAAATAAACGCTCCAAATATAATTGTACTGCCAAACAATAAAAATATAATCCTAGCGGCAAAGCAAACCGAGCATTTATGCGAGGATAAAAACATATTCGTGGTAGAAAGCAAAAACCTACCACAAGGCATAGCTGCCATGATAAACCACATGCCAGATAACACAGTCGAAGAAAATGTGGAAGCTATGACAGAGACCCTAAGCGAAGTGACAGTAGGGCAGATAACATATGCTGTGCGCGACACCGAAATGGATGGACAAAAGGTAAATGAAGGTGACTATATAGGCATATTGGGCGGCAAAATAGCCTGCTCGCATCAGGATATAGATATATCTGTTAAAGAGCTTATAAATGCGATAATGGCTGATGAGCCAGATGTTTTGACGGTATATCTGGGCGCAGATGTAAAAGAGGATGCAGAAACAACTGCAAACATAGAGAGCTATATAGCTGAAAATTATGAGAGCTGTGAGCTAGAAATTGTCTCTGGTGGTCAACCTGTGTATCATTACATTTTCTCGGCGGAATAAAAATAATGAAACTAAACGACAGCGTACAAATACTTAAAAGCGTAGGGCAAGCGAGGCTTGCCCTATTGCATAATATCGGGATATATACAATTGAGAGCTTGCTAGAATATTTCCCGAGAGATTACCTTGACCGTAGCCAAATTTCAAAAATAAGCGAGATGTCAAATGGGCAAATGGTAACAATTCGAGCTTACATGATAGGTTTTCCGCAAGCTTTTCATAGAAATGGGAAAAATATAATCAAAATATCCTTTTCAGATGGCACAGGCAGAGTGGAGCTTTCATGGTTCAACCAACCATATATGAAAAACAATTTTAATACAGAGACAGAGTATTTCATATCTGGTAGAGCTGGACGTATGGCGGGTATAGCGACCATAGAAGCACCAGAGATAGAAGAGCTTGCCAAAAATGTTCCACGTGGAACATTTTTAGATGAAGGAGAGGGGCTATCTGCTGGACGCATCGTGCCTGTATATCCGCTTACAGCAGGAATTTCGCAAAAGATATTGCGTGGACTGATAAAACAAGCCTTAGATGGCACAAGTGACCAAGTTGCAGATTTTTTGCCACAAAGCATAATAGATGCAAACAATCTTTGCACCAGAGCCTTTGCTATAAAAAATATACACTACCCAGAGTCTGGCCAAGCATACTTCATCGCACGTCGCAGATTGGTGTTTGATGAGCTATTTCTTATGCAGATGGCTCTGGCATCTATTAAGGGACATTTGTCCTTTACCGAGGGGCGTGTATTTGACGATTTGGATGTATCAAAGATGTTAGAATCCCTGCCCTATAATTTAACTGGTGACCAAACCAAGGTGGTAGAGGAAATTTGTGAAGACCTAAAATCTGGCTATGCTACAAATCGTTTGATACAAGGTGATGTAGGCAGCGGCAAGACCGCTGTGGCTATGATAATATGCTTTTTGGCTGTGAGAAATGGTGCGCAAGCGGCACTTATGGCACCTACGGAGACGCTGGCTATACAACATTATCATTCATTCTTAGAGATTTTTGAGCCATTTGGGATGCAGGTAGAGCTACTTGTGGGCTCTGTTAAGCCAAAACAAAAAAAGGGTATAAAGCAAAGACTGGCAAGCGGCGAAATTGATATTGTGATTGGCACACATGCTCTAATACAGGACAATGTGGAATTTGCTGACCTAGGGCTTGTGATTACAGATGAACAGCATAGATTTGGGGTAAGACAGCGCGGCAAGCTAGGGGCGAAGGGTCATCAAAGCCATGTGCTGGTAATGACAGCGACACCAATACCACGAAGCCTAGCAATGATACTCTATGGGGATATGAATATCTCTGTCATAAAGCAAATGCCGCTAGGACGGCAAAAGATAGATACTTTTTGTGTAACAAGTGCATATCATGCTCGTATTTTTAAGTTTATTCGCGAGGAAGTGCAAAAAGGGCATCAGGCATATATCATATGCCCATTGGTAGAGGATAGCGAGCATGAAAGCAAAAGAGACGTTAATTCGGTTGTGAGCTTTGCGGAGGAACTAAAGAGCGGTATTTTAGCCGATGTGCCTTTGAAGATTCTGCATGGGCGCATGAAGCCAGAAGAAAAGAATGCGATTATGCAGTCGTTTTCAGAGGGCGAGACCAAGGTTTTGGTATCCACTACTGTGATAGAAGTTGGCATAAATGTACCTAACGCTACTGTTATATTGATTGAAAATGCTGAGCATTTTGGTTTATCTCAACTGCATCAATTGCGCGGCAGGGTTGGGCGGTCAGATAAAAAGTCATATTGTGTTTTGGTGACAGATTCTAAAAATGAAGTGACCAAAAAGCGCATGGATGCTATGGTAAGCACAAATGATGGCTTTGAGCTATCGGAGCTTGATTTGCAATTGCGCGGACCAGGTGAATTTTTTGGCACTATGCAGCATGGCATACCGCAGATGAGGCTGGCTAATCTGTATAAGGATATGGAAGTGTTGGCAGAGACACGAAAAGCTATTGATGAGCTATTTGGTGTAGATAGTTCAAAAATGTTCCACGTGGAACATTTGCCCCTTAAAAATAAAATCGAAGGAATTTTAGGAAATATTGAAAAAATTTCCCTTTGAAGATTTACAAGCGAGAAAAAATTAGGTATAATAGTATGATATAGAATTTGCGAGAGTAGGTGCTTGGGTATGCGCGTTGTTTCGGGGGTAGCGAAAGGTGTTTCGTTGTTTTCGCCCAAAGGAGCAAAGACACGCCCCACATCTGATTTTGTGAAAGAAAATTTGTTTAATATTATTCGTGATGATGTGCGTGGCACAAGGTTTCTGGATTTATTTGCGGGCAGTGGCGCTATTGGCATTGAGGCTTTAAGCCGCGGTGCGGAATCCGTGGTTTTTGTAGATTTCTCGCGCGAAAGCATAGAGCTGGTGCGTAAAAATTTGGAGAAAACAAGGCTTGTGGGCAGTGGTGCTATTGTCATAAAAGGCGATGCCTTGTCAGCTCTAAAGAAGCTTGGGGGTCAGAAATTCGACATAATCTTCATTGACCCGCCATACAATGACAACGACTTAGCGACAGAGGTGTTTCGTGAGATTTGCGCAATGGATATTTTGGAAGATGATGGCTATATTATTTTGGAAATGAGCAGGCAGGCAAGTGTACCCAAAACCATTGGGCTAGAAATCTTTAGAGAAAAAGAGTATTCTGGCACTAAGCTGGTTTTTTTGGAAAAAACAATTGATAGCGAGGAAATTTCATGATAGCGGTATACCCTGGGAGCTTTGACCCAGCAACTTATGGACATATAGATATAATTGAGAGGTCTGCAAAAATAGCGGACAAGCTCATCGTAGCTGTTTTAAATAATTCCGCCAAACAACCCTTGTTTAGCGCGCAAGAGCGGCTGGATATGCTAAAAGAAACATGCAAAGGCATTGATAATATAGAATTTGCGGCCTTTTCTGGCCTTTTGATAGATTTTGCAAAGAATAATGGAGCTAGTGCGGTTATTCGCGGGCTTAGGGCGGTGTCGGATTTTGAATATGAGTTTCAGATGGCACTGACAAACAAAATTTTGGATGAAAAAATAGAAACACTCTTTATATCAACAAGTGCGCAGTATGCGTATCTTTCCTCGTCCATCGTCAAGGAGGTTGCGAGGTTTGGTGGCAGCGTGAGTTCTATGATACCTGATGCTATAGAGAAAAGACTTCTGCAAAAGATTAGATAAGCTGAGATATAATAGACCTGTCCGCTAGTCTGCTTTCGTCATATCCGTCAACGGTCCGCGTTTTTTCGCTAAGCAAGGAGAAGACGACGACACAAAGCCAGAGCTTTTATTAAGAGGCGCGGGCGTAAGTCCTGACGGAAAATAAGCCGAAAATATGGCGGAATGAGGTTAATGGATAGGTCTAACGAAAGAGGGGGCATACGATGGAACTTATTACATCTCATATTGATAAAATAGAAGACCTTCTTATGAGGATGGATGACGAGATAGATACGGCTAGGTCTGTGCCTTTTTCTTCTAAGGTAAGTGTGGAAAAACAGGTCCTATTTGATATTATTGATGACATGAAAGCTATCGTTACTGATATGCGCAAGGGCTTGCCGCATGAAATTAGTCAGGCTAGGCGTGTGCTTGGTGATAAGGATAATCATATCAGCGAGGCAAGGTCTAAGGCTGAGATGATTATAAAAGCGGCGCAAGCAGAGGCGGCAAAAATGCTCAGCGAAAACCAAATCACAATACAAGCGAAGTTTGCGGCTGAGGAAATAAAAGAAGAGGCGAATAAAGAGATTAGCGATTTTAAACTTTCGGCAGCGCAATATGTAGATGGTGTCTTTGAAGAGTTAAACGACATGATGCAGGCTGCCATGTCTGACTACACTACCAAATCCAGAGAAATTGAAGGATTCTACAAAGATATCATGAGCGAGCTATATAATAATCGTAAGAGAATACGTATTGACGGAGAAAAGTAGACAAGTCTAGTAATTTAAAGAGGCAGAGGTGTAATGCATGGACTATAAATTAGAAGTAGCAAAACTAATAGCTAAGGCGGCGAATCTGGATGAAAGAGAAATTTTGCAAGCCATAGAAATTCCGCCAGAATCGGCGATGGGAGATTTTGCTTTTCCTTGTTTTAGATTAGCTAAAGCTATGAAACAAGCCCCGCCAGCAATAGCAGAGAATATTCGTGGACAGATAGAGTTGCCAGAATTTTTAGATAGAGTGGTTGTTACGGGAGCTTATCTTAATTTCTTCGTAGACCGTGCGCAATATGCTAAAAATGCAATTGGTGAGATTGCTAGCAAAGCTGGTAGGTTTGGAAGTGCCGATATTGGTAAGGGCGGTTGCGTTGTTATTGATTATTCCGCGCCGAATGTAGCGAAGCCTTTTCATATCGGGCATTTGCGCTCTACTGTTATTGGTCACGCGCTTTACAATATATTTAACTTTTTGGGATATCGCTCTTTTTCCATAAACTATTTGGGGGATTGGGGTACACAATTTGGCAAGATAATTACGGCCTATGAGCATTGGGGAAATGATGAAGAGATAAAGGCGGGCGGCATATCTGCTCTGCTTAAATTATATGTAAAATTTCATGATGAGGCAGAAAAAGACCCTGCCTTCGATGAAGAGGCACGTAGCTGGTTTGTTAAAATGGAGCAAGGTGACAAATATGCCCTAAAGCTATGGAAATGGTTTTTTGATGTGAGCATGGAGGAGTACCAAAAGATATACTCAAGACTGGACATAACCTTTGATTCCTATGACGGAGAGAGTTTTTATAATGATAAGATGATGCCTGTTGTGGAGGAAATGAAGGAAAAGAATATATTGGTAAAAGATGATGGCGCAATGATTGTAGACCTTGAGGAATACAAAATGCCTCCATGCTTGATTTTGCGCCGCGATGGGGGTACATTGTATCCCACAAGAGATATAGCCTCTGTTATGTATCGCAAAAAGGAATATGATTTTGTGAAAGCTTTATATGTAACGGGCAATGAGCAGAATCTGCATTTTGCCCAGTGGTTTAAGGTTGTGGAGCTAATGGGCTATGAATGGGCTAAAGACCAGCTTGTTCATATACCTTTTGGACTTATCAACTTTGCGCAGGGCAAGCTTTCTACTCGCAAGGGCAATGTTATATTGATGGAAAAGTTTTTGGATGATGCCGTGTCCAAGATAAGAGAAGTAATTGAGCAAAAAAACCCTGGGCTTGCTAATAAAGAGCAGGTGGCGGAACAGGTTGGTATTGGTGCTGTTATTTTTAATGACCTATACAACAATCGCATAAAGGATATCGAGTTTTCTTGGGAAAGAATGCTTAATTTTGAGGGCGAAACTGGACCATATGTGCAGTATACCCATGCCAGATGCAATTCTGTAATAAATAAGGCTGATGTTAATTATTCTGATGCGGATGTGTCTATATTGACTGGTGATGACGAATTTGAGTTAATAAAAACGCTGAATGCATTCCCTGATAAAATAATAGATGCCGCAAATAAATACGAACCGTTTGTTGTGTCTCGTCATATTATGCATGTGGCGCAGATGTATAATAAGTTTTATCATAACAATAATATCTTGCGGGCGAATGAAGATGTGAAAAAGGCGCGCCTTTTGCTTACGAAGTGTACGAAAGATGTGATTGCTGCGGGGCTTGGACTTTTGGGAATAAAAGCTCCTGAGGAGATGTAGTGGTTTCTGGAGCATATGACCACCCCGCCTTTGCGCCCTAAAACAGGCGCAAAGTCAGCCCCTCCACGAAGGGGAATCTGGGGAAATGTTCATAGATATACCTGATTCATAAATTTGCATTAAACTTTTTGAAATCATTTGCGTAAATGTTTATAAGAACGAAATATTTCGTAAGCACATGCTGTAAAAGGAGTGATTTTATGAGTCACAAGTATAATAAAGACGACGATTACAAAAGGGATATTCGTGCAGAGGCGGAATCGCATGGTGATGTGCCGCCGCATTATCCACATACCGAACATCACACAAGAAGACCAAGTAGATTCTGGTTGCTTATGCTTTCCTTTTTGCCTGGGCTTAGCCATATCTATTTAGGGTTAATAAGGCGTGGTTTGTTCTATATATCCGCTTTGGCATTTATTATCTTCATAACATCCATGGTCGTGCCTGTATTTGGTATATTTGGCGTATTCACAGGGTTTGCCATTGTAGCTATTTATGCTGTGTCTTTCTTTGAGGCATTCAGCATAAGGCGCGACATAATAATGGGCAAAGAAGTAAAAGATGCCATTCCGACCCTTGGGCTTACAGGCGGAAGCAAGACTGTACTTATAGTGATGACCGTTATGCTTGTTATAGCTTTTGCCATACACATTCTAGCTAGATTGCCATGGTATGGTTGGTTGATACTAGGCGTTGTTGCTGTGTGCTATGCCCCGACCCTGTATCGCAAAAAGAGCAAAAAAGATTCAAGCGACGAAAGTAGTGGTAATTAAATGATTTGCTAGATACTTTGTAAAAACAAGCTCTGCAATCAAAAATGTTCCACGTGGAACATTTTTGATTGCAGAGCTTGTTTTTTTATGTTAAAATTAGAATAATAATAAGATTTACTGAAGAAAGTGGGTTAAGAAAATGGGAAGAATTATCTCCATTTGTAATCAAAAAGGTGGAGTGGGCAAAACAACCACTGCGATAAATCTGTCGGCTTGTTTGGCGCAAGCGGGCAAAAAGGTATTGACTATCGACTTTGACCCACAGGCAAATACAACGAGTGGTCTAGGGGTGGACAAGCGTAGTTTGCAGGCTACGGTATATGACCTATTGATGGGAGAAAGGCGTGTAGATGAGGTGATTTGCTCTACTGTTGTGGATAATCTTAGCCTCTTGCCTACGAATGTAGAGCTTGCTGGTGCTGAAATAGAGCTCATTAGCTTTCCCGAAAGGGAATACATACTAAAAGGGATTTTAGTGGACTTAAAGTATATGTATGATTATATTCTGATTGATTGTCCGCCATCTCTGAATATACTTACTGTAAATGCCTTAGCGGCATCTGATACGGTGCTTGTGCCTATACAATGCGAATATTTTGCGCTGGAGGGTTTGAGTCAGTTAATGTATACCATAGAGCTAATCAGAAAGAACTTGAACAAGCGGTTGGAACTAGAAGGCGTTGTCTTTACTATGTATGACTCGCGCACGAATTTATCTGCGGAGGTTGTGGAGGAAGTAAAAGGGCATTTGGAGAAAAATGTGTATAGGAGCATTATACCGCGTAATGTAAGGCTAAGTGAAGCACCAAGCCATGGTGTACCTATAACACTGTATGATGCGAAATCTAAGGGAAGCGAAGCATATATTTCTTTGGCGCAAGAAGTTATTGCAAAAGCCATGTGATGATGAATAGGGGGACATACCAATGAAAAAAGGCTTAGGCAAAGGGCTTAACGCACTAATTGCGCATACGGAGATTCCATCTGGTGGAGGCACGAGGGCGGATGAGGAGATTTTTGAGGTAGAAATATCTAAGGTTGCGCCAAATCCAGACCAGCCCAGAAAGCATTTTGAGGAGAGCCAGATAGAGGAGCTAGCGGAATCTGTGGATGCTTTTGGGATAATACAGCCATTGGTGGTAAAGAAAAATGGGGATAATTATATAATTGTGGCTGGAGAGCGTAGATGGAGAGCGGCGCAAAAGGCAGGGTTGAAGCGTGTGCCCATCATCATCAGAGAATACTCTGACATGCAGACCCTCGAGATTGCCTTAATTGAGAATGTGCAAAGGGAAGACCTAAATCCTATAGAAGAGGCAAACTGCTATAAAAGGCTAAGCGACGATTTTGGGCTAAAGCAGGAGGAAATCTCTAAAAAGGTGGGTAAAAGCAGAAGCCATATTTCCAATTGCATTAGGCTTTTGAAGCTAGACCCAAAGATACAGGCTTATATTATTAATGGTCAACTTACAACGGGTCATGCCAAAGCTATTTTGGCTATTGATAACAAAGAGATTCAGAACTATTTTGCTAGGCAGATGGTTGAGGATAATCTTAGCGTTAGAGAAGCGGAAGAGTTTGTTAAGAAATATGGTATGCCGCTAACCGAAGAAGAAAAGCAACGCATAATGGAATCTGGAAGTGAGCCTTCGGATAAAAAAACGGCTGAAAAAAAATATATTAACTTTCAGATGGAATTACGAGGCTTGTTAAGCACTAGGGTTAATATAAAGGACAACAAGACAGGTAGCGGCGGCGGAAAGATAGAGATAAACTATTTTTCTGAGGACGATTTGTCTCGTATCATCGAGATTATAAAGACATCAAGGATATAAATAAACCTCCCGCTTGGAAGAGCGGGAGGTTTCGGTCTAAATAGTAACTTCTTTTCCTGCAAGATTTTTAATGTGCATTGCGGCATTTTTTACCTGCGGGATTAGTAACAGAACTACTGTAATCGTTGCTTCTGTGAATATGTAGCTGCTATTGTATATTATCGAATACCACATTGGATGTGTTCCTTCGGGGGCGTATTGACCGAAGAAGAAGTAACCAGATATAACATGCATTATGAAACGCCCAATAACAGCGACGACAAAACCGATATAAAGCCCGCCTTTTATCTTGTAGAAGAAGCCAGAAAGCCCTAACATGCCGAAAGCCAAAGGGTAGTCTAGCAATAGTTGGAATGGGTGTAGCACCATTGGTCCTTGAGCAAACTGTAGCAAGCCATAGGTAAACCCCGCCACAAGACCAATAGCTGGACCAAATAAAAACCCCACGAATGTCACAAAAAACATGCTCATTGGGGTAACAGAGCCACCCATAGGCATTTGCCATAGCCTAAAGTATGACAATGCAAAAGCTATTGCTAGGGATAAACCAGCATAGGTCAGAACCCTTGTTGAGATTTTGGATTTTTTGAACAAAAAGCCCAAAACCGAGAGGAATAAAGCCACCCCTATTACCAAGGTGATGAATGCACCCAGGTCTGTTAGTTGGTAGTAGCCTTCCCATCGACCTTCTGTGATGAGAGCATTGCGAATTGCTTCAAACATAAAAAACCTCCTTAATCTACATTGGCAAGGAGGGGGTAAAATTACCTAGTTCATAAACTTCCCTTCGTCGGCATTATCCGAATCAGGTACAAGGGTAATAATCTCAGCCTTTCTTAGTGAAAAGCACCCCTAGCCAAACTAACTATATTTAATTTTTTATTGGTTCGCGCGACACCAACAATTACAATGATAAAGCAGTTTTTGTGATTTGTCAATATCAATATACGAAAAAGGTGCAGAAAATGTATAAATTAATTGCTTGTGATGTAGACGGAACGCTTATGAATCTTGATTTTAAGGTAAATAGTGATGATAGAAATGCGATCATGAAGGCACAAGAAAAAGGCGTGATTGTGACACTTTGCTCTGGTCGCTCATATAGGAGTTTAAAAGGCTTTGCGGCGGAGCTGGGCATACCACCAAAAGGAAGCTATCTTGTAGGCTTTAATGGCGGTACAATATATGACTATGAAAATCTTGATGTGGTTAAGCAGGAAGTTCTTGACAAAGATGCTGGCTTAAAGGCTGTGGAGATTTTTAAGTCAAGGGGGCGCGGTGTAGAAATTGTTGTGTATATAAATGGAGAATGCATACTACATGAAACGGATGCAGAGTATGCCATAAAGTATCAAAAAACCAGTCAATGTGACTGGCAAAACACTGATGATATAGTGGAAACTGCAAAGAATTTGGAAGCTATGATAAAAATTATATTTATTGGGGAAAACAGCGACCTGAAAGAACTTGAGGCAGAGCTGGATGGACAATTAGGAGAAACCACTGATACAATTTTTACGGCCGACTATATGCTGGAGGTTTCCCCTGCTGTATGCACCAAGGCAAATGGTGTAAAATGGCTTTGCCAAAAATACGGCATTGATATGTCCGAGGTTATCTGTATTGGCGATAATCATAATGACATTAGTATGCTATCAGAGGCAGGGCTTGGTGTGGCTGTGGCAAATGCCGTGGATGCTGCGAGGGCTATTGCCGACTATGTTACAATAAACGATTGCACAAACGGTGCGGTGGCAGAAGTGATTGATAAATTTATTCTACAGAGCCATTAAATGAGCCATATCTGCCATTTTGTTATGCAGTACAGAGCTTATCAATCTCATATGAGCTGTGTCTTCTAATTCAACATAAATCTGAGAAATTTCTCTTAATAACCTAGATTCTTGAAGCAGGGCGAAAGCTATATCGGTTCTGTAATTTTTTGCTTTTGCAACTTTCATTTCGCTTGGCCCCCATTCGCTTTTTGTTAAGTCTTTGAACAAACCAGTTACGCTTTGAAGTTGCTTTCTTTTATTGCTCAAAAGCTCATCAACAAGCCCCTTTTCTTTTTCCGATATGCCAGCGGCACTTGCCATGCTTTCATAAAAAATGATGCTATTGCTTTCGCCTTGTGCCAGATTTGAAAGTTTTACGATAATATCCCTAGGGTTGGGCATGCCATTAGCTGGTATTGCGTTTGGCATTGTCCCACCTGGGACAGGTTCGAACCTAACATTTGGGTCATTATTTGGGTTTAATAGGTGCATTGGTGGCATATTTTGCTGTGGCATTTGCTGTGGGGTATTGTTAAAGCTTGGCGGAAATGTTCCACGTGGAACATTTTGCGGCATATGTTGTGGCGGAAAATAGTTTTGCTGTGGGGGCATGGGCATATGCATCGGGCTTGGTCTATGCATATTTTGCATACCTTGATTAGGCATATGCGGGAATTGCATACCGCCATGAGGGTTGCCATGTTGTGGTCTGCCGAAAAAGCGACCCATTGGGAATTGTGCCATAATGCCCTCCAGAAAATATCGTCATTTAACTTGAAAACGACTATAGTTATGAATCATTTTATTCTGGGGATGTGGCTTTTGTGAAATGGAAGCAGGCATTGCCGCACCCTCAAGCTAAAGCCCGAGGGTGCGGCAACCCTATGCTAGCACAGCTTGACTTTCTGCCAACTTCTCTATACAGCTTCCACACAAATATGGTCTTATTATGCCATTGCACATTAATAACACAGTTGATACATAATCTATTATTATTCGATTCGATGAGATGCGTTTACATTGTCATTTAGTTCATCTTGGAGCTTGGAAGCGAAATTTGACCCCTTTTGATGCTCTACAGACATATTGTGTTCAAGACCCATTAGCTGGACTTCTAAATTGGCTCTTTTTTTCTTCGAGATTTAAAATCTCACTTTGAAGACCCAGTTCTTTGGATTGCAAGTTGGATATTGTAGAATGGACTTGGGAAAGTTATGCCGAAAACAACCACCCCTATACAACACGCCAACCTCACATGGCTGGGTTGTGTGTTATATAGGGGTGGTTTCGCCTTCGGCGTTTCGGTAAACTTGCTCTGCGGGGTCGGAAGGCAAAAGCACACAGACACACAACCTTGTGTTTTGAAACACCAAAAGAATTGTTATGTATTGGGGTATAAAAGAACTTGACAGAGCCGCATGTGGTAGATATAATGAGTGTATAATTTAAAATGTAACATAATATACCAATTGTGCATGAATGAAATGACCTTATTTCCATATTTGCAATATGGCTGATGGCGAGCATGTAGTTTACAATACCCTAAGAAAATATATGGTGGCACTACGAAGGAGGAACTATTATGGAAAAGAACTTTTACAAAAACACAGAAAATGATAACCTGATGACACTGATTATTGATTTGATATGAGGATTGGAACTAGATATCTACCTCTTAATAGATAACTTTGAGAATATCTATGGCAGAGATATCCACGGTATGATTGGGCGATTGAGACTATTCTTGACCGAGTCCGAGAATGAGCTTCTACAATCTTAGGGGATGGCATGGTTTAGAGAAAATTGAGGAATGGTGAATGGCAGGCGCATTCCGAATATCGAGATGCTTAATAGTGAGATTGCTGCTTGGGAATCCGAATACAACAGTCAGCGCAAGTGCATTGACTGGCAGTTTACAACAGAAGATGCTCGGGTTAAATTGCGGATGTTACATCCTGTGTTTCAGGTGAGTTGGTGTAGTAGAGCCACATTAATTTTTTAAGGAGCGTGTTGGTGTGAAAAAAACATTATTAGCTTTACTTGTATTACTACTGTCTATGACGATTTTTATTGCATGTGGCGAGAATGACCGCGAGGTATTGGATGATTATACCGTTGAAACCGAAGATATCATTGAAGGTATTGAGGATGATGTCGAAGGAGTTGTTGCACTTGTACTCGACATCCAATTCAACGAAACAAGTTCAATAATAGCCACCACAACAGGCTATACCTATACAGCCCAACTAGGGCGAAGAACCTATATGTTCAGAGGTGATAACGAAGATGCAAATACAGTATTTGTAAACACTGTAGAAGTAATAGCACAAGGATTGGAGAAATTTATAAATATACCAGATGCACAATTTAGAATAAATGCATCACCTGCTGACCCATTAAGCTATACCTTCACGCATAATGAGTTAAGCATCAATTTTGATAATAACGATACCTTTGGCTGGTTTACTCATGCTATGTCAAGGGGTAATTTGCCTGTTTGGTTATCTGTTGGGTTAGAAGCATACATAAGAGCTGATGCTGGTATGTTTAGCCCAACACATGATATCTCTACACAAGAGCTAGGGCTATCAAGACCATTTGGGGATATATCTTTTGTGCCTGAGATGTGGGGTACGGTAGAGATGAACACAGCTATAGATATTGCATATCTCTTTGTAAATCATCTTTCTGAAAATAATTTACTAGAAAACCTGATCGAAACATATATGGGTGGTGATATTGCAACGGCTAATGAGATGGTGGAAGGATATTTCTATAGCTACTTTGGCGAAGAGATGGATGTGTCGCTTAGGCTTGATTATTTTCATACTAATAGTAGTTATGCAATAGTGGCTACTGATGAGCTAGGCGTTTATAATTTTGCCTTTGAATGCTTTACTTCGGCTCTTTCTATAGAGTATATTAGAGAGTATAATGTTTTCCTTAATGCTTCAACTGCTTTTGTTATTGATACGTTTGCGCGGTTTACATATGTAGAACCTCTTCCTTTGAGGACTACTGTTTGGCATGATGCAGTGGGGAGTGCAGGTGGTCTCTATTTCCCAGGAACTGGTATAATACATCTGTTTAACTCCGCGAGAACCCCTGGGCATTTATTCGCCATGGCTCACGAAGTATCTCATGCGGTTTCTATTGATATGATATCGGAATCTGCTTGGGTTGTCTTTGAAGAAGGTTTTGCTACTGCTGTGAGTTATTTGTTTTATGAATCTGATATCGCGACAAATCTTCGCCTGACAAGCAGTGTGATTGATGAAATCTTTGTAAGAGCTCCTGAGATACCGTTTTTTAGTGTAGATTTTGTTCATGCGAGTGCGTACTATATGCTAACCTACACAGATTACACCGATGCCAGTAGTGAGTTTTTTGGTTGGAGGCAAGCCACTGCAAACCCGCAAAGCGATAGTATAATACATGCCATCTACTCCCCATTTACTGGCACGTCTTTTGTGGCGTACCTAGTAGACACATACGGCGTTGAAAGCTTTATGGGTGTTATGTGGGATATTGATAACTTTGTCAACGCATATGGCAGAGATATACATGGCATGATTGAAGAGTGGCGTGAGTTTTTGCATGAGTTTTATCACTATACATATGATGGCTCGTGGGATGAGAGGATTCGGTGGATGTTTTATGGATAATGATAGTTAGCTGATACACGTATTTTGAGTGTCTCCCAAGAAGCGCAGAACGGATACAATTGCTTTTAGGATAGTCGAGACCTTCATTGTTATTAGTTGTGGTTTTGGCGATGCATCTGTATGGGCTCAACCAAGCCTGAAGGGTTGATGACAAATCAATATCAAACATGATTTCAACATAGAAATATTTACAAAATCTATAACATAATATGAACAAGTCATTAATTTTGCCTAATAAGCCCTGCGTTTCTTTGGGTTTCAATGAGTTTTTTACCAGTAAACCAACCCTTTTTAATAATATTTATAGCTTTTTGCATTATATCAAAACGAGATTTGGCATGAAATAGCTTAATGCTTTGTGAATAAAAAAGATGACAAGTTGGAGGATATCAGATGAAACTAACAACCCACATAATCCCCATAGACATAGACAACGAAGAAAAACTAATAGTGAACTCTCTCAACGGAATAATGGATAAAATAGGTCAACCCATCTTCGATATAATCCAAAGATGGTACGGGCTTGATGAGATAACCCCAGAAACCGAAGTAGAGGTATCAGAATTCTAAAAACAAACGAACAGCAGACACAGGTGTCTACAACAGGCAGTGATGGCAACAGTGATAAATAGAAAAATTGCGGGAACTGCCAAAAGCTTTATAATAAAGATTTGGTAGAATGTCCTCATTGCAGACATAAAGCATAACAAAATTCCCCTCCTTGGAGGGGATGTTTGTTGCTCGTTTTAGAGCAAAAAACAGGGGTGGTTCACCCGCCCCAAAAAACGTTCTCTTTCTCTACCTCACTTCCGCGCCTCCAGCCTACATATCCCAATCCCTGCCGCAGAGAACCTCTCCTCATACTCCGTCATGATATTTCCCTCAAACCCGCTGCCATGTAAATCCCGCGTAACATTACTAAGCTCCCAGCCAGCCTCTTCAAATTCCTTCAAAGAAAAGTCAAAAAGCAACACATTATCCGTCTTAAAAAACGCCTCTTTAGTCGCCATTATCCCCTCATAGCGCGCCAAAAACCCACGATGCGTCAGCCTGCGCTTATGCCATCTAGCACGGTCGCGCCATGGGTCACTAAAATTCAAATATATCCGCGAAAGCTCACCCTCCGCAAACACATCTGCAATATCCTCCGCATCATCACAAAAAATAAATAGATTAGGCAAATGCCCCGCAAGCCTTGCCCGCCGCAGAGCCATGCTCATAATCTTGCTATACTTTTCCATGGCCACAAAATTTATATCAGGATAGCGCAAAGCATTTTCAACTATAAACTTGCCCTTGCCGCAGCCAATCTCAAGATGCACAGGGTTGTCGTTACCAAAAATCTCTCGCCATCTCCCTTTGCATTCCCTAGGATTCGCTATATACATCGGATTCTCAGCCCGCTCTCGCTCTGCCCACACCTTTTTACGTATTCTCATCTATGACACCATTTCCCCAATATTAATCTCTCGTATCTCGCCATAATCCCGTACAAACTTATCCTCATCCATCAAATTCTTCAAGAATTTATCCTCAAACACTTCACTAGACACAGGCGGGCTGAAGTAGAAGCCCTGTAGCAAATCAGCATCCATATCCATCAATATACGCGCCTGCTCCAGCCGCTCAACACCTTCCACGCACACAATATAATCCATTATGTGGCAAAGATTAATAATGGCCGCCACAAAATCCCTATTATTCTTATTGGTCTCTATATCCGCCACAAATGCGCGGTCTATTTTAAGCTCACAAACAGGCAAATCGCGCAGATAACCAAGAGAAGAATAACCTGTCCCAAAATCATCTATGGCTAAGCGTATACCATGCTCTTGTAACTCTTTCAGTGTACTCGCGCGTGTATATGACCCCTCTTGCACAACAGATTCTTCCGTTAGCTCCAAGAAAATATTTTCCTTAGACAGCCCTTCAGAATCCATCACAGCAAGCGTTTCCTCCGCTAGGCCGCTCTTTGCTGCCCTGGTCGGCGACATGTTTACATTTATAACCAAGTCTTCAAAGCCAGTCATCCTAATCCATTGTGCGCATTGCTTTGCAGCACTTCTAAAAATCCAACCCTCTACCTCAGGAAACATGCCTATGTTCTGCAATGTAGGAATAACAATGCCAGGCGACACAATCTTACCATTGGCATCACGCCAGCGCAGCAATGCCTCGCCACCTATAAACATATTGAGCGACGTAGAAAACAGCGGCTGATAAAACACCTCAAAGCCCCTAAAGTCATCCAGCACACACTCTCTTATCTCTGCTTCTAGCCTTAGGCGAGCAAAATGCTCTTCTTTATCTTTTGGCGTAAAGAAGTTCATGCTATTTTTTGTCATCTTTGCTTTACGCAATGCCAGCTCTGCATTTGTCAAAACATCATCCACTGTATCCTTTGAGCCAAACTCCGCCGCTCCAATAGATACCGTCATTTCCACATAGCTTTCATCCACCAAGAGTCCATTGGAAGAAAACATATGAATCTGCGCACAAAGCGACTCTGTATTCTCAAATGTATCAGATTGTACATATATCACAAAGCGATTGCTCTCAAAATGATAAAGCTTGTTTTCAGGCGGCACAAGAAGCGTTAAGAGTGCGCCATATTCCGTAAGCAATCTATCGCCCACAGAAAGTCCATGTATAGAGTTTATATTACCAAAGTCATCTATATCCACCATCACGATATAACCTTTATCCATGCCCTCCTCAAGCCCAAAGGCACTAATCTCCGACATAACAGCACTCGCCGCATTAAAGTCATAGTTAAAAGCAACGCGGTTAGGCAAACCAGAAAGCTTATCCACATTTCGTATCTCATCCAAATAGCTAGAAAACTGCCTCATGCTATCCAGATTAATAAGCGAACCCGCTATCAAAACAGGTGCGCCGCCCTCATCCAAAGAACATTTGCCAGATAGCGCAACCCAAAATGGCGCATCCTTTTTGCCCTTTAGCCTAAATTCTGTCTTAAAAATCTCCGTTTCACCATATAGCACAGATTCCAAGGCAGATGTAAAGGCATGGCGGTCAGCAGGAATGATATATTCCAGCCAAGTTTCTAGTCCATTGTTCATGGTTCTTGTTTTTGTAGACACAAGGTCATATATCTTTGAAGAAAACTCAAACACATTTCTTTCCATGTCAAATATAAATACGCAATCGGCACTGCCTTCTATTATCAGGTTATTTAGCTCCTCATTACGCATCTGCTGTGTTATATCATCAACAACGCCAGCCATCATCTCAGGCTTTCCATGCTCATCTTTTGTACTTTTGCCTTTAACCAGCAGCCATTGCATAGATTTCATATATTTGTTATATACATGCATCTTAAACTCTGCACGGTCAGTAGAGTTTGTTTCTATTTTTCTCATAGCCTCCAAAAAGTCATTTTTATCGCTTTTCCTCGGCATAAATTCCAAGATGGTCTCCAAAGCATTAGTAAAACTCGCGCTATTCAAAACAAAATCTCTTGCAAAATTATCATTAACAGTTATCATGTCCGTCTTAAAATTATAACTGAACGTGTAGTCAGAAGCCCCCTCAGCAGCCAGCACACTAATCTTTTGCGCCCGAATTTGCTCTGTAAAGTCAGTAATAACACCCAGCACCATATTTTCTGATAGGTTGTAGCGTTCATCCCGCTCCATTTCATATCTTTCTATGTCCTCAGAAGTAATAACCTTTAAAGACACCCAAATATGGTCACCCTCATTCAGCGGCAATCTAAATACAACAAACTTTTTATCGCTCACATCATTTTCTACAGCGGCATCTATCATGTTTTTAAAGAACACATGGAGCCTTTCCCAATCTTCTTTATGGGTATGCTCTATAAAATCCGCATAAGACATAGCAACACCCTCATTTGCCAAGCCAAGCCGCCTTGCAGATTCTGGGCCAAACTCCATCATGCCCGAGTTTAAATCCATAGAGAAACTACTAAGCATATTAACACGCATAATGGTACTAATGCGCGCAAAATCCTCCCTTATGCCTGTAACCTCTGTTTTTTGCTGGTCATTCTCCATTTTCGAACTCTGTCCGTCAGCATCCAAGAAGTCCGTAACAACTCTGTTGCGCCCAGACTGCTTTGCGGCATACAGGGCAGCATCAGCCAGTTCTATTATGGAGTATGGGTCATTGTCGCCCGTTGGTATGCGGCTTGCAAGCCCAACAGATAGGGTGATATACGGATTTTGTATATTTAGCGGATTTGAGATTTTAAGCTCCTCCACACTTTCGCGTATGCTTTCAGCAAATTTTAGTATATCATCGCCTGGTTCATTAGCAACAACAGCCACAAATTCCTCGCCGCCAAAACGCGCAAACATATCACCACGCCGCTGAAACTTAGCCGAAATAGTGTCCGCTATGCTAATGAGGCATTTATCACCCTCTACATGCCCAAAATTATCATTAAACAATTTAAATCGGTCTACGTCCATCATCATAACAGATACTGATTGACCCTTCTTGCGAGCCTCCGCCCAAACCTTAGCGATATATTCATCAAATGCACGGCGATTGCTAATTTTCGTCAGCGCATCGGTGGTAGATAGCTGCATCAATGTTTCCTTTTGCTCCGCCACCCTCTGACTTTCCAAGAAATAATTCAAATGATTGGTTTTAATAAAGGCAGAAACAATCATGGCAACAAACGTCAAAATAACAGAATAAACAGAGCTAACAGTATATACGTCCATGGGATATTCAAAAACAACTTTCGCCATGATAGTAGCAACAAGATATATCACCACCATAAGTTTAGCAGTGCGCTTTGTAAAAATAGGTAAAGTAGAGATAAGCATAACGCCACCCAAAAAGCGTATAGGATTAAAAATGCCATAGAAAAATTCCGTGGTCACAAAATCGTCCACAATAAGGATTGCAAAGGCAAAAATATACATGTAATTTAGTATTTTTGGCTCTCTTTCAAATAAAAATCGAAATTTTTTCGTTGCAAAGCTTGCTAAAGCAAGAAAAATGAAGTAAAATACAGAGTATATGATGTAAGTGGATGCAGATGGCATTGTTTGCACACTAAACATAACAGGGTAAAGCACAAAATACACTATGATGGACGAAACACGATGCAACGCCATAAGCAAATAGAAGTAAGGCAAACGCTGTGCGTTTTGCCCATTACGAAATCCATCGTAGGCATCCTTGTGCTTTTCAGGAATCCTTTGGAATAATAGATTTTTTACAAAAGCTCTTGCGCCCTGTTCTATATTGTCATTATATTCCATGTTTGTTCACTCTCCATCAATAGTAGTATACACTTTTTTTGTAAAATTTTCAATAATAATTTGGAGGTGTTTTTTAAAATGGCAAGAAAAATACTTGTGGTAGATGACGAAAAAAATATCGTTGATATTGTAGCCTTTAATCTGCACAAAGAAGGCTATGAAGTAATAGTAGCAAGGGATGGCGAAAAATGTCTGGAGGCATTCGAAAAAGAGTCGCCAGACCTTGTTATCCTAGATATCATGATGCCAAAAATGGACGGTTATGAGGCTTGCCGCAAAATAAGAGAAAAATCTCAAGTGCCAATCATCATGCTTACAGCCCGCGCCGAAGAGGTTGATAAGGTTCTGGGACTTGAGCTTGGCGCAGATGACTATGTCGTAAAACCCTTTGGCGTACGCGAACTTTTAGCACGCGTAAAAGCAAATCTCAGGCGCAAACAAGCACCAGCAGAAGAGGGAAGCGGCGGTATTATGCGCTTTGGCGACATAGAAATAGACACAGGCCGCTACGAAGTACGCCGCGGCGGCAACTCCCTAGAGCTAACACATCGCGAATACGAGCTAATAAAATTCCTGGCCACACAAAATTCGCAAGTATTTAGCCGCGAGCATTTACTAGAGCGCGTATGGGGCTACGAATATTTCGGCGATGTACGCACAGTAGACGTAACAATACGCCGCCTCCGCGCAAAAGTAGAAGAAAACCCCGAAAGTCCCAAATACATACTTACAAAGCGCGGAGTGGGTTATTATTTCAAGTCAGAGTAGGGGCGAACTGTGTTCGCCCGCACAAAGTGAGGATATATGAGCATACGCTGGAAACTAACAATGATGTTTATAGCTCTGGTTTTTTTGGTGATGATGGTAACAGGCACTTTCATCATCATGACTTTGCGCCTCCAAGAAGAAAACACCCAAGCCGCGGATCTAGCCGCCAGAGCGCAAATGATTCAAGCAGTTGTTATAAACGCAACCTTCCAATCTCCATATTTTGACCCTGATGCTGGGCGCGACTCTTTAGAAGAACTTCTAGCCCACAGTTTCGCTGGTGTAGAAATGGCCCTCATCCCGCCTGACACAGAAGTTTTTCTTATAAGCGGCGAAAACCGCGCCACTTTGGGTGCGACCACAGGCAATTTTGATACACAGCACATGGGGCAGGTAGTCATCTCCGCCCTTAGCGGACAGCCCATGTTTTTGCCGCCATGGCAATCAGGCAGCTCCAATAACGACATGTCTTGGTTTGAATACGCAATGCCCGTTTTTTTCGAAGGCTCAACCCTCCCCGATTTTGTTATATATGTACGGGCAGATGCAGAAAACTTCACAGAAAGCCTACTAAGCACAACATACACCATAGGTTTCAGCGTGCTTATCGCTATACTAATGGCATCCGTGCTAGCCTTGGTTTTCTCCAATTCACTTACACAAAACCTTCTGCGCCTAAACAAACGCATCAAGGATTTCAAAGTAGGTGTGGATAGCAAACCCATAGCCATAGGCTCTATCAAGGACGAGATAGGTCAGCTCTCCGAAAGCTTTAGTTCCATGGCGGCAAACCTAGATAAAACCATGGCAGCCGTTACCAACGAAAAAAACAAAATGGAAATCATAATGTACAGCATGACAGACGGCGTGCTTGCCTACGACGAAGAAGGCGTGCTAATACATTCCAATTACGCCTGCGAAGAACTTCTAGGCATAGACGGCATAGGTCGCATGAGCATGTCAGAGCTTTTTAAAGAAATCGGCATAGATTTTCCCGAGGGCAAATCCATAGATAATGTGGAAGACAGCATAATAAATCTCGGCGACAAGTACGTAAATATCAATTTCAACCCATATAAAAGCTCTGGTGACGACATCCACGGCGTTATCCTCGTCCTTCAAGACATAACAAAACATATGCTGCTAGACAATATGCGCAAAGACTTCGTAGCAAATGTATCACACGAAATCCGCACACCCCTTACCACCATAAAGGGTTACGCCGAAACCCTACTGGACGGTGCAGGCGACAGCCCAGATTTGCGCAACGAATTTCTTTCTGTTATCAACAACGAAGCAGACCGCATGACAGCCATAGTTAGGGACCTGCTAGAACTCTCCCGCTTCGACTATAACCGTCTGGAGTTTGACTTCAAATCAACCGACCTCGTGGCCCTCGTGGCCGCAAATGTCCGCCAACACTCCATAGCAGGCGATAAAGAAATCACATTCACCACCGCCTCAGAAACCGCAGATGTATATATAGACCCAGAGCGCATAAACCAAGTGTTGGACAATATCATCACCAATTCCCTGCGCTACAGCGGCGATGATGCCAAGGTAGACGTAGAAATACGCGAAAGCAGGCTCTACTACATGGTATACATCACAGACAATGGCATAGGCATTCCAAAAGAAGACCTACGCATGGTTTTTGAGCGTTTCTACCGCGTGGACAAAGCCCGCAGCCGCGAACTAGGCGGCACAGGGCTAGGGCTTTCCATAGCAAAAGAAATAATGGAAGCCCACGGCGGCAGAATCAACGCCTCCAGCGAACTGGACCAAGGCACAACAATGATGCTGCGTTTCCCAAAAGATTTCGTGACAGATAAAAACGACGCAGCCCTAAAACCAACCACATAAAAAATCCCCCTTCTAGGAGGGGGATTTTTTATGCAAATTGCTCCAAAACGCATACTTGGGGTGTTGTGTGTTTTTTTTCTACTCGGGAGGCATACACATAATAGGTCCATCGTAATAATCATCGTAAAAGTCATCATTAAACCCAACCTTCTTTTCCACATCCCCTTTCGACCCTTTCTTACCCTTATCCGCCGCCAATTCACGACCCCTATCAACCATCATCTCATCAACACTCGTCCCAAAAAAATCACAAATATCAAGCATGGTCTTAACGCTTGGTGTTCTTTCACTTCTTTCTATCAATGCCACATAAGCTGTAGATAAACCCAAGCATTTCCCAACATTTACAGCCGAAAGCCCCCTATCTTTGCGGGCCGCCCTCATATTCTTACCAAAGGCCTGCAACCTTTTTGTAAACAACTTATCTCCACTCATGGATTTAACCTCCCTTATTTTTATAGATTTTCTTTGCTAATTACAGAGTACCATGGGTAGTTTGACTTGTTAAACCGCAATCGTAAATGTATTCGACAATTATTTACATAAAATGGTATAATATGGAATTATCTATTTTACTTGATATGGCGCGGTTTCATGAAAAACTTTAACATATGTATACATACAGAACAAATAAAATAACGGAAAGGATTTGAGCTCTTTCCGTTTATATTATAGATAAACCCTTCAACACCGTCATTGCGAGGAGGGCTTTAGCCCGACGTGGCAATCCATATAACCCGCAAAGGCTGTAAATATCACCTTTAGGGTGTGTGTGGATTGCTTCGCCAAGGCTCGCAATGACGGCGCAGAGGGCTTTGTCATTAGTTTGAGCGGAAAGGGCTTAAATTCTTTCCGTTGTTAGGTCATTACTAAAACGTAATTATATTGTTGATTATGTCCATTTTTTTGAGAAATGGGTATATTACCCTTCCATATCAGGGCATGGTATTATGATTCTTGGGATTCTGGGGTCTATTATATCTCCAGGGTCAGCATAAGCATTTGTGCCAGCAGTTAATAGAATGACCACTACCAAAAGCATTGACAATAATTTTTTCCTCACAATAGCTCCCCTCCTTTGTAAACAAACATCCACTCGTAAATATCGCACATTTCTTTATGTGATATAACTTACTTTTTACTCTTCCATATCAGGACAAGGTGCTACAGTTCTTGGGATTCTGGGCCACGGCCATATTTCCCAAGGGTCAGCATAAACAGTTGTAGCAAAAGTGAACACCATAATCATCGCTAAAAGCATTGACAGTAATCTTTTCTTCATAATAACTCTCCTCCTTTGTCAAAAAACATCTCCTTATAAATATCACGCATTGCTTTTTTTAATATAACTTACCGTTTATTCTTCTATTTCAGGGCATGGTACTACAATTCTTGGGATTCTGGGCAATGTTCCTCCCCCAGGGTCTTCGGCGTAGATATTTGTGCCAAAAGTCAAAAAAATAACCACTACCAAAAACATTGACATTAATCTTTTCCTCATAGTAAACCCTATCCTTTGTTGAAAAACATCTCTTTATAAATATCACGCATTGCTTTTTTTAATATAACTTACCGTTTATTCTTCTATTTCAGGGCATGGTACTACAATTCTTGGGATTCTGGGCCATACATCCCCAGGGTCTGCATATGCAGTTGTAGCAAAAGTGAGCATCATAATTGTTGCTAAAAGCATTGACAGTAATCTTTTCTTCATAATGACTCTCCTCCTTTGTTGAAAAACATCTCCTTATAAATATCGCGCATTGCTTTCGTCATTAAAGAAGCTTTTGAGGATTTCCTAGACTTCTCGTAATGCAACTCCAGAAGTTCATAATAACTTATAGCCTCGAAATTAAGATGGATTTTCATAAAATGCGGTATGGTTACATTTTCTATATATTCAACAGATTCTTTATTAAAAATTGTTACTCGTTTATTTATTTCAATAGCGTGTTCTAGGGATTCAAAAATTATTGAATACTTAGTTTCTGTTCCATAAAACACCTTTGCTTCTTCAAGCACCTTTTCAGCTTTAAAAGTCTCTCTAGGCTTTAATAAACAACATATCTTATAATAAAATGACCATGGGTGATAATTAGAAGTTGTTTTTACAATACTTAATGTTTCGTCAAAATACTCTATGGCTTTCTCCAAATTTTTTGAGCGTTTGCATAGCAACCCAAGATAAAATAACGACAAAATAGTGCAATGATCATTACCGATGCCTTTTGCTTGCACAAGGCATCGATTCAATACCTCTTTAGCCTCAATAAATTCTCCGACCATAATATAGGCTCTAGCAAGGGTAATATTTATACCTATATCGGTTATTGTTAATCTTTTCCCGTTGTTTTCTTTGCGGATTTCACCTAGAAAAATTATGGCGCGATGTGATAGACCAACATTTATGTAGCAAGTAGAAATGTTAATATAGAGTGTTTCATTGTCCTCTGTTGAAATGCCTTTAAAGGATTTTGTCAGTTCATAAGCCTGTAGATAGAATTTCAATGCACTCTTGTTATCACTGTAACGCATTGAATATAAAGAACCCATCCTATGATAATAATGATATGTCAGCTCTGTGTTCATTTTATCTTTAACACGGTGAAGGTAGTCCAGTTTCTCCTTAGCAGTATCAAAATCCCTCTCGGTTAGCAGTAATAAAACCTCAAACAAACGAAAATATATAGCTAAATCAGGGTCGCAAGGTTCAAGATTAATAAGGGGCAACATCTCTTTATGTAGCTTTCTTGCCCTAACCAGCCTTTGGTCTCTAATAAGGTCGCGCCATACATGCAAGCGTTCCCTAAAAGTCGCCCTCTCAAAATCTGTTAAAGGCATATTCTCTATTTTAAAGTATTTTTTAATAGCCTCTAATTCTTCTGGTTTGTATGCTTCTTCGCCAATTTCCACACGAGATATTTGCGCCGCGCTAGACCATATGTTTTCTGACAATTCTGCCTGCGTAATACCCTTGGCTTTCCTTAGTAGCCTAATCTTTTCCCCAATTGAGGGGTTGTTGGCACTTTCTATCTTTGATGTTATACCCATAGGCATCACCCCCGCTACCAAAAATATACATCAAGTATATCACAGTTCGACACCTCCTGTCAAGAAGTTTTTTATACAAAAATTAAACTTTGTATGAGCGGCACTTTGCCGCCAAATATCGCACAATTCCCCTATGCCAACACCTCTCTAGGTACAATAACCCCATTTTCCACGCCAAAAACCCTAGCACCACCTTTGCCTAAAAACCCGCTCGTGGCGTTTTCCGCCCCAGTGGATGTTATTACGGCCTGCAAATCCCCAATATTATTGAGCAAATAGTTCTGCCGCCCCTTGTCCAGCTCCGAAAGTACATCATCCAAAAGCAGCACGGGCGGATGACCCCTTTCTTGCTTCACAATCTCTATCTCTGCCAGCTTCACAGCAAGCACAGCCGTTCTTTGCTGTCCCTGTGAAGCAAATGTGCGCCCATCTTCGCCGTTTATCACAAAGCCTACATCGTCCCTATGTATCCCAGCAGATGTAGACCCGCGCATAATATCCACGCCGCGTTTGCGCCTCAATGCCTCCAAAAATTTATCCTCATCCACATCATTATCGTATATTATCTCAAGCACTTCGCGCCCGCCTGTTATATTATGCTGGTTTTGCGCCGCTATTTGTCCCAGTCTATCCACAAAAGCCCGCCGCGCGCGCATTATCTTATTCCCATATTCCACCAACTGCTCATCCCACAATTCTAATGTTTCGCGCAAGCTATCATCCCTATTTATATCCCTTAGTAAATTATTGCGCTGTTGCAACACTTTGTGATACATCCGCAAATCGTGATAGTAAGCAGGGTAAAGCTGGCATAGTTCCATGTCCAAAAAACGGCGGCGGCCCGCAGGGCCAGCCTTCACAAGCGACAAATCCTCAGGCGAAAAAAGCACGACAGAAAGCCTTCCGTACAAATCCCCTAATTTGCGTATGGGCAAGCCATTGACCACAGAAAATTTGCCGTCAGGGCGTATCTCCATGCGCATCTCATCCAATGTGCCACTGCCGCTTCGCGCTTCTATTTTTATAGCCGCCTCTTTTTTGGTCAACATAACAAGGTCTCTAAAGCGGCTAGCGCGATGAGACCTGCCCGTGGCACAAAAATATATACTCTCTAAAAAATTTGTCTTGCCCTGCGCGTTTTCTCCATAGAGAATGTTAATGCCAGACGCAAGCTCCAAATCTGCTGTAGCAATATTCCTAAAGTTTTGTAGCACAACCCTTTGTATATGCATCCTCACAAAATCCTTTAACCATCGTTTGTGCCTTCTCAGAACCCATTATGCCGCCCAAGCACCTTTTGATGCTGCCAGCATCCGTATTAGAAACCACCACAAACCTCTTTTTAAGCGGCATGTATCTATCCAGCAAATGCCTGTTGGCACCAAAAAACCCTTGCTTCCTCTCACAAAACATAAAGAAATAAGCATTGGGATAGTCTATGTAGTTTGGTAGAACGTAATATGCCAAATCTGACCTACAAAGTGTTATGAAGATTTTATTCACATCATCCTCGGCATACGGGCAAATCTTGTCCTTGTAATAAGAACCTGTGTTCAATAATGGGTTGTGCGTATTTTCCACATGGCGAAATATCTAGGTCGCACATCTCAAGCAATGTCACCTCATGCTCGCCTATATGCTGTTCTTCTATAAATCTAGCAATGTCATGACAATTGCCGTTGCCGCGCCCACTAAAGTTAATTATGCATATTTTCATAACGCATCCCTAATTCCTCAATCTAAGCGGCAACACCAAATATTTATAATCATCACTACCTTCCACCTTTATAACACAAGGTGTAATAGGTGTAATAAACTCCATGCTTATCCTCTCGTAATCAAGCACTTTAAGTACATCCGTCAAATAGCGTGGGTTAAAGCCAATCTCTAGGTCAGCTCCGTCTTGCTCTACCCCTATTTCTTCATAGGATGCGCCCATCTCCGTATTGGATGTAACAACTATGCGCCCTTCAGCTATTTTCAGTTTCACAGGGTTTTTCTTAGAGTCCCTAGATATAAGCGAGGCGCGCTCTATGCAGTCCAAAAGGTCTCTGCGGTCAACATTCACAAGGGTTTCCGTTTCTTTGGTAAACATATTCTCATATTTTATAAACTCGCCGTCCAAAAGCCGCGACACCACAACGCAATTTTCCAAATCAAAAAGTATATGTTTGTCCGTAATATAAAAAGTCGTCATAGAATCCGCTTCTGTCGGCAAAATTTTTGCTATTTCACTGAGGGTTTTGCCAGGTATAACAACTTTTATTTCCCTAGAACTATTCTCAAACCCAAAACTTCTAAGAGATATCCTAAAACCATCCACAGAAATAAGTTTTGCACCATTTGCATCAATCTCTAAAAGCTCACCGCACAATACAGGTTTAGAAATATCTTGAGAAACAGAGAATATGGTCTGCCTTATCATATCTTTTAATTCCGCAGAGGGCAAGCTATAGGCATTATCTTTCTCCACATCTGGCAGCGCAGGAAACTCCTCACCATTCATCCCAAGTATCTTAAATTCTGATTTCCCAGCCTTTATAATAGTGAGATTCTTTTCATCCACATGTATCTCAACACTATCACTAGGCAATCTCCTAACAATATCAAAAAACACGCGCGAATCAAGCGCAACTGTTCCATTTTCAAGCACCTGAGCATCTATATTTTTGGTTTCTATTGCCATCTCCATATCATTTGCCATCAATTTGAAACCATCATCTATGGCAGTTAGTAAGCAACATTCCAATATCGGCTGGTTTGCCCTTCCCGTTACTGCTCTTGACACAGTATTTATACTTTCTACCAACAAATTCTTAGCACAGACAACTTTCATGCCATAACCCCTCCTCTGTATTCACAAACACACCTTACATACTATTTTAAAATAGTAGTAGTAATAGTAGGCAGCGTGGATTCGTGGAAAACCCACCAAAAGATGACCATACAGGTAATATTTCACGTTGATATCACCATGGAAAACTCATCAACTTTCCAAAACTTTTCAACACAATTAACATTCACTGACAACACAAACCCCAATCCACATCTTGTCCACACAGAACCCACAAACTTACCAACACTAATCTCCCTTAATCCTTTTCTCTAACTCCTCTATCTCTTTTTGCAACTTCTGGTTATCTTCTAGCTCTGCTGTTATTTTATCACAAGCATGTACGATGGTAGAGTGGTCTCTTCCTCCAAAGTTCACACCTATATCTTTTAGTGGTCTATGCAATATCATTCGCGATAAATACATAGCAACATGCCTTGCGTATGTAATAGTTTTTGTGCGTTTTTTGCTGCATATCTCCTCATGAGTAATGCTATAATATGCCGCCACAACCTCTTGGATATATTCTACATTAAGCTCTCTTTTTTCATTTTGGTTTATCATGTCCGCAAGTGTACGTTCAGCAAAATCCACGGTACATTTGTTATTGGTTAGCTTAGCCCTTGCTGTTACAGTGTTTAAAGCCCCCTCCAACTCACGTATATTAGAAGAAATCACTTTAGCGATATAATATATAACCTCTCGGTCTACATCCATGCGCTCCATCTCTGCTTTTTTTTCCAATATAGCTATGCGTGTTTCCAAATCAGGCAATGTAATGTCCACAGTAAGCCCAGACCCGAAGCGAGAGCGAAGCCTGTCCTCTAAAGACTTTAGTTCATGCGGTGGTTTATCGCTTGTCAGCACAATTTGTTTGTTATCATTATGCAAAGCGTTGAAAGTATGGAAAAACTCCTCCTGAGTACCCTCTTTATCCGACAAAAACTGTATATCATCCACCAAAAGCACATCCACTGTACGATACTTGTCCCTAAATTCCTGATTCTTCTTATTGCGAATAGAACCAATAAACTCATTCACCAAATTTTCGGACGATGTATACAAAATTTTTGCATCTGGCTCATTGTACAGTATATGATTACCTATAGAGTGTACTAAATGTGTTTTACCAAGCCCTACATCCCCATGCAAAAAAAGTGGGTTATATCTAATACCGGGCTCTTCTGCCACCGCCATAGCGGCGGCATAAGCAAATTCATTACTCTTTCCTTTAACAAAGCTATCAAAATGAAACTTTGGTCTAAGGTTTGCGTTATTAGCAATGCTGCTTGGTGTTTTGGTTTCCTCGTTGTTTTCTATATCAGACTCCAATTTAATAACAACCTTTAAATCCCTGCCTGTTACCTGTTTTACTGCCGACACAATTTTGCTATGGTATCTTTTGCCAGCCGTCTCCAAAACATGTTGGTTTTTTGCCAACACAACAAACTCCCTTTCATTAACCTCATACGGTCTGATAGGAGTTATCCAACTATTAAATGCGGCAGGGTTAAAACCCCCATCACTCATGCTTGCCTTGATATCTTCCCAAAGTTTTTCGACAGAACCAATTTCCATTTTTACCCCCTATGACACCTGAATCTTGAATTTCATTTTTTGACATAAATCTTTCAACATGTCCCAAAAAACTTATCCACAAAATTCACAGGCATTTTAAAGAACTTTCAAGAAAAGAAGGTACTTTATCCACAAGTTTATCCACAAAATGTGGAGAAGTAGCCATTTTCTCCACACTCATTATACCAAATCTCCTCAATTTTTACAACAACTATAACAACCCAAAATTAGTAAATTATATTTTGTTATCGTCGTTATTTCTTATGTATTCAGCCAATTCGCCCTCCATATCACTAAAAAAATTATCATAATCTTTATTATTTATATTATTTTCTGCAAAATCATTAGAATTTTGGGTTTTTGTTTCGTTTACACATCTTGCGTATATGTATTTTGAACAACCATGGATTTTCCAAGGATTCTCTTTATCCACCAAAAGCTCGTTGGTTAAAAAAACATCATCATCACCAGACAAATAAAAAGCTTTAGAAAGCTGCTTGTTACGCGATTTATCATATTCGCTCAAAGGCAAAAAGCTCCAACTATGGCCACCACCTAGCGCGTTAACGCAAAAAAGCTCATCGCCCCTCATAAACATAATATGGAGTTTGTCATCCAACATGTAAACCACAACATTGTGCAAACCCTGCCCCTCTGCCACCACAACACCAGGCGAGAAACCATCCTTACCCTTTTTTTTATATATAAGCCTAGAGCCAAAAACTCCTCTCACCACATATGCAATATGCAAATCGTAAATGGTGGCTAAAAAAGAATGGTCACCAAATTTATGTATGCTAGAATGAACCAAATTGTAACTTCCTATCTCCTTGCCATAGATTTCTCTATAACCAAGCTTGCTTTCAAAGCCGCCACTAAAATACACAGCGAGAAAATGTTTTTTTGCTATAGGTACGAGATTAAACAAACTCTTGTGTTGACCATGCTGTAATATATTTATGTTATCTATATGTTTAACCGCACCCCAAATACCATTTCTTTTTAAAGTTTGCGACATAAGCATACTTGCGCCATCTGCCACAGGCATATCGTATACCAAGTTCACGCCATCATCATCGCTCATAGCAAAATACTGCCCAAACTCCTTTTGTCCAGAGATTAACTCATTCGCAGAGATACCATCATCACCAAGAACACCAGAAAATAAACTACCCACACCATCATGCCAAATCAAAACCACATCTTCATTAATAAGATTAACAGTAAAACCCTCTCTCGCCTGACTTATCAAAACCCTTGGTTTGGACCAAGATGATTTCTCACTGCTATATTCACAAAAATTAATATTGTTATTTCTGCTGTAAAAGCAATACAGCCTACCCTTTATAGAAACAATATAATTCATAAAAACAACCCCCTCCAAGAAAAACCGCCCAATGCGGGCGGTGTGATATTTTATATTGCTTTACTCCTCATCCGTATTTATTTTTTTCACCACCAAAAGCCTTTGCCCATCTCTTAATTCTGCTGTGCTATCTATATCATTTATAGCCGCCAACTCCTCCAAGGATGCATTGTATTTCTTCGCTATGCTCCAAAGAGAGTCGCTCTTTTGTACACATAGAACCACCATGGATGGCATAGAATCCATTTCTTCTTTGTTTAGCGGGCTAAACTCTATGTCGGATATATATTCTGCCTGCACACTCTCCTGCACCAGTGTATCCGCGCTTAACAAAAACCGCACCTCAACCTCTTTGCCAGAAAGCATATTAAACCCAATATGCTCTATGCTCTGCTCCACATCTGCCTCCATACCCAACCTAGCACCCTTTGTTTCTATTACTTGCCTTATCGGCAGGATAGCTTTATGGTTGTACAGTGGCGCATCATCAGAATTGGCAACATACAATATATCCGCCGAAACAATACCCTCCACAACCACCTTATCATCCACCACCTTCTTATCCTCAAGATTCACCACGCCTGTAACAGACAATATCTGCAATATCTCTGGTGCGCCCTCCAGCGTAACAATTTCCTTTACATTAAACTGATTCTTGTTGCGGCACACAAGATGCCTATAGTCCATGCTCTCCTTAGATATTATCAGGTTCTGGTCAATGCAGTATGCATCCTCCAAAATCTCCAATTCTTGATTCTGCGAAATCCGAATATCGGCCCCTATCACAACCTCCAATGCCAATATTCTATCATCACCATCTTCATTAGGGCTAACAGTAACCATGCTATCAATCACATTAAGCAAAACATCCCCAAAATCCCCATCTTTAGCCACTGCCACATCAATAGAGCCAGAGAATGGCAACTCAAACTCCGCAAGCTCTATCACAGAGTCTTCATCCACGCCTTTATATAGCGGTGTCACAATAAGTTCTCCCGAGATGTCCACACGCCCATTTAAAACCCTAATCTCTTTACCTGATATGGTGGTCCCATATGTCAAAAGCTCTCTAATGGCTGGCTTGTTGCTAGGCAACACCATTTCATCCTTTATAGTAAACTCATCAGATGCTTTTTCTATGAGGTTGCTCATGGTGAAGATGGTTGTTTTCTGTTGTGCTATAGGCAACTCCTCTATAGACTGCACAACATTCATAGAAGAATTTTCAGAAACGTCAATGCCAATATCCACAACAGCACGATAATTTAGCTTTCTATCATTAACAATACGATAATCAATATTAGCTATCTCAGAAGAAAGGTTTATCCACATATCAGCGGAAACCCCCTCCATATTAAAAAAATCATCCACAGGCGCAGAAGTGGATATACTATGTACCGATGCCTCTCCGTCCCTAGACATATACAATATCTTTATACCCAGCTTGCCACTATAACTTATCCTATTAGACATGGGATTGACCTTAGATATCACAATACCAGCCTCTGTCTTTAATACAGATGCTATATCTGGCTTTGTATCTGGCACAATTATGTCACCCTCCAACAAAACCTGACTTTTCTCCCTGCCTATATGCTTGCTCAAAACTATCTTTTCTCTTACAAGCTCCATCATAAACCCTCCTGTATTAAATTCCACTAATTAATTATATAGGCTTGTAAGACTTTTTATGATAAATTAATTCATTGATTATGTATAAAAAATAACCCAATTGGAAAATATTATTTATGTGATCTTGTTTAAATGTTGTCCCGAGAGATGACATTGTAAGTTCATAATATCCCCCCTCAATAGTCCGAACCGCTACCCCCTGTGGCTCGGGCTATTTTACATCCACTAAAAAAGGCGACCCACGTGGTCGCCTTAATGCAAACTAAAATTTTATTATCTCTGACTCTGTTATCGCCCTCTCCATCAACCCATCTAACTCATTAATACTACCCTCAATACTTTGGATAATGCTCAGCTTAGGCTTAGTCTCTGGATGTTTAGGCAAAAAAAGCGTACAACAATCATCATAGGGTCTAATAGAAATATCAAAAGTCTCTATCTTTTGTGCAATGGCAATAATCTCGTGCTTATCAAAACACGCCACAGGGCGTAAAATAGGAAGATTAGCTGCCCCTGTCATAGCGTGCAAGCTATGCAATGTTTGGCTAGCCACCTGCCCAACAGAATCACCAGTCACAAGAGCCAATGCCTTTTCCTTAGCCGCTACCTTTTCTGCAATGCGCAACATACTACGCTTTAGCATAATTGTTATTTTCTCTGGTGGTGTTCTGTCCACCAATTTCAACTGAATATCCGTAAAAGGCACGACCATAAGCTTAAACTTGCCACCAAATTGCGATAACTGCCTCGCTAAATCCACAACCTTTTCTTTGGCACGCTCCGAGGTATATGGCGGAGAATGAAAATAAACTGCCGTAAGACCGATGCCGCGCTTTGCCGCAAGCCACCCTGCCACAGGACTATCTATCCCTCCTGAAAGCAAAAGCACTCCCCGCCCAGCAGACCCAGGCGGCAAGCCCCCAAGCCCCTTAACCTCAACATCAGTAGAATATATATAAACAGAATTGCGAATCTCGATTTTCAGTGTAAACTCGGGCGCGGAAAGCTTAACTTTCAGCCCCTCCATATTATTAAGCAAATGCTCCCCAACCAAGCCCGACGTCTCATCTGACCTTAGTGGAAACTGCTTATTAGCGCGCCGTGTGTCCACTTTGAATGTCGTGGGGGTTTTGCAATGCTGTCTTGCATATGCTAGCGCAACATCTTTTATATCATCAAAATCTTGCCCAGCAAGCTTTATAGCTACGCACACAGATGTTATCCCGAAAATCCGCGCCACGAGCGGTATAGCTCTGCCAAAATCTGCACCACTATTCCATTCCACTACAAAACGACCCTGCTCCTTATGCACCCAAAAATCGCCGCAACCCGTAAGATTCTTGCGCACAGCATCTATCAGCATATTTTCGTAAATATAGCGATTCTTCCCGCGCAGGGCTATTTCGCCATATTTTATTATCAATACTTCTTTGGTATTTTCCACTTTTGCTACCTCATCTTCCTTAATTTCCGCAAAATCGCTATATTACGTATAAATGCTTCTGCCGCTTCTTTTATCTCTTCTTGGGTGGTTTCTGGCGAAAAACTTATGCGTACAGCACTTTGCGACCTTTCCTTTGACAGACCATAAGCCTCTAGCACAGCCGCCTCTTCCTTTTTTTGCTTTTTATTGCTAGAGCAAGCCGCCCCAGCAGATATATAAACACCCTCCGCCGAAAGCGCATTCAAAAGCACCTCTGGGCGCACATCCGCAACGCTTATATTAAGGATATAAGGGCTAGTATTTTCGCCATTAATCTTGATGCCGTCAATGCCGTCGATTTCGCTTAAAAACAGCTCCTTTAGCCTCTGCACACAACTATAATTCTCTTGCAACTTCTCATATCGCTCCTTGGTAGCTGCGCCAAAGGCGGCTATGCCTATTACATTCTCTGTACCGCTTCGCACACCGCGTTCCTGCCCGCCGCCCAAAATAAGCGGCGCAACATGCACTTTATCCCGCACATACAGCGCACCACAGCCCTTTAACCCGCCTATCTTATGCGCAGATAGGCTAATAAAATCTACATCCATAGCCCGCACATCAATAGCTATTTTACAAAAAGACTGCACAGCATCCACATGAACCAAAGCAGTGGGGCATATATCCCGCACAATCTTCGCTAAAGCCGCTATATCTTGTACTACACCTGTTTCGTTTTGAACATGATGGAAAGATATTAGGGAAACTGGAGACGTCTGCTTTAAAACGTTTCGCAGACTATCGGGGTTTATGCCCCCGTGCCAAAAATGTTCCACGTGGAACATTTTAAAGCCGCGTTGCCCCAGTGTCAAAAATGGATATTTCACCGACGAATGCTCCGTAGGCGACGTGATAATCCCTGTGCCATTAGGTAGCTTCGCCCCGCCAAAAATAGCAAGATTATTTGCCTCTGTTCCGCCAGCCGTAAAGTGAATCTCTGATGGCTTGGCATTTATGGCAGATGCGACCATCTCCCTAGCGGCAGATACCTCTTTTTCAGCAAGCAGCCCAACATTATGCATAGAGGAAGGGTTTCCGAAATTATCCATAGAAGAAATAGCCGCTTCTCTGGCGGCGGTACACAATGGGGCTGTTGAAGCATAATCTAAATATATATTTTTCATATCAATGCTCCTCAAAAAAATCCTCATCAATATCATAAAGGACATAATTTTTCTTAGAACGAACCCCTACATTATACTGAAGCATAAGGTCGGTTAACATTATACCGTCAATTAGAACAATGGAAAACCCTCGTGCCGTTTCGTCTGCTGCCTTAGAAAACCGTGATGTGGTAATAAATACTCCGCGATTTGCGCGTATGCGAGACAGTGCGCCATAAAAAGCCTCGATATCTTGACGTTGCACGGTATTCCCGTGGTTATATCTTTTGGCTTGAAAATATACAGTACTCGTGCCAAGCGGGTCTTGGTTAATAATGCCGTCAATGCCGCCATCACGCGATGCTGTTGTTACTATTGCGCTGCCATGCTCGCCTTTGTATCCCATAGCAACAAGCAAATCTTTTACTAAATGCTCAAAAAACACAGGCTCGGACTGTATTATCTTTTCCAATAGCTCTGTTGCAACAATTTGGTTATAATTCTGTATTTGCTCATGAATTATTTCTTCGATATTTTCAGAGACCTCAATATCCAATTCACCTAGATTGCTGCTTGCGTTACCCCTTTTTTTACGCTCTTCAAGGAGCTTTTTATGCTCAATATACTTTGGTTGGTTTTTAAGAATTTTTTCATCCAACTTGTCGCCGTATTTCTCGTAAAGCTCTTTTCCGAAAGAAGTAGTCTCGCATATGCCTCGCTTTGGGTATTCAATTAGCCCTGCCAGCTTTAAGCAACTTAATGCCCAGCCTGCTCTATATTCGATGCTTGGGTAGTTATGCTTCGCTTTTTCGTATGTCAAATTACGCAGCTCATCGGACATATCAAGAGAGTCTGCCGCTGCTTTTTTCAGCTCCCTACCTTTCCATGCGGGTTGTTGTAAAGCAAGGTGAAGCACGACTGGTATCATAGAGTCCCAAGTTGGCAAGCCATTTTCGCTCTTCTTTAGATCTTTGTATTTTAACATAAGAACCTCCGCTTATTGAATTTCGTACATAATACAAGCCAAAGCCGTAATGCCTGCAAGCTCCGTCCTTAAAACACGCGACCCCAAAGACACCGAAGCCACGCTTCCTTCGAGAAATTTCGCCATCTCATCATCAGTAAATCCACCCTCTGCCCCCACAAAAAAGGCAATAGAAGATGGGATGCCTGATAAACCTTGCAAAAACGACTTCAATGACAACTGCGCCTCGCCCTCATAACAAGCAAAAACCACATCATGCGCCGTGGAATCTTGCAAAGCCGCATCAAAACTCATCACATCGCCTATCCTAGGAATCCTACCACGTCCACTCTGGCTAGCTGCAGACCTTGCTACCTTCTGCCACCTCTTAATTTTCTTAGCATCCCTATCAGACATTTTAGCAACACAACGCGATGTCATTATAGGTACAATATGCGATATACCTAGCTGAGTGCATTTATCCACTATTTCTTCCATCTTGCCTGACTTTGGCAGGGCTTGGTATAGGGTTATGACCATAGATGGCTCTGCTGTATTTGTTGCCCTGTCTCGTATTCTTAAAGCGGTTGCAGATTTATTAGTGAATGTGACGGTGCAATAATAGTCCATGCCATTGCCGTCACACACCACAACCTCTTCGCCAATGGCAAGGCGCAAAACATGCGCATGGGCGGCATTTTCATCTGTTAATGAAAGACCACCGCGCTCTATGCATCTTCCATCCACGAAAAATCTATGCATAGCAAGCCACCACAGCCACCCACTCATCCTGTGTGGCTACTTCTTTTATCTCAAAGCCTGCCCTTTGCAAAGCCAACAAAACCTCATCACATCTATCTTTGATAATGCCGCTGGTTATAAACACACCGCCACCATCCAAAAGCCTCTTGGCGATAGGTGCAAGAGGGATTATAACATCCGCAATTATATTAGCAACTACGATATCATATTTTTGTCCAGCTAGTTTATCAGCTAGAGCCGCATCTGCTAGTACATTGCCCGTCATCACATTATATCTTTCGGGCGAAATATTATTAAGTCGTGCATTCTCCAAACACACCTTTTCAGCAGATGAGTCGATGTCTATGGCTGTGGCACTTTTCGTGCCCAAAAGTAAACTAATTATAGATAAAATGCCGCTGCCGCAACCAATATCAAGAACGCTCGTGCCCTGCGCCACATGCTTTTCTAAAGCGGCTATACACAATGCGGTGCTTTGATGCTGACCAGTACCAAAAACGTGCCCAGGGTCTATTCTAAAGACTATCTCGTCGCCACAAGGCACATAATCCTCCCAAGAAGGCACAATCATAATTTTATCACCCAACTTAAAGGGTTTATAATGCGCCTTCCAAGCCTCGCTCCAGTCATCCTCAACAAGAGAGAAAGAAGCCTGACCAAAATCAAGCAAAGTATGGCTTATGTCATCCATAATGCCGCAAGCACTTTCCTTGGGCATATAAAACTTTACCGTCGCGCCCTCTTTTTGCACATCAAGCAAAGCATCCTCTACATAATCCCAATTAGACGGATGACCCTCAATGAACTTCATATTCTCGTATTCATCTATAATCTCCACGCCCTCAATACCAAAATCCAAAAGGCGCGCGGCTACTATATCCGCATTTTCGCTGGCTACATCAATTTTTCCTTCATACCATCTCATGACTTCACCTTTGCCATTAGTTTAGTACACACATAACCTACAATTGCAAATACTATCAGAAACCCTGCATTTAGCAAAATTTGCGGGCTAAATTCTGTGAAATATCCAATAACTATGCCGTCTATGTGGAAAAGCGTAAATACAGCACCAAGCACAAGACCTAAAACTGCAAAATACACTTTGGTTTCGTAACGCTCAAAGAAATAGCCAATAACCTTTGCGGCGGCTATAATGCCTATGATAGAACCAGCAAGGAATGTAAGCACTATCATAGCGGCATCAAAGCCAAGCTCTAATGCGCCTTCTTGTCCGCGTATAAGCATAAATGCCATTTCTGCAAAATTGCCAACAGCACCGTATACGGTAGCAAACTGCCCAAGCAATATCAAAATAAGCGCGCCGCTAACACCAGGCACAATAAGCAAAAAGCAAGAAATAACACCCGCGGCAAATATTGAAATAAAATGCCCCATATTTTCAATTTGCGTTACAGCCACGACATCATCTGTAGGCACTGTGAGGCTTAACACAACAATGATGGCAAAGCCGAACACCGCAAGCAGATAATTTGGCTTGCGCGACTTTTCTGGCTTTATCTTGCCAAAGATGGTAGGTAAGCTGCCAAGTACAAGCCCTATAAAAAATGCATAGCTTTGTAGCGGAAACCGATACATAACCTGTATAACAGCACTAACAGATGCTAAAATGCCTACAGCTGCGCCCAAAGCTATTGGAAGCAGAAAGAAAAAGCTTTTTTTAAATTCTTTGCGTATATTATTTACAGCAAACACGAGCTTGTCGTACAGCCCTGTTACTACAGCAAAAGTGGAAGCAGAAAGACCAGGGATAACAAGTGCCAGCCCTATCAATATGCCTTTAATAAAATTGATTATCATATATTCTCCTTAATTATCAAAAAACGTACCAAATACTTTCAAAATATAGTCATTATCAATGGTTGCGCCAAATTCTCTTATGGAATGCATACCCATAACGGCCAGACCCATATCCACTACATTAACGCCGAGGTTCGCACCCATAATAGCCCCTATAGTGCCGCCGCCCATGACATCCGAGCGGGTTATGTATTTTTGTACAGGCACGCCTGCCTTGTGGCATAGCGCAGTAAAGATGCTGCCCGTGTAGCCATTTGTGGCATATTTTTGCATAGCAGAATATTTAAGGATAGGTCCTTCGCCCATAATAGATGGATTTGTTGGGTCATCCTTGCCTGCGTGGTTTGGGTTTTGCGCATGACCGAGGTCGGCAGAGATAAAGAATGAATTTGCCATAACCTGCCCAAAAGCTCCATGCGGCGTAATGCGCTCTATAAGCGTCTTGATAAATGAAGACTGTGCTCCATGCGGCGTTAAGCTGCCTATTTCCTCATTATCGGGGCAATACAATAGCTTTGTATATGCAGATGGTGCGGCATTTAGTATAGCATCCAGCCCTGCATGTACCATCCACAAATCATCAAGGCGCGAAGAGGAGATAAACTCATTATTTAGCCCCACAAACTGCCCTTTTTGGAACTCGTACAAGCACAAATCAAAATCAAGAATATCTTCTGCTTTGCAACCCAGCTCTTTTGTGAGCAGGCTTATCAAATAATCGCCCTTTTCCAACTCGGTATTAACCAAAGCGGCAAAAGGCAGGGTATCTGATTGAGCATTTATCTTATAGCCGTTATTTACTTCGCGGTTAAGGTGGATAGCAAGGCTAGGGATGACCAAAAGTGGTCTGTTTATATTCACGAGCTTTTCGCAAGGCACAAGAAAATCATCGGATTTTAGTAAAACACGTCCCGCTATAGACAAAGGTCTATCAAACCATGTGTGCATAATAATACCGCCATATGGCGAAGTGTTTAGTTTAATATGCTTGCCTGTTCTCATTTGTGGGTTTGGCTTTATCACAAAATAAGGCGAATCTGTATGTGCTGCCAAAGTGCGTATGCCATGCTCTGCTATGCTGCCTGTACCCATGATAAAAGCGGCGAATGATGATGAGTTTTTGCGTAAGAAATATTTTCCGCCCGCCTTAATGTCCCAGGTGTCGCCCTCAAATATCTCCATAAAGCCCGCGGCGGCTAGTTGCTTTGCGGCATTGTTAGTTGCATGAAACGGTGATGGGCTGTCATAAAGATAATCTAACAGTTTTTGGGCATTTTCAATAGTTTTAGACATGGTTATCCCCCTTAAAATTAGTCCGCATTGATTATTTAAATGTCGTTTTAAAATATTATAACAAAAAAAATCTAGCTTTGCAATTATATACGAATGTGGTAAAATAAATATTGACAAATCTATAATATTGAGGGGGAAAATTTAAAATGGAAAAATTGAAAGTTGCTGTCGTGGGTTATGGAAACATTGGAGCATATGCTATGGATGCTGTAAATGGCGCACCAGATATGGAATTGGTAGGGCTTGTGCGTAGGGATGGGCAAACACCACAAGGCGTAACCATACCTGTTGTGGATGATATTGCAAAATTGCCGACAAAACCAGATGTAGCATTGTTATGCACCCCTACCAGAAGCGTAGAAGAATACGCTATAAAATGCCTAGAGCAAGGTATATGCACAGTAGACAGCTATGATATACACGAGACAATTTATGAGCTAAAAATGAGCCTGGATGCGGCGGCAAAAAAAGGCGGAGCAGCAGCAATAATATCTGCTGGCTGGGACCCAGGCACAGACTCTATAGTACGTGCTATAATGCTAGCCAGCGCACCAAATGGGCTAACGCATACTGACTTTGGGCCGGGCATGTCCATGGGGCATACTGTAGCTGCAAAAGCGATAAGCGGTGTAAAAAATGCACTCTCTATGACAATGCCTATGGGCTATGGCGTACATAGACGCGATGTGTATATAGAACTAGAAAACGGCGCGGATTTTGAGAAAGTAAAAGCCGACCTAAAAGCCGACCCATATTTTGCTACAAGCGAAACGCATGTGTATAAAGTGGATGACGTTAATGTGCTGATAGACAAAGGGCATGGCGTTAATATGGTGCGCAAGGGCGGTGCTGGTAAAACGCAAAATCAGATGCTGCAATGGAAAATGACAATTGATAACCCTGCGCTAACAAGCCAGATAATGACAGCTTGTGCCAGGGTCGCAAAAAGGCAGGGGGCAGGGGCATATACTATGCTAGAGTTTCCGCTAATAGACCTTTTGCCTGATAGCAGAGAAGAAATAATACGGGCATTGGTGTAAGTGAAATGAAAAAATCACTGAAGAAAAAGCTATTTGAATACAAAATCATAAAATTTGGCAAAAAGACTGCTACACCACAAAATATGCGCTATTTTTGCATACTAGAAAGTAATATGGCTGAGAAATACGGGCTTGTCGAAAGATATAGAAATACAGATGAGCAAAAGGAGTTTTTTGCGCTGTTTATAGATAATGCTGACAGCAATGATGAGCTATTCATTATCGTAAAAGGCGGTGCTTTGCCCTGTGGTTTCTTGATTTGCAAAGATGTTGCCGATTGGGGAGGCAATATACGCAGGCAGCTTACCATAAACCTAAGTGAGCGCAAAATGAATGAAAAACTACTAGAAATCGTGGATGCCTTTATCAAAGCCAAGCTAACAAAATATGATACTCTAGCGATTATAGCGAAAGACAAGGAGCTAGGCGAGATTATTAGGAGCAATGGTGGTAAGCGGCAATATGCTGCACAGCACTATACTCTAGCTAGGCAGGACATTGACGCTAAAACACTAGCAGAACTGGCGGCAAAGCGTGAAAAGCTCAATGGAGAAATGCGTATGGCCTACTATGATGCCATCCCTGAGGAGCTTTATGAGCAATATAGCAATCTCTTTAGCGAGCTACAAGAGGATATGCCAGATGTAAACGAGCCAGCCTTTGTGCAATACGTAGAAACCCCAGAAAAAATGGCAAAGGCGGCAGAGTCTTTTGCAAAAAATAATAGGACACACCATTGCTATGCTGTTTTTAATGAGAATGACGAAATGATTGCTATGTCAAATGTTTCTGTGTATAACAACGACCCTCGCTATCCATACCAATTCTTGATTGGGGTGAAAAAGCAATACAGGGGCTTTGGTATAGGAAAATGGCTCTATGCCATGATGTATCAAAAACTGATTGAAGTTGTGGATTTTGAGAAGGTGGAGATAGACCACCACCCGAACAATGCCCATGCTATAAACATTAGTGAATGGATAGGTTACAAATATGCGCATACGCATACCACATATCTAATTGCGAAGTAAATGTGTATGGGCCGCCCCGCCTTTGCGCTCTAAAACGACCGCAAAGCCAGCCCCTCCTTGGAGGGGAACTGGGGGTGTGTGGGGTGTGTCGAAAACAGCCAACAGGAGGACAACAAATGAAATTTTCAGAAATGAAATACGAAAGAGTTGAATTAGAAGCGGCAAAAACACGCCTAACAGACCTGCTAAACCGCTTTAAAGCGGCAACCACAGCAGAAGAAACCTTTGCTGTATACAAAGAGGATGACGAATATAGCCGATACATAAACAGCATGATAGCTATTTCGTATATCCGCCACACCATAAACACAAAAGACGAATTTTATGAAAAAGAAGTGGCGCATTATGACGAAATAACCCCGCAACTTTCGGAGTTGTGGCAAGAGTTTACAAAAGCCATGCTAGCGCATCCTTTCCGCAAGGATATGGAAGCGGCTTGGGGCAATCTGATGTTTGTGAATGCAGAGCTATCGCTAAAAACCTTTAACCCAAGCATAGTGGAAGATTTGCAAGAAGAAAACAAGCTAAGCACAGAATATGAAAAGCTAATAGCCTCTGCTGAAATAGATTTTGATGGCAAAAAGCTAAACCTTGCGGGACTTGATGCTTACTCAGAAGATACAGACAGAGCCATGCGTAAAGCAGCGCAAGAAGCACAGGCAGCGTGGTATAATAGCAATGCTGCAAAACTAGATGAAATATTTGACAAGCTAGTAAAAATACGTCATCGCATAGCGGGCAAGCTTGGGCATGATAGCTTTACGCAGGTGGGTTATTATCGTATGCAGCGCAATTGCTATGACCAAGAGATGGTAGCAAAATTCCGCCAAGGTGTGGTGGAGCATATTGTTCCGCTTGTTCATGAAATGAATAAAGCGCAGGCGGCAAGAATAGGCGTGGCAGACCAAAAAGTATATGACCTGCAACTGCACTATCCAGATGGTAATGCAAAGCCACAAGGCACACCAGAAGAAATATTTGCTCATGGTAAGAAGATGTACGAGGAGCTTTCGCCAGACACAGCAGAGTTTATGAACTTCATGCTGGACAGCGAACTCTTTGATGTGCTAACACGCCCAGGCAAGGCGGCGGGCGGCTATTGCTATGGTATTCAAATGCACAAAGCACCGTTTATCTTTGCCAACTTCAATGGCACAGCGGATGATATTGGCGTATTAACGCATGAGGCGGGTCATGCCTATGCTGACTACGCATCTAAGGATATCTACCCATCTGGTTTGCGCAATTATTCAAGCGATATAGCAGAGATACATTCTATGGCAATGGAGTTTCTTACATGGCCTTGGATGGCAGGCTTTTTTGGTGAAGAAAATGTGGATAAATACCGTAATATTCATTTAGCAAAGTCTCTTGCGTTCATTCCATATGGCGTAATGGTGGATGAATTTCAGCACCATGTGTATGATAAGCCCAATATGACACCAGCACAACGTCATGAACTATGGAAAGAGCTAGAGGCAAAATATCGCCCATGGATGGATACAGACAATATACCGTTTTTATCCGAAGGGCGCATATGGCAAGCAAAGGCGCATATTTATGTAAGACCGTTTTACTATATCGACTATTGCCTAGCACAAATTATGGCTCTTTCTTTCTGGGCAGAAGCACAGACAAACCACGAGGATGCTTGGGAAAAGTATAAGCATCTAGTATCTTTGGCTGGCACAAAGACATTTGTGGAGCTTATAGACATAACAGGTATGCCAAGCCCATTTGTGCCTGAAAATATTAAGAAAGTAACGCAAGCTGCGGCAAAATGGCTATCGTAGGGGTGGTTCTTAGAGTTTGTTGAACCAATCCCTGAACATTAAACGAAGAAATACTGCTAAGTCAGTCTTAGAAAGGTTACGATGCTATGCTAAAGCTATTAAGGCGATATGGATTGCCAATGCTGCCGCTATTTTTGATAGCGGTGGTGCTTTTGGTTGGGCGTGCCACGGCGGAGCTAACGCTGCCAGGGCTTATGTCTGATATTGTGGATTATGGGATATCTGAAGGTGGCGTGGATTCTACTGTGCCGCGAAAGCTAACACCAGATACATTTAATGACATTCTGGAGAATTTGCCGCAAACCCTGCAAGCGGAGTTTGCGGCTGGCTATGGATTTGTGGCAGGACATGATTATTACGCGCTTACTGCCGACGATATCAGCATGTATCTGGAGCGGGAGCTTGCAATACAGCTTGCGTGGTTACAAACAGGCGGCGACATGAATTTTGATGACGACAACAACGCCATAAGCCACAATGCAAAAGCCTTTATACGCGCGGAATATGAGCGCATGGGAATGGACATGGAAGCTCTGCAAATGGATTATGTATTCTCTACGGGTGGCATGATGCTTATTGTGACATTTCTTGCCATAGCCGCCGCCGCATCACAAGGCTATATATCCGCCCGCATGGCAACAGGGCTGGCGCGGAAGTTGCGTGAGGATATCTTTGACAAGGTGGTTAGCTTTACAAATACCGAATACAATAACTTTTCCACGGCATCGTTAATAACGCGCTGTACAAATGATGTAAACCAAGTGCAGCAGCTTATGACAATGGCTATACGCATAGTTGTCTTTTCGCCTATTATGGGTATTGGTGGCGTATTGATGGTGGTTGGCACAGACCCATCCATGGCATGGATAATTGCGCTAACGGTGGGTTCTATGCTTGCCTTTATTACACTTTTTATCATCATAGCTACGCCGCGCTTTAAGATAATGCAAAAGTTGATAGACAAAGTGAATCTCGTAACCCGCGAAGCCCTAACGGGCATTATGGTTATCCGCGCTTTTGTTACGCAAAAGCACGAGGCGAAGAGATTCGACGGCGCGAATAAAGACCTACGAAACACTGCGCTATTTCTGGCGCGTTTGGGTGCATTTCAAATGCCGATTATCACGCTGATATCCAGCTTTACCACTGTGCTTATAATATGGATAGGTGCAAACTCCATAGATGCAGGAAGCCTTAGCGTAGGTGAAATGATGGCATTTGTGCAATACACCATGTTTATTGTATGGTCCTTCCTTATGCTTGCTATGATAGTAATAATGCTGCCACGCGCACAAGTGGCGGCTACGCGCATTATGGAGATACTAGAAACAGAGAATGTGGTGATTGACCACGAAAACCCCGAAAAACTCGGACAAAATCGCGGTGACATTGAGTTTCGCAATGTTAGTTTTAAATTCCCTGGGGCGGAGGGTTACGCGCTTTCGGATATTAGCTTTACTGCACAAGATGGCAAAGTTACGGCATTTGTTGGCTCTACAGGCAGCGGAAAAACGGCTCTTGTAAACCTCGTCCCGCGTTTTTATGATGTTACAGATGGCGAGGTGCTTGTAAATGGCGTTAATGTGAAAAATGCCTCTCAATCAGACCTACGCGGGCTTGTGGGCTATGTGCCGCAAAAAGCTGTGCTGTTTTCTGGCACAATAGAATCCAATATAAAATATGCTGGTGAGCATATTGATAATGATGCTATGGAAAAAGCCTCAAGGATAGCCCAAGCGGCGGAGTTTATAGAAGAACGCGCCGAGGGCTATGCAGACGAGATAGCCCAAGGCGGCACAAATGTAAGTGGCGGACAGCGTCAAAGACTCTCCATAGCCCGCGCCATAGCTAAGAAGCCTAAGATATATATTTTCGACGATAGCTTCTCTGCGCTGGATTTTAAAACAGATGCACAGCTACGCGCGGCATTGGCAGAAGAAATAGGCGCAACCACCATGCTAATAGTGGCGCAAAGAATAAACACAATAAAAAATGCAGACCAAATAATTGTGCTAGACCAAGGCAAGATTGTAGGTAAAGGCATACATAAAGACCTACTAAAAAACTGCGATGTATATAAGCAAATAGCATCATCGCAATTATCAGAAGAAGAGCTGGCAAAAGACCTAGGCGAAGGAGGGATGATGGCATGAGCAATAATAATCAGCAGCAAAATCAACCCCAATCCCAAAGAACGCCAAACCTAAGAGGTCGCCGAGGCGGGCCGATGATGGGTCCAGTAGAAAAAGCTAAAGACTTCCGCGGTACACTAAAACAACTGCTTAATTACCTAAAGCCATTTCGCGTACAAATAGCCATTTCGCTTGTATTTGCCGTTGCTGGCACTATTATGAGTGTTATAGCCCCTGCGGTGCTTGGTAGTGCTGTTACGGTAGCTTTTGACGGCTCTATGGCACGCGTGGCAGGGACAGGCGGCGTTAATTTTGACCAGCTTATCACCATAATGACATTGCTTGGCGCATTATATGTATTTAGTTTTGTTTTTGCGGGCTTGCAGGGTGTTATTATCGCTGGTGTATCGCAAAAGGTCAGCTACAATCTGCGCAATAAATTCTATGCAAAAATTAATCATATGCCGCTAAAATATTTTGACAACATCCCTCATGGTGACGTGCTTTCGCGCATGACAAATGATATAGACCTTATGGCGGATTCTCTAGGGCAAAGCATGACACAGCTTATCACATCCATCATAACGCTGGTTGGTGCTATAATTATGATGCTTACAATATCTGTCACAATGACAGGCGTTGCATTGCTCATATTGCCGCTTTCGCTTGTCATTGTAGCTGTGGTAGTCAAGTATTCGCAAAAATTCTTTAGGGCGCAGCAAAAATATCTTGGAGCGGTTAATGGGCAGATAGAAGAGGTATTCTCTGGGCATCTTATCGTGAAAGCCTACAATGCCGAAGGGCGTGTAGCAAAGAATTTCCATAAGGATAATAATGTACTGTACAATGCGGCATGGAAGGCGCAGTTTGTGTCCGCTCTAATATTCCCCATGATGTTTTTTGTGGGCAATGTGGGCTATGTTGCCGTTTCTGTATTTGGCGCATATCTTGCCATACAAGGCACATTGGCCGTTGGTGCTATCCTTGCTTTCATCCAATATTCGCGCCGCATCTCCGACCCTATAAATATGCTTGCGCAGATATCCAATGTGCTGCAATCCACCGTAGCCGCCGCCGAGCGTGTATTTGAATTTTTGGGCGAAAAAGAGGAAACGCCAGATGCGCAAAACGCTACAAGCACGGCAGATATAGTCGGCAAGGTTGGCTTTAAAGATGTGAAATTTGGCTATATTGAGGATACGCCTGTCATACATAATTTCTCTGCTCATATAGGCAAAGGACAGCGCACAGCCATAGTAGGCCCTACAGGTGCAGGCAAAACCACTATAGTAAAGCTATTAATGCGTTATTATGATATAGATGAAGGGCAAATATTACTTGACGGGCATGATATACGAGATTTTGCACGGGATGACCTTCGTGGCGTGTTTGCCATGGTATTACAAGAAACATGGCTATTTAACGGCACTATAATGGAGAATATACGCTATGGACGACTAACTGCCACAGATGAAGAGGTAATAGAGGCCGCAAAAGCCGCTCATGCGCATCATTTTATAATGACACAACCAGGCGGCTATGACCTGATAATAAACGAAGAAGCAAACAATATATCCCAAGGGCAAAAACAGCTATTAACTATAGCCCGCGCCATCCTAGCCGACCCGCGCATATTAATACTAGACGAAGCCACAAGCTCGGTAGATACGCGCACAGAGCAATTAATACAAAAAGCAATGGATAACCTGATGCACGACCGCACAAGTTTTATAATAGCGCATCGCCTATCTACCATACGCCACGCTGACCTAATATTGGTTATGAATGGTGGGGACATAACAGAGCAAGGCACGCACAAAGAACTTTTGGAGCAAAAAGGCTTTTACCATGAGTTATACACCGCTCAGTTTGAAGCATAAAATATAAAAAAAGGGGATTACATCATGAACTATCAACCACTGCCGCCACAAGCACCAGGCAAAAACCTTCTGCTTGTGACAGGTATTTTATTCATTATTTTTAACGCATTTGGGGTTCTCACCACGCCATTTACGCTAATGACAATGGATAGCTGGCTTTGGCTATTTGGTGGTCAAGCCATGCGTGCTACATGGACAATGCTATACACGTTCAACATAATGCTGTCAGCATTTGCTGTAATTGTGGGCATACTGGGCATAATGTATTGTAATAAGACCGATAAAGCAAGCTTGTTGCTTGTATTGGCTGTTGTTACCATAGTGTCTTCAGTGATTTTTAATATAGCATATACCGTGGCAATACTTGCCCATTCTACCGCACTTGGCGTAACAAACATCATAGGAATACCCATTGGTCTTGTCCTGCCAATCCTATTCATCATCGGAGCATTAAAAAACAAAAATGCAGCAAATACTCCGCCAATGCCACACCACAGACCATATTAGAAAATATAAAAGAGGCGAGCTAATGGCTCGCCTCCTCATTTTTATCCCTAAAACTCCCTAGATGCCGCATTCATTGCTGAAGAGCGGAAAGTAATTTTCTTTATAGGCATTTTATCTTTCAATAGCTCATAGAAAAGCTCGCAAAGGTTCTCGCAGGTAGAAACCTTTTTGGTGACAACTATTCTGTACTCGGGATACGACCAAGCAAGCTCGTGGTCTATCTTTTTCAAAGGAATGCAATACTTTGGGTCATTAATGATGCCCTCTTTCTCATATACAGCTAAAACAGCATCCAAAAGAGGGTCGCCTTCTTGAAACAATGTTGCGTGATGGAAATGGTCGCAAATCTCCCAAGCCTTCTTAACGCCATCCTTACATGAATGCGCAAAGCCTGTCCTAGGGTCTACTGTATCCTCAAGCTCTATGGTCAAAAGACCAGAATGTCCATGAAGATGCTTTGCCTCCCTCTCCCAATCCATAAAACGATGGGCATACTGAAAATCAAGATTCACAATTGACCTGTACTTGTTGTTTTCCACTTTTATCTCCCCTTTCGATATGTACGACCTTTATTTAGCAAACGATTTTGAATGACGTTTGCTATATTGACCAGTAATTTATTATATCACACGTAAAATGAAGTTACAAGGCTATTTATCCACACTCTATCTTTGCAGTACAATAGCATACTTGCAATGTTATTGTTTATGGGTTGTTGCATATGCACTGCAAAAGGGCATGATAATTTTGTGCAGGGAATGCTAGGTGCGGTATCTTTTGTTCTGGTATGATGTTGTAATAAGGGAGGAGAATCTTATGGAATGGCTGGCTGGTATGAATAATGCCCTGAGCTATATTGAGGATAATTTGGCGGATGAGATTTCGTTTGACCGCGTGGCGCAGGCTGCTTGTTGCTCATCATATCATTTTCAGCGCATGTTTTCGTTTATTGCGGGTGTGCCGCTGGCGGAATATATACGGCGCAGGCGGCTGACATTGGCGGCTGTGGAGCTACAGACGAGTGATGCCAAGGTTATTGATGTGGCTGTAAAATATGGCTATGAGTCGCCTGAGGCTTTTAGTAGGGCATTTAAGAAATTGCATGGCATAGCACCTACATTGGCGCGTGATGTGGGTGTTTCACTAAAGGTGTTTCCTAAGATATCCTTCCATATCAGTATAAAAGGAGATGTGGAGATGAATTATCGGATTGAAGAAAGAGAAACCTTTGAAGTGATGGGGATGGAGCTAAAGACGACCGTTGTCGATGGTAAATGCTATGAAGAGATTCCTAAATTTGTGGGGGAATGCATTGATGGCGGGTTGATGGCAGAGGTGGGCGTGACCTATGGTCATAATGAAAATGGTAACATGAACTATCTTTGGGGTTGCTTTAAGAAAACTGATGCTGTGCCGTCGAGATACACTGTGTTGAATATACCAAAGCAAACTTGGGCTGTTTTTCATGTGGATTGGCAGGGGGATGATGGTAAGTTGCACGATACATGGAAGCGGATATATTCTGAGTGGTTTCCGACAGTGAGTTATGTACATGCTGATTGTGAGTTTGATTTTGAGAAGTATTTTGAGGACGAAGGGCATGGGTATATTGAAATTTGGATACCTGTGGTGAAAAAATAAGGTAAACCCCTGCTATGAAAATGCATAGCAGGGGTTTTGTGCTTAAGTGATTCAAAATAGTAACGTAAAACGATAAATTATTATCGTGACGGATTACAGATTTTCAGCATAATGCGACATCCAAACAGGACGAAAGCCTGCGCTTAACGCAACCTTGGTTGATGCTAAGTTTGCACTCCATGTAGTATAGCAGGGTATTTTTCCGCGCTTTTCTGTTTCTAGAGCAAGTTCTTTTACCAGATATGCAGCAAGCCCGCGCCCTCCATACCCAGCGAGAGTATCAACGCCTATAGCGCGCCATTCTACACCTTCGTCTACTTCGCAGGATGCTACTGACACAAGCAAGTCATTGTCGTATGCTGCCAGCGCAAGCATATATTCCCCATCTTCTTCAAGGGCGTGTGTGAAAACGCTATACGCATCCTGGTTTTTTGCTACTGCATGAAGTTCTTTCATGGAATCCTCATCATACAGTTTATAGGTATACCCTGTTGGTTTAGCAGCCTTCGTATCGGGCATAAGATGTAAATACCACATTTCCTCACCACTCAACTTTTTGCCAAAAGTGCGGAGTTTTTCGTTTATGAGATAACGATTATCTGTGTCCAAAATTTCTTCCATTGGTGTGAATTTGAATGTTTTGGAAAGCCATTCAATAATCTGCTTGTTTGCAAACATAACGGCATTTTTGCCGAATGTGTTTACTCGAAAGAACATGATTTGTGACTCAATAAAAACATTTTCATTTGCATCCCAAGTGTCAGCTCCACATTTATATATCTCTGCGAAGTGTTGTTTGATGCTTAATATTTTTTCTTTGCTGGTCATTGTGCTACCTCCTGATTTTAAGGTTATGCTGCCGCAACAACGGCAGGATTTTTTGTCTTTTAGCCCTCGACAGAGCCCTCGGCGGTTATGGCAATGCCTAACCGTCAGAATGGGTCACACAATCCAAATGAAGGTGTGAGAAGTGTCGCCGCCGACATCATTTACCCCTGTGCCGATTGACAAAGTACCAGCAAAGAATTAAGGGCATACTCGGTAATTATAACATGTACACGGCGGCAAAGTAAACGATTTTCGATTACTTTTTCCTATATTGCTGAGCTTGAAAATAATTTAACATGTTCCCGTGAAATAGGACATGCTGTTGTCATGTTTAGGTGTTATAATTATTGTGTTGTGTATTTCATAGTGGTTTGGCTTTGAGATACGAGATGATTTGTTGATTGATGACATTATCCGCTTGATGGGGATTAAGCGTAAGCCTAATCGGAAAGTTTTGCCTGAGAGTGTGGAGAGATGCGGGTGTCTTGATATAGGGTTATCGCATGAGGATATTACGAAGTGTATTATGGGTTAATTTCGGGAAGGGATGAGTGGGATGATAGAAATACCAGAAACCTATGTTTTGTCGAGGCAAATTGGGGAAGCCCTTGTGGGGAAGACCATTAAAAGAGCTGTAGCAAATGCGCATCCGCATAGCTTTGCGTGGTATTCTGCTGACCCTGCGGCATATGATGCCATGCTAAAGGGGAGGAAGATAACCAGCTCAAATCCAGGCACAGGCTATACTTGCGGCGGCAATACTGAGATTTTGTGTGAGGATATGATTTTGGTTATAAGTACGCCTATTAAATATCATGAGGCTGGTAAAAAGCTGCCTAAGTCTCATCAATTGTTGTTGGAGTTTGAGGATGAATCTCATATGAGCTGCACTGTGCAGATGTGGGGGTCTATGCTTTGCGCGCCATGTACGGACAAAGAGGCACTGGGGCATTTTTCTAATACACATCTGCCTGACCCGCTGACTGATGCCTTTGACGAGGCGTATTTTGATGCTCTTTGGAATGGCACAAAGCAGACCTTGAGCGCGAAGGCGTTTTTGGCGACGGAGCAAAGGGTGCCTGGGCTTGGAAATGGTGTGTTGCAAGATATATTGTTTAATGCCAATATTCATCCTAAGCGAAAGCTTGCTACGATGAGTGATGAGGACAAGGGGAATTTATTTCGCAGTGTGAAGGATACGCTTTTGGAAATGGCTGAATGCGGTGGACGTGATACGGAGAAGGATTTGTTTGATAATAGCGGCGACTATAAGACTATATTGTCGAAAAATACGCTTTTGTATCCATGCCGCGTATGTGGCAGCGGATTGGTAAGACAAGCGTTTCTTGGTGGTAATATTTATTTTTGTCCGATATGTCAGCCGTTGTAGGGGTGAAATGGTTGGAAGTGGTGAGGGGGGGTTGTCATGGAGGGTAAAACACGATGTTGCTGGGCTAGTGGAAAAGAGGTTTTTCATGATTACCATGATAATGAATGGGGACGACCTGTGCATGATGACCGCAAGCTTTTTGAAATGTTGATTCTGGAGGGGGTGCAGGCGGGGCTTTCTTGGGAGACGGTGCTGAAAAAGCGGGAGGCGTACCGTGAGGCTTTTGATGGCTTTGACCCGCATAAGATTGTGCTTTATGATGATAAAAAGGTCGAGGAGTTGATGGCAAATAAGGGGATTATACGAAATAGATTGAAGATAAAATCTGCTATAACTAATGCACGGGTATTTTTGGAGACTGTGGAGAAATATGGGAGTTTTGATAGGTTTATATGGAGCTATGTGGACTATGCGCCCATAGTGAACCATATAGAAAAAATGGAGGACATACCTGCTACTACACCGCTTTCGGATAGGATAAGCAAGGATATGAAGAAGATGGGGTTTAAATTTGTGGGTTCTACGATAATATATGCGTATATGCAGGCTGTGGGGATGGTTAATGACCATATGGTTGGTTGTTTTGTTTATAAGGGGATGATTAAATGAAGGATTTGATAATTAAAAATATTAATGACATTGAGGCTAGGCCTGTGAATTTTGGCGGCAATATGGATTTTATGGCGAAGGCTGTGATACCTTGGGAAGATGTGAGTACCTGCTCGGCGGCTTTTGTTGAGATACCTACTGGCAAAAGCTCTTATCCTTATCATTGGCATAGTATAGCAGAGGAGGTTTTCTATATTATCAGCGGAGAGGGCAAACTGCGCACTTTTTATGGGGAAAAGGATGTGAAGGCTGGGGATATGATATGTTTTCCGACGGGCGAAAAGGGTGTGCATGCTATAGCGAATGCTTCGGATACAGAGCCTTTGGTTTATATTGATTTTGCGACGAATCCTAAGACGGATATTGCTATGGAGCCTGATACTAATCAGGTTATGATTTATGGGGAGCATATTAAGGATATGACGCTGGATATGCCTGTGGAGGGATGATAGTGATGATTTAATTGCTTGAATTTACGAACCAACGGGAACTTGCTGATAACGTGCTATACTCTATAACAATATATTCGCCGTTAAAGGAATGCTCTATTGGGATTGGCTGACATCCGCCTGAATTTATACCAATGTAGTCAATATCAAAGTCCATATTGCATTGTTGGCAAATAACTATATTTCCTTCTTGTACATAATAGCCATTGCCAGAAGCGTGGCAGTTTTCGCAGGTGTTCAAAGCTACGCGAATGTTGCCGTCGGAAGCTCTTGCGAACATGACTTCTACGACGGTGTTATTTGCTAGTATAGATTCGAAAAGGACTGTTTCGGTAATTTGGCTTTGGTGGATGCTCAAATCGTCACCGTCTAATGTTGTGCTATCAGAACTACAACTCGTTAAAATAAGAAGTGCTGAAATTGTCAAAATTACTGCTAGAATTGTTCTTTTGTACATATATTGAAACCTCCTGTCATTCTAATTTTGAAATTAAGTGTAATACGGTTTCTAGGGCATCAAGCCCTGGTAGGTTGAAATAGTGTGGTATAGTGCCTGCTTCGAGGGGGCGACCATGGCTATCTGTTGCGTAGAACATGTCGAAAATAAAGGAGATGCCTGTGTTTGGCAAATAGCCTTCTATAAGCGCACCTCCGTAGTGACCTCCTGTAATATCTCCAACCAGAGTTGCAAAGCCAGACTCCTTGGCAAACCATGCGGCAAGTTGCGCGCCAGAGTACATATGCTCGTCAGTTAATAGCAAAATATTTCCATTAAAATTAGAATTCGATTGAGGAAGAGCTTGCATTCGCCCCCGAAAGCCATAGGGCAAGCGTTCAAAATCTTCGATTTTAATTTCTGGCATGTAGTTTTCATTTAAAATATCAATTGTGGGTCTAATACTTGAATCCACTAAAAAGTCGGCTGACAAGGACCTGCGCCCACCATTGTCGCCAGTAATAAACCCTTCAGGCTCGCCAGTGAACCGCCTAGCGTATTCGCCATGGGGAGTGAAATAAAAAATGTCGGCGGTTTTTGGGCTGTTAATTAGTGGGCTTACAATGTGATTTAGAAAATACCTTTGGTCGCCACTAGGATTGCCTCTTAAATCGATTATGAGATGGTCAAAATCTTGTGCTTGTTGAATGAAGGTGGTTATCTGACGCATGTCGTCATCAAATACTCCCAGAGCCATATCGTGATTGACAAATTGTCTTATTGATAAAAGAGCAATGCGCCCTTCCTCTATAATAAACGATTCAACCAAAGGGGGTATATCGTCAAAATTTTCTGCGAAAAACCTAGCCACAAAGGATGTGGTGCAACGAGTGTCAAAATAATAATGCAGAAATTCATCTAAAAGCTCTTCCTTTCCATCGAAAAGGGGAATCAAGTCATGAGGGAAGGGGCGAACAGAAAGGCTACCTTGAGGAACTTGTATAGTTTCTACATCAGGAAATAAAACGTCAAAGTGAGCAAAAGGGAAGAGTGTATTCACAAATTCCTCTGAAAACTTATGGCGAAAATCATAAATACCAAAATCTTCTGGAGCAAGTAAAACCTCATTGCGCATATGGTCTATCATGCCTAACACATCAATTTGATTATGCCAATATGCAACATCTAAAAGACCAAGATTGTTTTTTAATATGTATTCAAAATGGTTTAGGTCGTACAGAAAGTGTTCGCGAGTAAGTTCCTCTCCTTCCTCTGCGAGGTAAGGTTCTATGACATTTTGAGAGCCGCAACCCGCAAGCAAAAGCAGAAAAATTATTGATGTGAAGAATAATTTCATTGGTAGCCACCCCTTTTCATGCTCAAAGCCAAGCTCTAATGAGGATTTGAACCTCATTAGAGCTTGGTGAATTAGCTATCAACCACAAGATAGATTACAGCAAGCCCAAGGACATCTTGAAGGTATAGGACAACTGCATGGAACCAAAAATCCGCAACTGTTACACCTAGCTCTTCCGCAGCAGAAAAGGGCTGTTTCGGTAATTTGGCTTTGGTGGATTCTTAAGTCATCGCCATCTGATGCTGCATTGTTAGAATCACAACCCGATAAAACAAAAAGTGCCAAAACTACTATAAATACTGCTCTTTTATACATATGTTGTTAGTCTCTTCTGCAAAAGCTAGTAATAACACTGTGTCACTGTGTCCAAAAATGTTAAATCAATGATTCCTATTTTCATAACAGCCAGATTCCTCTTTGACTAGTAACGATAAAAATCAGCGAAACTACTGTAAATCATAGATGACCACTAGTGTTCTGTTAGGGGTTATCAAGTAATCGTTAAAATGTAGCTGGCTTCCTCTCCATTCCAAAACATGATATGGAAGTGGCATGAAGGGCAAATCCTCAACATCGTTAAAAGCTCCGGAGTAATCAGCGGTGCCAAATAATAAGAGCGTAAAAATAAAGTCGTTCATAAAGTAAAAGTTTTCGATACCTTCCTTTATTGCTTTCCAATATTCGCTTAAGAACTTATCCCTAAATAATTCCAACAAATCACCCGATATACATATGAGGTGATAAAATGCGACAAAAGCAATCATGGGAAATTACTGACGAATTTTGGGATGAAGTTAAGCACTATATCCCCGTAAAACAACGTGATGAAACCAAAGAGTACAAACGCAAATCCGGCGGCGGTCGTAAGCCTATGTGCCCTAGAAAAGCACTTGAAGGAATCTTTTATGTTCTAAGAACAGGCATCCAATGGAAAGCTCTACCCAAAGAACGTGGCTCATCTTCTGCTGCACATCGCTACTTCATGTTTTGGTGTGAAGAAGGCTTCTTCCTCAAAATGTGGCAATTGGGTCTTGATAAATATGATGAAATCCAAGGTATTGATTGGACATGGCTTTGCGCTGATTCAGCAACCACTAAAGCTCCATTAGCCCAAGAGTCTGTAGGGAGAAATCCCACGGATAGGGGGAAAAATGGGGACAAAGCGACACCTTCTTGCAGACGGCAAAGGCGTACCACTAGCAATAGTAATAACAGGGGCTAATCGTCATGATGTTACACAGCTAGAGAAGCTACTTGACTCCATCATCATACAAAGACCTGATATTTTTGCAAGACCCCAACATATCTGCCTTGATAACGGTTATGCAGGTGAACCTGCACTAGAAATTATTGTTCTTCGAGGTTTTATTCCCCATGTCAGAGGCAGGCGGCAAGAAGAGGTCGAGAAAGTACAAGACCCAAACAAGAAAGCCCGCAGATGGGTTGTTGGAGTTTGTCATTCGTGGATGAACAAGTTCAGAAAACTTCTTGTTCGCTATGAAAAGAAGGATTCAACCTTCATGGGGTTATTAATGTTTGTTTGTGCTTTTATAGCTTTTAGGAAGTGTTATGTTATTTAGGGATAAGTTCTAA
>Ga0131853_10000658_pt1 | contig 62166 bp, 57 predicted proteins | sample TergutLab28metaG_FD_92764 | JGI IMG/M metagenome (GOLD analysis project Ga0131853, IMG submission 92764) | Labiotermes labralis P1 segment gut microbial communities from Petit-Saut dam, French Guiana - Lab288 P1 (version 2) (version 2) | ecosystem: Host-associated > Arthropoda: Insects >...
AGGCCAGTTGACGAACTTTAATCAAAGGCGCTTTAATTCTTGGGAAGTTCATCTTAATGTGACGCCTGTAGACAATACTGTGCTTCTTGAAAACCTTGCTCTCCACAGACCCGTAACAGCCTCCAGCGTACATGCGGCGGCATTTATTACCTTAGAGCAACTGACAAACGGCATAACTACGGGAACAAATAACCGCTGGGCTCCTGCCGGCGGAGATGCCCAACCATGGTTCTTCGTTGACCTTGAAGCCGAACTGAATGTAGACCAAGTTGTCATCTATGAATGGCGTGACCCACAAGGATATCGTACAAACCATTTCAGCATCCATGCAAGCACTAATGGAACAGACTGGGAGCTGATTCGTGAAGTTACGGGAACAAACGGAAATGCCATTGGCACCAGAGGCGTGTTTGATTTTGATGCTGTAATAGCTCGTTATATCAGAGTTACTTTCCATGAATGGCGCACAGATAACATAAACCCGCCATCTATACATCAAATAGAAGTATATCGAACCATGCCGACACAACCAGAAGGTAACCTCGCCCTGCACAGACCCGCAACATCCTCCACCCTGCACGCTGCGAACTTTATCACTTTGGAACAGCTCACAAACGGCTTGACTTCGGGAGCAGATAACCGTTGGGCACCTGCCCCGACAGATTTGCAACCTTGGTTTTCTGTTGATCTCGGAAGTGCAATGGCCATAGATAGAGTTATTATCTACGAATGGCGTGACCCGGAAGGATATCGCACAAACCATTTCAGCATTCATACAAGTGTAAACGGCACGGACTGGCAGCTTGCCCGTGAAGTTTCAGCAACAAATGGCAATGCCATAGGTACAAGGGGCGTGTTTGATTTTGATGACGTTACGGCTCGTTATGTCAGGGTTACTTTCCATTCATGGCGCACAGATAATCTGCACCCACCATCTATACATCAGATAGAAGTATACCGCACAGCGCTTAATAAACACTCTTTGCAAGATATTTTCTATCCCTCATCCACTCAATATCCTTATGCTGAATACAACTTCGATACAGAGTATGAAAAATACGCCCCGGAGGATTTGGATGATTTTGACCAAGTTGCAGAGCCAGAACCTCCATATGAAGAAAACAATTAAATAAGCACAAATACTGCCACATATTAATATGTGGCAGTATTTGTGTCGTAAATAAGATGGAAAAGACACGGCTGACTGCGATGCCTTATCCGCAAATTTATAGTAGCAGGAAGTTGATTTACTATTCTAAATTGCAGCCCAGGAAGTGGTTTAGGATAGTGGTTGTTAGTGAGGGGGAGTATAAGGGGTATTATAAAATAAATGGTGAAACATAACACAAATCTTTTTCTTTTAGGTTGACCTCTAAAACTTTATCATCCGTCAGTTTTATATCTTGCCTTAGCAATTCGGGATTTTGCAATGGTTGATTATTTACCTTTAAATCAATAATTTCAGATTTATCGCTTATCATGGATATTTCTTTTGTTTTTGATGTGTTTTCTGTAATGTTTTTATCATCTGCTTTTATTTCTATTGACATAAACTTTTTTCTCCTTACATTTTAGTATAAAAACAGAGCTTGATTTTTGGTCAAGCTCTGTTAAGACAGTATGATATGAACATCTCCTTTGACTTAGGGGCATTTTGGTCTGAGTGTAGGGTTTAGAATAAAACATACCGCTCTTTGATTTAATAGGTAGTATGTTGTGTAAGTTATTTCTTAGTATTAGTTTATATGGAATTGTACATAGGGTAGTATGGTAAATCATCCCTTGATACTACATAACCACATTTCACATTAGCTTTTTACAATTATCAAGATTTTTTCTAATTTTTTTCCTCTGCATTACATAAACCTCGTTCGGGCGGCTTGCAGCCGCCCGAACGAGGTTTATGGTTTCAGATATATATCCGGTTTATTTTTACAAAACAAAGAAAAAGTGCATAGAGTATTGACTCTATGCACCAAGAAATAGATTAGTCATAAATACTATAAAAACTAAGCCTTTGAATAATCAGTTGAGCTATACTTGGCATAGTTTTTCTCTGCCGCTTCGCAATCAATTACATTAAACCAATTGTCGATATATTCCGCACGACGGTTTTGCACTTTAAGGTAATATGCATGTTCCCATACGTCCAGATTAATTACAGGAGTTAAATTGGCAGGTATTTGCGTGTCTTGGTTGGGCGTTTTATAGATAGAAAGTCTTCCATCGCTGTCAGACACAAGCCATGCCCATCCCGAGCCAAACACACTTAAACCGGCGGCTTTTAATTGTACCAAAAGTTCATCAACAGAACCCCAAACGCTTTCAATTGCGGCTTTAAGAGGTCCATCCGCCAAAGGTTTGCCGCCCTTTGTCATGATGTTGAAATATAAATTGTGGTTGTACACGCCGCCCGCATTGTTTCTTACCGGAGCTTGAATTTCTTGCGGCAGTTTGTCCAAATTGTAGAGCAGTTTTTCAAGGGACCAGTTATGATAATCCGGTTGATTTTCCAAAGCTTTGTTAAGATTGTCCACATAGGCTTGGACATGTTTTGAGTGGTGGATTTCCATAGTTTTTGCATCAATAAACGGCTCTAATGCATCATATGGATAGGGCAAGGGTTGAAGTTTAAATGGATAATGCATGGTATACCTCCTAAGTCTTTATATGGTATTTGTATTTACTGTATAGTATATCATAATAATTCCCACCTGTCAAGTAGGAATTAAAAAAATTTTCAGAAATATTTTAATTTATTTATTGTCGTCAGTTCTTAAGTATATTATAACAAAATCCGGCCATCCCCTACTTTTTTTGTTATACCCTTTTTGTCGAAGTATTCCAGAAAAGCCAAAGCATATTTTCTGCTGGCAGAAATAGCATCTCTAAAATCCGCCAGTGTTACTTCGCTTTTAGATTCAGCCAAACCGGTAAAAAGCTGCATAGCCTTAACATAATACTCTTTGCATACAAATATTTGCGGAGTAATCAATATCATCTCTCCGCTCTTTATAAGAGCTTGAAAAACCTGTTCAAAAACCTTTTTATCTTTTACAAACCCCGAGGCAGCTTCATCATAAGACGGAGGAGAAAATCCACCGGCCATAAAATTTGATAAAATCGCTTCTCTGATTTTATTATGACTGTCAGTAGTTTTTATGGTAAAGTGTGCGTGCGAAACTTCTTGTCCGTTTATTTTAACAGACCCTTCATCAGACATTAATTCGGCAATACTTTCAGCAATATTAGGCTGAACCCCGGGCAATATGCGCATACAAAACTCTCGTATAGGCATACCTTTGTGAAGCGGGTTTTCTTTATGATATTTATTTAGTATATTCTGCGAACGCTCGCCCAATTCTTTGATAAATGATATATGAACGGTAAATTCCGAAGTACTTTTAAGTTTACCTGCCGTAAGCAGTTCATCAAAAGAGCGGTCAAATCCGCTTTCATCATAGAAATATCTTTCTTTTATACGGCGAACATCGGGAAAGCGGCTGCTTCTTTCAGCAAAAATAACTTCTATCCGCTCCGCCAAACTTCCCTTCTCTTTTATTTCCAGGCGTTTTGCCGCCCCTTCTCCCCTCTTCACCCTCCCCGCTTCAGGGTCAAGAATAATGCCGCCGCCCACCGTTTCCATTGGAGAATAGAAGCGCAGAACAAAACGGTCATTTGGTTTGGCGGCTATAGGCTCTGACAAACGAAGCTGGGCATAAGCCCGTTCTCCCGCTTTTATCGCATCGCAGTCTAATAATACCAAAGTACATAATATATCACTTGCGCCATGATGAAAATGCAGCCTTGAGTTATGCTTAATACTTCTGTCGCAATTCTTATTAATCTCGATAGATACATCCAGAATCTTGGAGTTTTCTACAGAGCCGGGCGCACAAAGCCAATCACCTTTATCCAAATCAGAAAGTTTAAGTCCCGCCAAGTTTACCGCTGCGCGCTGACCGGCTTCGGCTGTGTCCACCACCTCACCATGAACATGTATGCGGCGGGCTTTAGAAGCCAGCATAGAAGGATATATAATTACGTCACTGCCTGTTTTTAACCGCCCTTCTATAAGTGTACCCGTTACTACAGTTCCAAAACCATCCATAGTAAATATTCTGTCAATGGGAAGCCTAAACGCCGTATCAACCTTCTTTGCAGGAGAGTTTAACAGCATTTCATAAATTACTTCCTTCAGTTTATCAATCCCTTGGCCGCTGTGCGCCGAAACAGGGATGATGGGGGCATTTTCTAAAAAACTTCCTGTAAGTTCTTCCTCAATATCCAGCATAACCATATCCAGCCAGTCTTTGTCCACAAGGTCTATTTTATTTAAAGCCACCAAGCCCTGACTTATACCCAAAGTATTAAGAATGTCCAAGTGCTCTCTGGTTTGGGGCATAATCCCTTCATCGGCAGCAATAACCAGCATCGCAAGGTCTATGCTTCCGGCGCCTGCAAGCATGTTGCGTACAAATTTCTCATGTCCCGGCACATCCACAATCCCTGCTTTTTCGCCATTTGGTAAGGTCATATATGCAAAGCCAAGCTCAATTGTAATGCCCCGCTTTTTTTCCTCCGAAAGACGGTCTGTTTCTATTCCTGTTAAAGCTTTTATAAGCAGGGTTTTGCCGTGGTCTACATGACCGGCGGTTCCGATAATTGCGTTATTCATATCTACCCTCCCCCTATTTTCCTAAAGAAAGACCCAAAATGCCATGGGTGGATTCTGCCGCAAGGCAGGCATTTATCACAGCTTCCGACATTGCCTTGGCAGCCATGATGCCCAGTAAATCAGTGTTTGCTTTGTTGCTTCCGTAAGATAACGCAAACACTGTATCACCGTCCACCGAAGAGCCAAATGGAGTAATAGTTTTAATAAGGCCATTTATGGCAAGTTCCGCCATCTTGTTCAACTGAGTCTTAGAAATATCAGCATTTGTGGCTACAACACCTATGGTAGTGTTTTCACGCTTAAAACCATATGTAAGGTTTTTATGAGTCATCAATATTTCAGATGTATCCGAAGGTACTCCATCTATTATCGGCCCCGCCAGAATTTGTCCGTTGTCGGGGTTTCTTATGTCTCCAAAGGCATTAACCGCAACGATTGCACCCACCGTCAGTCCATCGCCCAAAACAACACTGGCACTGCCGACGCCGCCTTTCATGCAGTTTTCGTAACCCAGAATTTTTCCAACGGTGGCGCCGGTACCGGCCCCTTCATTACCTTGGGAAATTTTGTTTGAAGAAGCCGCCGCACAAGCGTCATAGCCCATTTGTCTGCCGGGTCTGGCATTCGCACTCCCTGCCTTTAAATCAAATATTACCGCTGCCGGAACAATAGGTATGCGAGCCACCGATACATCAAAGCCGATATTTCGCTCTTCCAGATATTGCATCACACCATCAGCAGCGGCAAGGCCAAAAGCACTTCCGCCTGTCAACAATACTGCATGTATGCCATCATTGCCCTTAATTGGATGAAGTGCATCTGTTTCACGTGTTCCGGGGGATGCACCCCTTACAATCACACCGGCTCTGGCACCTTTGGGCGACAAAACCACGGTACAGCCCGTTAAATTCTCTTTGTCAGATACTTGGCCAACCGTTATGCCTTCTACATCTGTAATACAGTTTTTAAACATGATAACTTCCTTCCCGAAATTCTTCGGAGGTACAGTCAGAAATATACTTGACAGCTTTAGAGATTATGTCAAATTCCTCTGTGTCAATCGTTCTTATATCAAGCAGCAGTCTGTTTTTGTGTATTCTTGTAATTATAGGAATATCCCAATTTCTCAATCTATTTTCAAGATTTTGTACAGATATTCCGCAAAATTCAATTGCAACAGCAAAAGAAGGAAAATCCTCGGCAGGCAGCGAACCCCCTCCGGCTTGTCCGGATGTTTCAATAACTTCTGCAGATAATTGCTTTGAAGAAGATTTAAGCATAGCAAGCAGAATATCAGCCTTATTACGCAATTCCTCAATACTTACAGTTAGCATATTGACCGCAGGTATTTCATGCAGCTTTTCTTCCTGATAAAGCTTTAATGTCGCTTCCAATGCCGCAAGTGACAGCTTGTCTATGCGCAAAGCCCTGTACAGCGGATGCTTGCGCAGCTTATCAATATACTTCTTTTTACCGACAATTATACCCGCCTGCGGGCCTCCCAGAAGTTTATCACCGCTAAAGCTTAATATATCAGCAAATTTAGCTGATTCTTGCACTATTGGCTCTGTTTCGGACAGTTTTATCAAAGAGCCGCCGCCCAAATCATAAATCAAGGGAATTTGCAGACCACAAGCCAAGGAAGCCAGCTTTTCCAGGTTGACCTCCTCTGTATATCCTACAATTCGATAATTTGAAGTATGCACTTTTAGTATAGCAGAAACCTCTTGACCCATTGCATTTTCATAATCCGACAGCCTAACTTTATTGGTTGTGCCTATTTCTTTTAAAACAGCGCCTCCTTGGGAAATTATCTCCGGTATTCTAAAAGAGCCGCCTATTTCAACCAGTTCACCTCTGGAAACCACCACTTGTCCTCCGTCACATAGGGCAGATAATATAAGTAAAACTGCCGCCGCATTGTTGTTGACACATACAGCAGCTTCACATCCGCATAATTCTGTAAGCTGCCGCTCTAAGCTTTCCGTTCGGCTTCCTCTCCGGCCTGCAAGCAAATCATATTCTAAATTATTATAACCCAGAGCCGCTTGTTTGACATGTTCTGCCGCCGTCTGAGCCAGCGGCGCACGCCCAAGATTAGTATGCAGCACAATACCGGTGGCGTTAATTACCTTATGCAAGCCATATGCAGAACTATCAGTAGCCTTGCTAATTACCATAGATACAATATCATCAATATGAGGAATTTCCATAATGTCGCCGTCAGTAATTCCACGGCGCAATTCAGCAAGTACATCCCTTGCGGCCTTTAATTTGGCCGCAAGGCTGATGTCATCGCCATGTAAAATTTGCATCAGTTTATCAATTTTTGGTAAATTACGTAATATTTCATTCATATGCCTATTCAGAAATAAATCCGGCCTCCGTCAAAATATCTGCGGCCGCTTTAACTTTGGCCTCATTTACTAAGATGATAGGGCCTGTACACCCCATTCCGCTTTCGCCGTAAATTCCGGCCTTCCACAATGCAGTTACGGCATCTTCCAATTCGGTAATTTCTATGCCTGAAATTTCGGCTGTTACAATCTCTTTTGGCGGCGCAGCCACCTCATCTTGCTGTGCCGCAGGTTTTTCTGCAAGCTTATCCAAAATTTTGTTCAAGCCGGACGAAAGCGCAGCAGAAAACTCAGCCTTAGCTAGTTTTTTCCAATTGCCCTTAACCAATTGCGCCGCATATTCCATAGCTCCCGCAACAACAGGCGCTCCGCTGGCTCTGGATACTATCATCACCAAAGAATCCATTGTTTCACCAATTCCCGGGCCATATCCAAAACCTGTAGCTTCATAACTGCCGCCGGTTGTAAAGGATGAAAGCAATTTCATCAGCACATTGCCGGTCAAACTATCGCAAACCAGCACATCGCAAGGGTTGTTAAGCACATCGTTTCCTCGCATAAACACGCCGCCGTCAGCCCGTTTGGACTGCACAAAATTAATATTATAACCGCCGGAGGCAAGCTCTTTTAAGGCACGCTCGACCTGACGTGCGCCATCAATATTGAGTATGCCGACAGAGGGATTTTCTATGCCGCAAGCCTTGGCACAGATAATACCATAAATGGCATTACGCACCATTGCCGCAACCCTGTCTGTAGCGGAAGTGCCCGTTGTAGTAGCAATGTACATGGTTCTTCCTGCGGCGGGAGTGATTACTCTTCCAACAGTAGCAACCCCTATAGGAAAAGGATAATGCATAGCCACAGCACCGTCAATTTCCCCGGATGCAAGCATTTTCTCCATAATTTCAGTGGCCGCCGCTTCATTTTCTGCGGTAACGGTTTTAATTTTAGAATCTTCCAAACTGCCTATATAAACCGGCTCCATGCCCCTTGATACCGCCATTTTTGCGCCTTCAAGCATTTCTTTGGGGCCGTGTTCACTTCCCATGCCCATCAAAGCTATTTTAGGCATGTTGCCAAAGCTTCCTGTTTCAAGGCCTACAGCCATATCTTCAAAAGTTTTGGCAATAAGTTTTTTTATGTTAACTTCCATACCGCCTGCTTGCATTTTATTCACCCCCCAGCGACTTAGCAAAATCTCGCAGGGTTTCAGCGATAAGAGATTTGATTTGTTCTTCCGATATGTTGCCGGAAGATGCCCGGCTTTCGTTTTTCTGTACAATGAAAGACGCACCATCAAACAAATTGGTCATACGCCCCAAAAACAGGCTTCCCTTGCCAATTATCATAGCACGGTTTACTTTTCCTTCCAAAATATCATCATGTGCAAAGCCCAAATACGGTATGCCTGACGGTATATGCCCCTGTGTTGGCGCCCAACCTACCATGCCATGTTTTAAAACAAACTCGTCCAATTGTTCCTTTTTCATTTCACCCCGCTTTACAGCTAATGCTCCAATCATTTTGTAATTGGACTGCGGCACATCTCCTGCGCCTGCCGGTTTGGTAATGTCAGGATTTTGCATTTCAGGAGAGAATTTATCTACATCAACAATTTTCAGCCCAAGTTTATCAAGCGGGTCTGTAACAAGAGCGGTGATTACAGCTTGAGGAGATGACCCGCTGCCCACGGTATGCCAACCAACATATTCCGAAAGTATTTCCGGGTTTATGCCGTCATTTTCGCTGATAAGTATGGCAAATCCTCCCAGCATGTCTTCAAGTACAGGCAGACCCTTTTTAACATGGTCTTTGCCGTTCATGCCCAGCTTGGCAGTACTTCCGCCGGCTGTCACCACCACATTTTTATAAGTACCGGATTTAACCAAAGCAGCAGCCGTTATAATGGCATGAACCGGTGCAGCACAAAAAGCCCTGATGTCATTTCCCGTAGACCCTTTAAAGCCCGCAATTTCAGCGGAAGCCTTAGCCATATTGCCGCCGCCCCGTTGGTTCATATCTCCCACGGCTTCTTCCGAGCAGTCAATAACCAAATCTATGCTGTTTTTATCAATGCCCGCATTTTTTGCCAAATGCAAAAGACTAAGTACGCTGGTAGCCTTAGAAACCAAATTTTCCAATATTACATGGGCATTAAGATTTACGTCAAAACTATGCGCTTTCTTAACGCATCCCACCAGCTTATTATTATGATACAGCCCTTCGGCTTCTTCGTTCTTCACAGCTTCTTCAATTGCAGCAATTTGAACACCCGGCTTTACTCTTACCATAATATCAGCAGTAAATAAGGGATGTTTTTCTGAACCCTCAACCGATTCTGAAACCTTTGCCGCAAAACCTTCATCCAGCATCACCAAATCAAAAGAGTCACAGATTTGCATAAGCAAATATAATTCTTCCTGCGGCATAATTTCTCCGAATTTCCCAAAGCGTCCGGCTTCTTGGGACAAGTTTTCATACCAAGGAGAAGGTATTGCAGAAAGAGCATCGGGCGTCATGCCGCCGATATATGCCTGATTGGGAGGATATTTAACCACTTGTTCAAAGGTACGCAATGCACCCGGTAAAGCTTTTAGATATTCAGAATCAGGATTTACATGTCTTTCCGTCGTCTGGGTTGTGCCATTGTGTATAACCATGTCCGGGGCATGTACCAAAGTATATGCCACAGACTTCATTACTGAATTCATAATAAAACCTCCATTCAAAAGCAGGGCAAAGCCGTTATTCGACATTGCCCTACATTTGATCGCATTTAATTAGATTAGTATTTAGTATACTGATCTCTAATGGACTTCATTTCAGACGCAATCTCGTCTAAATTTAATACCATTTCCATCATGCCGACTTGCTCTTCGTAAACATCGGCATCCACCAAGCTTTTTATTTCTTCTTCACAAATATGATAAACTTTGAGTCCCAACGAGACTCCTGTCAACGGACCTGCATAAGTAGGGTCACCGGCAGTTACGGTTTCGGCGGCTATGCCGGAGGCTTCGCCTTCGGCGGCACCAAGTATCACAACCACATTTTCCGGGCCGTGAGTTTCTGCCAAATCTTTAACCCTCTTTTGATTCTCCAAGTCCATTGCGCCGGCGGCCGTTCAGACGAAGCATTCTGTTGAAGAAAACACAATTTCGCCGCCGGCTGTTTTTATAACTTCTTCAATAGCCGGACCCGGAACGCCGTCCCTGTCGCCAATGGCAACAATTTTTTTGTTTGCCAACATTGACATGTCTATTCCTCCTTTATATTGGTAACTTGATAATAAACTAATTGCTGCTTAATTCACCTTTTAAACATGGCGTTTTACCATGCTCTCGATAAAAGCTTCGTCTTTAAAAGTTATTTCGTCAGTGCTTTCAATCATTTTTCCGTCAGCATATATGGCGGTTGTAGGGAAGCCCTTGATACCTTGAGCCTTGATGGTTTCTCTGCCATCTGCTGCATTAAATTCTGCAAACGGAATAAACTTGCTGTATTTTTCTTCGCAACCTGCGAGAAACGGCTTAATAACGCCGCAAGGCGGTCATCCATCCAAAGAAAAAAACACAAATGTCTTATTTTTTGCTTGCAAAACTTCTTTGTCAAAATTATCTTTGGTCAATTTTAACATGAAATCACCTTTCTATGCTTTGACATATCTAGTATTTAGATATGCCTTAAAATCATAGCTTCAATATTCGCTTCTGTAGCATCATCTTTTATTAATTCTTCAACTTTTTGACCACCTTCATAGATAGCAACTACAGGAAGACCCAGTATTTTTTGCGAAATAGCCAAACGGCGCGCTCCGCTAGTGTTAAGTTTTGTAAATTTTAATTTGTCGCCGTATTTTTCAGCGCATTGAACAATAAAAGGCATTAATGCGGCGCAAGGCACACAACCGTCTCCATAGTAGTCCACTAAAACCTTTTCAGATGCCTGCAATACTTCGGCTTCAAAAGTATCTTTGCTTAATTCCAGCATATTTTCCCTCCTTTATAACATTTATTATTAATTTTAGTGACCCATTAAATACTTATCCGCCATAGTGGCAGCAATAGCGCCATCAGCCGCCGCCGTAACCACTTGGCGCAGGGACTTCACCCTGATATCACCAACGGCAAAAACGCCGGGGATATTGGTTTTCATATCAGCATCTGTAGGGATATAGCCGTCTTCCATGGTAATTTGGCCTTTAAATAATTCAGAATAAGGCACAAATCCTACAAAAACAAAGATTCCGAAAGTGCCGTCTTCTTCGTTGGCAAAAATCTCTTTGCGCTCGCCTGTTCTGACGTCTTCAACTATCATGGACTCCACAACGCCGTCGCCTTTAATTTCTGTAACTACGCTATGCCACATATAGTCAATCTTTGGGTTATTAAAGGCATGTTCTTGCAGATATTTAACAGCCCTAAGTTCGTCACGGCGATGAACTATAGTTACTTTACGGGCAAAGCGGGTAAGGTATACTGCTTCTTCAACAGCAGTATCCCCGCCGCCGATTACAAATACTTCTAAATCTTCAAAAAAAGCACCGTCGCAAGTTGCACAATAAGAAACACCCTTGCCTGTAAGCTCTTTTTCTCCGGGGCATCCGATTAAACGAGGATATGCGCCCGTTGCAATAATAACCGTTTTGGTTTTATAAGCATTTTCAGAACAAGTAATGGTTTTAATTTCGCCTTCCAGCTCTACCTTCTCCACGGTATCATAGACCTTTTCTATGCCGAATTTATCAGTCTGTGCCACCATGCGTTCAATAAGACTTGGGCCGGTTTCATGCTCTATTGCGCCGGGATAATTCTCAATTTCGGCGGTTATAGCAAGCTGTCCGCCCGGAAAAGCCTTTTCTATCATAAGGGTTTTAAGGCGTGAACGTCCTGCATATAAGGCCGCAGAAAGGCCGCCGGGGCCGCCGCCGATAATGATTACATCATAAACATTTTCCATAATTATTGCACCTCAAAAATAGTTTGCCCATCAACCGCAGTTGTTAAAGCATCAAGGGAAGTTTCTACAATCTTTCTTCTAATAACCTTCTCTTCTTCCATAGACATTTTTGGATTGCCCAGCGGATGTGGTATAGCAATGGCAGGCACTATCCTATTAGCACCAACCGTTATAGATATTGGAGTAACTGTACAAATATGCACCACCGGTATTCCGGCCCTTTCAATTTCCTTTACCATCGTTGCGCCGCAACGAGTACATGTACCTCAGGTGGAGGTTAAAATAACCGCATCAACGCCGTCATTTTTCAGTTTTACGGCAAATTCCTGTGCAAAAGCAGCGGAAGATTTTACAGCCGTGCCATTTCCTGTGGTGGTATAGAATTTATCATGCAGTTTTCCAATTCTTCCTGCACTTTCCATTTCACGCAAAACATCAACAGGCAATACTCTGTCTGCATCTGTGTTTGCATAAACAGGGTCATAACCGCCGTGGGCAGTTTCGTAGGTCGTTTCTGTAAGGTCATTAACGCCTGCGATGCTGTATTCGCCGTATTTTGAAGCCGAAGAAGCTTCTATGCGGTCAGGATTGCCTTTTGGAACAATACCTCCGGAAGTAACCAAAGCCACATTAGCTTTGCTTATATCCACAATCGGCGGCAATGGGTCTACGCGGTCAAAATTAGGCATAGGGAATTCTGTAACAAAATCCTCGCCTTTCATTTTAGCCAAGAGCATATCCACTGCACGCTTGCTGCCTCTTTCATTTTCAAAGAAATTTACACGGACATAACCCGGGAAATATCCTTCTTCAACAGAAGCTCCAACTTTTTCGCCTTTTGCCAGTTTAAGTGCAAATTTAGCTATAACAGGCACGGCAGTACGCATTCCTGCAGCACTGTCTTTTGTAGACATAATATACATCTTATCTTTAAACATTTCAGTACCGGGATTTTCTTCATACATGCCCGTTAAAACAGGTATGCCAAGCTCTTCTTTTACAGCAGCGCATATAGTGCCGCAAGCAACCCCATAACGCCCGGCATTAAAAGCAGGCCCGGCTATAAACATGTCGGGAGAAACCTTCTTCACCATGTCAACTATAATTTTCTTGGCCTCTTCAATATTTTCTCCAAAATAGGAATCGCCGCAAATAATAGTATGAGTAATTGAAGCATCGCCGCCGAAAGCTCCTGCAAAAGCCATGCCCGGCCCAACGACTCCTTCTCTTATTTCAGGCTTGTGTCCGGCCATTTCTTCGCCGCCTATGCCGCCGTAAAATTGGTTAATATAATGTACAATTTTAAGCAAACTCTCTACTCCTTTCTGTATGTTAAATCAATATGTTGTACTTGTATGTGTATCTATTGTTTTACATTCTGCGATTAAAGCTGTCTTCCCCAATTTCATCACTGCGAACATTCAGCCTTTGCCTCGCCAGCTTTTCTCTGGCGGTGTAAATCTTATCAAGGCCATATTTGCATTGCAGGTTTAGAATTAACTCTTCAAGATTTTCCTGCTTATAATCCACATCATCAAATAATGACAATTGCTGCGCAGGAGAGTCCATAAATCCGCTTAAACTAATACCTATAAGCCTTATTGTTCTTCGTTCCACTTTATCTAACAAAGAACTTGCCACACCAAAGATATCTTTTACGCTGTTTGTCGGCGCAATGCTTTTTGAGCGGGTGATTTGCTTCATATTAGCGAATGTAACTTTTAGTGTAATGGTTTTGCAGTATATACCGTCTACTTTAATCTTAAAGCTTAAGCGCCGGGCAATCATTCGCAATGCATCCCGCAGATATTCAAAATCAGAGATGTCTGTTTGAAAGGTATGTTCTCTGCCAAGAGATTTGGACTTTGGCGGCGTCAGCACTTTTCGATTGTCTGCACCATTTGCCAGCAATACAGTTTCAATACCTTGCTTGCCAAGCAATTCTTTTGTGCGCTCTTGATTGTTCAGAACATCCCTAACCGTGTAGATTCCGTTCTTATTCAAAACAGATGCCGCCTGAACGCCTACGCCATAGATTACCCGCACATTGCGGTCTATTATAAGCTCTTTTAAGGCATCAGCATCAGCTATTTCAAAAAAGCCGTCAGGTTTGTCTTCTTCACTGGCAATTTTTGCAGACATCATAGAGTATCCAATACCTACAGAACATGTCAGCCCCACTTGCTGCAAAACTTCCTCTTTGATGCTTCGCCCAACCTTGGAAGTTCCTCCAAAAAGATGAGCCGAATGGGTTACATCCAGATATCCTTCATCAAGTGAAACATTTTCAACAATATCCGTGTAGACATCCCAAATTTCCCGTATCTGCCGTGAAGCTTTAATATATTTGTCAGGATTTGGGTGCATGTATATGCCATTTGGGCAAAGACGATATGCCTCTTTAATGCTCATAGCAGACCGAACACCATAAACTCTGGCTTCATAACTGCAAGTGGCTACAACGCCCCTTTCATGCGGCAAAGAACCGATTATAAGCGGAAATCCGGCCAGTTCCGGGTTATCCCTAATCTCTACGGCAGCATAGAAGGCGTCCATGTCTACATGGATAATACTTCTCATTAGACTTATCTGGCAGACATTTTATTAAAGCCCAATTCATTTGTGGCTCCGATTATAGCTTGGATTTCCACAACAATGCTGCCGTCAGGATTGGTATTTTTCTCAAAGCCGCCCGCAATAACATCCACATATTCCAAAGTGCCGATTACTTTATCCATTTTAGGCAAGGTTATCACTTCATTGGCATTACCGCCTGTTACAACAGCATTGGCAGAAACATCCACATCTGCAAGAGATTGGCTTGTGCCGTCCCTTCCTGCGTATTCATCAGTGATAATTACCGTATGAACACCAAGAGCTTCCACTTTTTTGCAGTTCATAATAAGGTCGGTGTCAGGATTGCCAAAACCTTCTTGGGAGATGATAACGCCGTCCAAATCAAGCATTTTTACCATTTTGGCCGTCCAATCGCTGCTGCGCTCTTTGTCTGCAAGATATACATTTTCATTGGTGATAATCATTGCGGCAAAGTTCAAATCTTTGCCGTGGCGTGCAAATAAATCTTCTATAACAGGGCTGTTTTGATGGTGATAAGTAGTGTTTTTGTCGCATGCAGAAACACAGTTGCCGCTTATTATTGCGCCGTCAAATACCTCTGTCGGGCAAATCATGGTGGTCAAGCTTTGTTTCATATCCACACCATAAACATATGTGTCATGCAAAAGACCTTGACTTTGCAGCATTTGTACATATCCTACCCTTGGAAGGCCAGGATATTTTTTGATGCCTTCAGCCACTCCGGGAAATTCATAAGTAATCTCATCATCTGCTTTAACAGATTTTGCAAAATCACCCAAGTAGACCGCTGATTTAAGTCCGGCAAGGCGTAAAGCTTGCTCGTAGTCATGGGGCGCAATGCCTGCGGCCGGTGTAAAATTAATTACCAGATTAATTGTTTTGGAAAATGGCGTGTAGTCGGCTCCAGGTCCTGTCATGTCAATTATACCTTCTTGGAAACCAACAATCTTACCGCAAGTAACAACCGCCATGCCTTTAAGCACATGGGTACGGCCGCTGCCGACGACAGTAACTTTAGATATCACGCCGGGAAACATTCCTCCCGGTCCTTCTACCTTGGTACGTGGTTCAATGACATCTTTTACCGGTGTAATGCGTACAGATTCTCCCGGTTTTGCCACATCAAAACTTACAGAAGTAATTCTTTCATCAGCAAGAATCAACTTCTCAAGCTCTTTTGGGTTGACATACAGAGTAGAATTTTCCACCCCTGCTTTGTCCCCAAGTACAATATTATCAATTCTAATATTGCCAACAGTAAGCTTCAAAGCATTTCCTCCTTATCGTTGTATTTGTATATTTGTGTATCTATAAACAACCAATTTAATACTTTTTCATGCTTACGATATACCTTTTGCAAGCATTTCACAATCCACCAGCATATAACTGCTGTATACTTCATTAATTTTGTCCGGAAGAGGCAAAACTCCGCCTTCTTTGGCATATGCCGCAATAGCCGCTTCAATAAGTTTAAGCGATTCATAATCTACAGACGAAACTAAAGGTCCACCTGAAATCAGTACTGTTTTATATGGAGTATGGCCGCTGGGGATAGATGAAGCCAGCGGATGTGTCAGCAGTTTATGCCCCAAATGCACATAATTTCTGATAATTTTTAGTATTTCATCGGCATATAAACAATTATACTGGATATCATACAGTTTTGCAAATCTCTCTGCGGCCATAGGATTATTTGTAATTAATTTGTCCATAACAAGTCATCCCGTCCAATCTAAATTAAAAAAGACAAAGCAAAGCATCCAGCCTTTGCTCTGTCATACAACCTGAGAGTTTCTCTTTGATACTAATCAAAAATTGCCCCTTCGGTGCATACATTCGGCAGTAAAGCCGAGATGCAAAACTTTCCAGAGTATCGTCAGACAGCGGTTTGTTTACCTGAGATTTTCGCAACATTTCGGCTAAAATGTTACTTATTCCTTCGGTGCCGTTTTAGGGGTAAGCCCCAAGGCTCTTCCGCAATCCTCACTCGAAATATTATGTTAAGTTTAGTGTATCACGAATTTTGTGTCTATGCAAGATATATTTTTCAAAAACAGGCATATATTGTTAAGAATTCAGTACAAGGTCTTAAAACCGGGCCGGAGGGCATATGTCTCAGTTGTTGCAGGTAATTTTAATAAATCTTATAGTTTCTTTTGACAACATAGGCGTTATAGCCCTTGCCGCCAGAGGCCTTTCACCCGGAAAAGCAAACACGGCGCGTTTGGTGGGTATATGGCTTTCGCTGTTTTTAAAGTTTATATTTATATTGCTGATAGGTTATCTTTTTAATATAACATGGCTGCATATACGCATCATAGGCGGCGCAATGCTTATTTATGTAATTATAGGTATGTTAAGAGATAATGGAAAGCATCAGAAAATACATCACAATGACAATCTGTTTAAAGTTATTATGACAATAATCATTGCAGATATATCTATGTCTCTGGATAATGTAATAGCCGTTATATCCATTGTTGCTGATGAAGCGGGCAATGTAAGCGCCCATGGCCTTTCTGTCGCTTTTCTGGGGCTTGCTATTTCTGTGCCTGTTCTGCTTATAGCAAGCGAATATATCATTGCTTTGATAAACCGTTATGTCATACTGTTTGCCTTATGCGCCGGATATCTGGCATATATTGCAGCCAATATGATTTTTGAAGATGAATTTATGGAGTCGCTTTTTGCATTTTTGCGCTTCCCCTTTGCACCGCAGCTTGCAATTGCAATAGGGGCCATAGTTGTATTTATCAGCTGGATTATCGCTAAAAGAGATGCTGTATGCACTTAATGTTTATACACTTCCGGAGCCATAAGTAAAACCACGTCCATGCACATCCGACACAACATCCGTAACCAAAAAAGCCTGCTTGTCATGCTTATCCACAATTTCAATAAGCTTTCTGTAATCTCCGGCATCCAAAGTAACCATAAGCATAGGCATTTCGGTTTTTTCATAAGAACCAATCGTTGGTATAACCGTTACACTTCTATCCATTTCGCCCATAATGTCTTTGATAATAGCGTCACTGTATTTACTGATAATATGAACACGTTTCTTTTTGTTCAAGCCATTTTCAATATATCCCATTACAACCATAGTAATAAAAATTGATAATATCGCAAAGAAAAATGAATCAACATCGAAAATAAACAAGCTTAGTGCCACAACAACACCGTCAGTAACAAAAAGACCAATGGATGGTTTAAGTCCGAAATATTTCTTTAAAATAAGGGGCGGTACAGCCGTGCCTCCGCTTGACGCTTTGTTTTTATAAAGTATGGAAACAGCTATGCCAAAAATTACGCTGCCAACCACCATTGACAACATTCTGTCGTCAACTAAATCATATTGAGGCACAAGGCTGATTGCAACGGGAAGCAGGCCTGCTCCAATTATGGTATTGATAAAAACCTCTTTGCCAAGGAAAAAGAATGTGGCAATAACAACAATCGCATTTCCGATATAAACAATAACAGACCGGTCAATACCAGTCCCGGCTTCTATTATAATTGCAAGGCCCGTAAGGCCTCCCGCTGCAATTTGATGAGGAGCCAGAAACATGTTAACGCCTACGGCTATAAGCACAATTGCGAATATTATCCACAGCAATCGCAGGACAAGTTGTTTTATCTTCATTCTAACACTCCTCGCATCATGTCAAGTTGTATTTTTCAATAGCCTTTCTTGCCGCTTCTTGCTCCGCTTCCTTTTTGTTCTTGCCTGAGCCCTGGGCCAAAACTTTTCCGCCATGGGCCAGCTCTACCGTAAAGATTTTATTATGGTCAGGTCCTTCTTCATTTATAACATAATATTCTATAATTTCTTGACTGTCCCTTTGCAGCTGTTCCTGCAAGTGGGTTTTACAATCCGCTATCCATGTAAGACCCCGCATGGAATGAATTTCTTTAACCAAGGCATCCAAAATAAAACTTTTGGCGGCATCATATCCGCCGTCCAGATAAATTGCGCCTATAACAGCTTCAAAGACATCACATAAAATGGAATCTCTATCTTTGCCGCCGTTAGCAATCTCGCCTTTCCCCATCATAAGATATTTCCCGAATTTTCTTTTGCGGGCACAGTCAGAAAGGGTAGGTTCGCAAACTACACTTGCGCGCAGCTTGGTCATCTCCCCTTCGGTTAAATCAGGAAAACTATTAAAGATATATTCACTTGTAACCAGCTCCAAAACAGCATCTCCTAAAAACTCCAATCTTTCATTATTGGCAAGCACAGGCAGTTTCTTTTCATTAATGTATGAAGAATGAATCAGCGCATGTCTAAGAGTTGCTTCTGTTTTAAAGGTATATCCTATAGTCTTAATTAAATCTGCCAAGTCGATATCAATAGCGCATCTACTCCCTTAATTGGCGGCCTGTACATACTTAACAGCATCTCCAACTGTAACAATTTTTTCCAAATCGTCCTGCGGAAATTCCATACCAAATGCTTCTTCAAGTTCAGAAATAATTTGGAAGAGGTCTAAAGAATCCGCACCAAGGTCATCAGTAAATTTTGTTTCCATGGTTATTTCGCTTTCATCTTTACCCAACTGCTCCGCAACTATTTCTCTTATTTTTTCAAATTCCATTATTAAAATCTCCCTTCAATTTAAATCCTGCTATCTCTATATTAAACACTATCACGAATTTTATTAACAACATCAGCCTTAATAAACTTACTGCATTGTTTTACGGCATTTTTTACAGCCTTTGCATTGGAACTTCCATGAGCTTTTACCACCAGCCCGTTTAAGCCAACAAAAGGTGCGCCGCCCACTTCGGTATAGTCAAAGCGCTTACGCAGCCTGTTGTATGCTCCCTTGGACATCATAGCTCCGAATTTAGAAACAGAATTGCTCATCAGCTCTTCTTTCAGCATGGACATAATGCCCTTTGCGAAACCTTCGGAATATTTTAATATAATATTTCCCACAAAAGCATCACATACAGCAACATCTACTGCTCCAAGCGGTATATCCCGCCCTTCTACATTGCCGATAAAATTTATACCTAAGTTTTTGTCAGAAAGCAAAGTATATGCTTCTTTTGTAAGGGCATTGCCTTTTTCCTGCTCTGCTCCTACATTTATAAGGCCGACACGAGGGTTTTTCACATCCATTATAGACTCCATATAAATAGAACCCATTTGCGCAAACTGCACCAGATATTCAGCCTTTGAATCTACATTAGCACCGGAATCCACTAAAAAAGTGTATCCGTTTGTATTAGGAAAAACAACGCCAAGCGCAGGACGTTTTATGCCTTTAATGCGCCCTATTATAACAGTGCCGCCGGTCAAAATGGCCCCGGTGGAACCCGCAGAAACAAAAGCCGCCGCATGACCTTCTTTTACCAGATTAAGCCCCACCACAACAGAAGAATTTTTCTTACTTTTTATAGCTGTGGTGGGAGATTCATGGGTAGAAATAACTTCTTCTGCATGGACTATTTCAATGCGGCTTCTGTCAAATGGCGCAAGGTCATCCAAAGAAGAAAGGATTACATCTTCTTTGCCTATAAGAACAATTTTTGCTATATCCTTATCTTCAAGAGCCGCAACAGCTCCATCTATTGCCGCTTTTGGTGCGTGGTCGCCACCCATAGCGTCCACGGCAACAATCACTTTATCCATAGCTTAACCCTTAACTTTCAGTACTTCGGCTCTTTTATAATTCCCGCAAGCCTTGCAGGCTCTATGAGGAAGAGTAAGCTCTCCGCAAGACGGGCATTTCACCAAAGTAGCAGTGCTGATTTTCCAGCTTTGGGCTCTGCGCTTGTCTCTTCTGCCCTTTGAAGTCTTGCCTTTTGGACATATAGCCATTTATAACACCTCCTAATCTTCAAACAACTTCAGCAATTCGCTAAACTGCTCATTAACTCTTGTGCCGCAGCCACAAATGCCCTCGTTAAGATTCTTTCCGCAGCTTTGGCAAAGTCCGGCGCAATCTTCAGAGCAAATAGGTTTCATGGTCATTGAGGCAAAAAGGTTTCTTTCAACAGCAGGAAGCAAATCAATAATTTTACCGACAAAAACAATAGCGTCATCATTCGGGGTTTCTGTAAATATTTCTGATACAGAAAAATTAATATCAAATTCCATCGGTGCAAGGCATAAGCTGCAATTTGTTTCTATACGGCATTTTGCATTACCTTCCAGCAAAAAATTTTCGCCAATGCTCGTCAAATGTCCGTCAAAAATCACAATGCCGCCTCTTAAACCCGCACCAAAGCTAACAGGAATGGTGACGTTTACATCAGAAGTTACCGATATAGATTCTCCCAGTTTTATTTCTCTGGTGTCAATCATTAATACTCCCTACAATCTAAATATTATAATGAAAAGCCGCGGCAATGTCAACTGCTTTTTACAATTCCTATTTGCATAATTCCAGAGTATCTCTGGCAATCACCAATTCTTCATTGGTTGGGATAACAAGCGCACGCACTTTGGAAGAATCCGTTGTAAAGTCCGCTTCAATACCGCGTACATTATTTTTTTCATTGTCAACCGCAACGCCAAGATATCCTAAATACTCACAAATAGCAGCTCTGGTTGTTGCAGCATTTTCGCCGACACCGGCAGTAAATACCACGGCATCCAGCCCATTCATGGCCGCCGCATAAGACCCAATATATTTGGCAACGCGATAATGGAACATATCAAGCGCAGTTTTAGCTCTGGCATTGCCTTCTTCTATAGCCGCTTCAATATCCCTAAAGTCACTGGAAACACCGGAAACACCAAGTACACCGCTTTCTTTATTCAAAAGATTTTCCATTTGCTTTGCATCAAGGCCCTCTTTTTCCATAATAAACGAAACTGCCGCAGGGTCCATATCTCCGGAACGCGTACCCATTACAAGGCCCTCAAGAGGTGTAAGACCCATTGAAGTGTCTACGGATTCGCCGCCGTTTACAGCACAAACACTTGCGCCATTGCCCAAATGACAGGTAACGATTTTTAAATCTTTTACAGGCTTGTCCAGCATAGCGGCGGCACGTGCGGTTACATATTTATGACTTGTACCGTGAAAACCGTATTTGCGGACTTTATATTTTTCATATAGATTGTAAGGAATGGCATAAAGATAAGCTTTATCAGGCATAGTTTGATGGAAAGCTGTGTCAAAAACCGCCACTTGAGGAACATTCGGCATCAATTTTTCACAAACTTCTATACCAATAAGATTGGCAGGATTATGCAAAGGAGCAAGGGCAACGCACTCAGAAATAGCCTTTTTAACTTCATCAGTTACAATAGCAGACTTTGTAAAATGCTCTCCTCCATGCACTACTCTGTGTCCGGTTGCAGCAATTTCTTTAATGTCGCCAACAATTTTGTATTCTATAAGACTGTCCAACACTAATTTAACCGCCACGTCATGATTGGGGATATCCTGCAGGACTTCAATTTTCTCATCCAGCTTAAAAACCAAACGAGACCCGGCAATACCTATGCGTTCGACCAATCCTTGAACTGCAGCCTGTTCTGTGTTCATATCAATAAGTTGATATTTCAGCGACGAAGAGCCGCAATTTAAAACTAAAATCTTCATGACTTTAATTTCCCTTCTATATGATATATATTTATTAACACTCTTTAGCTCTCTTGCATACTAATTCTAAAAACTCTTTTCTTTTATGGATATTTTCATATTTTCCAACAACATAATGGCCAAGTCTGTCCACTTTCTCAACTTTTATACCACAGAATTTTAAAACTCTTTTTACAGACTTCAGTTCTACATCACCCCTAATTATTTGGTATATTTTAGGAGACATGCTGGTAGATATGGATATGTGCAGTTTTTCCTTTCAAAAGCTTTGTTACCTTATATCCTTCCATGCTATAAGCTACTCCCGGCGCAAGTGTGCGCTCAAACCAACCTTTTAAAAGACTCGGCACAGTTTCAAACCAAATTGGATAAAACAGCACTATATGTTCCGCCCATTTAATAAGCTCTTGAGATTTTTCAATTTCAGCATCTTTTTCCATGCGCTTTCTATACCCAAAGCGCAGTACAGGGTCAAATTTCATTTGATGCAGCTCTAATGTTTGCAGCTTATGTTTTTCAGTATTTATATTTGCTGTATATGCATTAAACAATGCAGATATGTAACTTTCTGCATCGGGATGTCCATTAATTGCAAGTATCTTCATATTAGCTTCCCCGCTATATGATTGTACACTTCTTCTATACTCATATCTTGCTCAATAAATTTTCTAAGCATGCTTTGAGAAAGCAATTCCTTAGCTAAAACGGTTTCTTGCACATAGTATTCCGAAGTGATTTTCAAGAAATTTACAGCATTTGTACCGTACCCTTCCCACAGCCTATACAAATACAGCACTGTAAGTACATTTGATACTAAGCCGCTTTCAAAACCTATGTCCATATTTTTATCAGCAATATACGGTAATTCACATATATCAACCGCACCCGCCCAAGGGTCTTTGCCGGCAATACGCAGTTTGCGTATATCGCTCATTACAATAGTTCCCATGCACATTGGGCATGGTTCCAATGTAGTATACATTGTATATTTACGGATTTCCGGATGAGCGTCATAGTCCAAATTCATTAAAGCGTTCATTTCTGCATGAGACATCTTTCTGTTAATGAGATGTTTTTCAAGTATTTGATTGCGCCCCGAAGATACAACTTGTCCTTCAGTATTTACAATTATAGCAGCAATAGGAAGTGATTCGTTTTTAAAACTCTCCCAAGCAAGTTCAATTGCCAGTTTCCAAAATTCATTAACATTGTCCCACATTATTCTATCCCTGTGCCTGAACAGCCGTTATCGCCGCAACGCCAACAATATCCTCAAAAGAACAACCTCTTGACAAATCATTAACAGGCTTACCAATACCTTGAGTTACAGGCCCATAGGCTTGAGCTTTTGCCAGCCTTTCCACCAATTTATAACCAATATTTCCGGCATCCAAGTCAGGGAAAATCAAGCAGTTAGCCTTGCCTGCAACCGGGCTGTCTTTGGCCTTTGATGCCCCAATTTCAGGTACAATAGCAGCATCAAGCTGAAATTCGCCATCCAGAGCCAAGGCAGGATTCAAGCCCTTGGCAATCTTTACTGCCTCAGCCACTTTATCCACATGCTCATGCTTTGCACTGCCTTTTGTGGAATGTGACAACATAGCAACTACAGGCAGGGCTCCTGTAAGTGTAAGGAAAGAATCTGCACTTGAAATAGCTATGGAAGCCAGCTCCTCGGCATTGGGGTTTTGATTTAAGCCGCAATCGGAGAACAGAAAAATTCCGTTTGCCCCCATATCACAATCAGGCACAACCATTATGAAAAAACTGGATACAAGCTTGGTTCCCGGCGCAGTTTTTAAAATTTGAAGAGAAGGACGCAATACATCTGCCGTAGAATTTGCAGCACCTGCAACCATGCCGTCCGCCAGGCCCATTTCTACTAACATTACGCCAAAATACAACTCGTTATTAAGCAGTTCATCAGCTTCTTGCACTGTCATTCCTTTGCTTTTACGAAGCTCCGCAAGCTTTTCCGCCATTTCTTTTTTTCTTGCATAAGCCTGCGGATTAAGCACTTCAGCCTTTGATAAATCCAGCCCGTCAGCCATGCCGCCAATCTTGCCGCTATCACCCACAAGAATAACATTAGCCAATCCTTCTTTTAATATTGCATCTGCCGCTTTAAGCGTACGAATATCCCCTGCTTCCGGCAGCACAATAGTTTTCAAATCCGCCTTAGCCCTAGCCTTAATGCTATCCAAAAAATTCATAAAATCCCTCCCATTTCATTCTCTGCTCTCTATCTTCCGGTTTTCGGTCCCTAGAATATAACCTTCTCTAAATCAAGAAGCAATTTTATTCCATCTTCTGCGCGCCCAATATTTTTTACAAATTGGTTGGCATAACTTAGCTTAGACGAAGGCGGAGAGGAAATCATATTATCTTCTATTGTATTAACACCAACTATCTCATCTACAATAAGCCCCAAAATATAATCTTGATACAGCACCACAACAATACAAGTCTTTTGGTTGTATGGAATTTCCTGCTTCATAAAGCGCAGACGCACATCAATAACAGGCACAATATCTCCCCGCAGGTTTATAATGCCTTTAATATAATTTTCTGTCATCGGAATTATTGTGATAGGAACAACGCCAATAATTTCCTTGATATAGCCAACCTCCACGGCATATTGTTCATCATCAACGATAAAAGAAAGATACATATTCTTTATTGTGTCGTCCGGGATATTTTCAATTAAAAGGTCATTTTCCACTAAATTTGTCATAATTACACTCCTTTGCAGATTATATCGTACGATGTGCTATTTGTCAAAAAATCCCGCCACATCTATTATAAGACTGATGTCGCCATTGCCCAAGAGGGTACACCCGGATATGCCTCTAATCTGCTTTATATATTTTGGTATCGTTTTTCTAACCACTTGCTGCTCCCCAATAAGGTCATCAACAAACAGACAAATGGCATCATCCCCATTTTCAATAATCATCATAATGCCATCAGCGGTTTCTCTTACCTCGCCTTCCAAGCCAAAAAATTCATTAAGGCGTACAACATTATAGTGGTCGCCGCGAACGGTAATCATTTCATTGCCGTTAGGGTCCATAAAGATATCTTCGGGATTGGGTCTGAAAGAGTCTCTTATAGAAACAATCGGTATTGTATATTTAGCTCCTGCTATACTGATTATCATGCCTTTAATAATGGCCAATGTAAGCGGTATTTTAAGGATGAAAGTGGAGCCTTCGCCCGGGATGGAGTCTACAACAACAGAGCCCCCCACAAACTCCAGGTTTTTATTAACCACATCCATTCCAACGCCCCGGCCAGAATAGCTTGTTACGGTTTCGTTGGTGGAAAAGCCAGGCATAAATATAAATTGGAAGATTTCTTTGTCGGTATATTCATTTTCCGGCTTGCGCAGCAGGCCGTTATTTCTGGCTTTTTCCATTATACGGTCTTTGTTCAGGCCTGCGCCGTCATCATCAATAATAACCCAAACTTCAGAACCGGAATTTCTGGCTTCAAGCAATATGCGCCCTTTTTCGGGCTTCCCGGCGGCCTTTCTCTTCTCCGGCGTTTCTATGCCGTGGTCAAGAGAATTTCGGATAATATGCATAAGCGGGTCGCCGATATGCTCTATGATATTTTTGTCCACTTCCGTATCTTCGCCAAGAATTTCTAAAACAGCCCCTTTATTCAAGGCTTTACACATATCACGCACAATACGGTTCATTCTGTTAAAGGTGTTAGACAAAGAAACCATGCGCATGGCCATAACAGTTTCCTGCACATCATTAATAATCTTTTTAAGCTGGCGAGCCTCTCTGTGGAAGCTTTCCAAAGCCAACCCCTCAAGTTCGGGGTTCTGCGTAACCATTGCTTCGGCAATAACCAGTTCGCCCATAAATTTAAGCAATTGGTCCAGTTTGCCCACATTAACCGAAATAACCGCCTGGCTTGTTGACTTTTTCGCTATTTGTGTGTTTGCCTGCCCCTGTACTTGATTGGCAGCTTGATTAACGGCATCACTTTCTATCGCCTTTTCCGGCATAGCTGCTTCGGCTGAACTGGCAATATCCTTTTCCGGTGCAGATTCCATCATAATTTCTTTCTCCGCATTTACTTTTTTGCTCTCTGAGCCCTGTACAATGGACGCTTCTCCCGGTTTTTGTTCTACAATATGCAGTTCTTTTAGATAAACCGTCTGGGATAGCACATCCTGCAGCTCTTCATATGTCTTATTTGTTATCAAATCTATTTTTAATCCATCTTCCCGCACAATATCAATACTTTCTTCGGCAGTAAGGCTTTCCGGAAGAAACACAAGATATTCAGTTTGCGGCCTTAATCCATGTATCACTGTATAGGCACGCACATTTTCCATTTGCGCCCCTTCATCAAATTTTAAATGGGCATAAAAGCTGCGCATACCGTCCAAATCAATATTTTCATAGGTAAATTCTTCCAAGAATATATCTTTTAAATAAGTTGTTTTACTTAATGCATCAAAAACCGATGCATAGTTATGGTCTGATGAAAAAGTTACTTCAAAGCCATTTATGCGAATTACCCCGGCAGAGTCTTCATCAGCAATATTTTCAGGTTCGTGGGTAAGACCTATGGCCATATCTCTGATATTGTTAAGAACTGTAAACGCACGCACATTTTCCATTTGTGCATCTTCATCAAAACGCACTTTGGCTTTGTATTTATGAATTCCAAAAGGAGTGTCTGTATCAGCACCGGCTGCATTTTCTATATTAGCGGCAACCAAATCAGGTCTTTGCGTATTTTCTGCTGAAGGACTTCCTTTTGCACCCTTCGTCCCTTTTATCCTTGCCAAAAATTCAGTAATATCCGCCGCAACAGACTTTGGATCTCCGTCTGCGGGAACCCGTTCCTCTATTTTAGCAAGCTCATCTTTTATAAAGTCCATGCAAGCCAAAACATAGTCTGTTAATTCGGAATAATCTATATCTGTAGGATTTTCTTCTCTAAGATAGTAAAATAAATCCTCGGCAGCATGGGTGGCAGTGGCTATACTGTCAAAAAGCATCATAGCGGCACTGCCTTTTATAGTGTGCATGATACGAAAGACCTCGTTGATAGAATCCATAGTAAAGCCCGATTCACTCTCAATAATGGTCTTCTCTAATTGGTCCACCAATTGATTCATCTCAAAGGAAAACATTTCTAACATAGACTCTCTGTCAAAATCAGCCATGAGCTCAACCTCCGTGTGTACTAGAGACCAGAAGCCGAAAAACAGGTAAAGGCCCTGTTGTTCGGTGCCAGCCGTCTTTATTATTTTTAAATCTATATAATCACTTTCTTAGTTTCTAATTTTCTATTATCTTATTTTTTATATACAGCAGGCATAACATATTTAAACTTGGTATTTATATTGGAAAGCGACTCTGAATGGCCTATAAAGAAATATCCATCATTTTCTAACACATTGTAAAATCTGTTAACAAGCGCTTCTCTGGTGTTGTTATCAAAATATATCATAACATTTCTGCAGAATATAACATGAAAAGGCTTTTTAAACGGCAGCTTTTCTTCTTTTAAGTTAAATTTGCGGTATGTTATAAGCCTTTTTATATCATCTTTAACTATCATATTATCATTGTCATATTTGATGAAATGCTTTTTCATCCAGTGGTCATGCATAGGCTTCAAACTTTCATTGGAATATATCCCTAAAGTTGCCTGCTGCAAAACCCTTTCAGAAATGTCCGTCGCTAAAATCTCCAAATTCCATCCCGGCTTATTTTCAAAATAATCCTGCACTATCATTTGAAGGGTATAAGCTTCTTCTCCGCTGGAACATGCAGCGCACCACAGCCGCAAGTCCTTTTGTGCGCCAAACTTGTCCTCCACCCAAGGCAGTACCTTAGATTTAAGAAATTCAAAATGCTCCGGCTCTCTCATAAAAAATGTGTGGTTTGTGGTCAGCCTGTTGACAAAAACCACGGAAGCTTCGCCTGTTTTATCCGATATCAAATAATTAAAGTATTCCGCAAAATCGTCGAAGCCCTTTTGTTTTAACAGAGGGCGCAGACGTGAAAAAATAAGGGTACGTTTTTCATTCCCCATAGATATTCCATAATGCTCTTTCAAATATTCTCTAATCTGATTAAATTCTTTATCTCTGAGCTCCACTCAAGTCCACCTGCATACTCTTTCCATTTTATATAACAAACATCATAACTAAAAAGAAATGACTTGTCAAGATAATATTACTCTAATAACTATATTTTGCAGGCTGTCAAGATAATATGCCTGGACAAGCATATTAAGCTAATATATAATGTTGAAAATATGATGTATTTTAGGATGATTATTTATGGATAAAGCATGCGGAATAGTGGTGGAATACAACCCTTTTCATAATGGACATTTATATCACTTGCACAATAGCAAAGAAATTACGGGTTCTGATACTGTAATTGCGGTAATGAGCGGAAATTTCGTACAAAGAGGAGAGCCGGCCGTAATTGATAAGTTTATGCGCATTAAATCCGCACTTATAAACGGTGTAGATATGGTGCTGGAACTTCCCCTGCCCTATGCCGCCGCATCGGCAGAAATCTTTGCCAAAGCCGCATGCAGTATTTTATCCAAAACAAATATTGTAGATAAGATGTGTTTTGGTTCAGAAACAGGTGAAATTGAGCCTTTGTATGTTATTGCGAAACACTTATCTAACGAAGAAAGCAGCTTCCAAAGGGTCTTGCGCAGAGAATTGGCCAAAGGCCTTTCTTTTCCCGCAGCCAGAGCCGCCGCCGTTGCTGCCGCTTTAGATAAAACCCATCCGGGTATTTCTTGTGCAATAAATACTCCAAATAATATTCTGGCGGTGGAATACTTAAAATCCATAATAAAAGAAAATTTGCCTATAACCCCTTTTACATTTAAAAGACAAGGCGGAGAGCATAACTCCGCTTCTTTTTCAAACAGCTATGCATCAGCCACCGCTATACGGAGGCATTTGCACGAATACAAAGATATTAACGAGCTTATGCCATTCATGCCCAAAGAAAGCTTTGAAATTCTTAATACAGAACATCTTAAAGGTGCTGTAAATCACATGGATAAATTCAGCCATTTTTTCCACTTTGCACTGCAAAATACCAAGCCCAAGCCCGATACTCTTTCAGATATTTGCGGGCTGTCTTTTGATATGCAAAACCGCCTGATAGCGGCGGCGCAGGATAATTTTAATATTTACGATGTTATTAGGGCCGCCAAAGCAAAAAATTATACGCATGCCGCTTTGCGCCGCGCTGTTCTTTCTGTTGTGCTGGGTATTAACCGAAAATTTCTTTATTCTCCCGTGCCTTATATACGTGTAGTAGGTTTGCGAAGAAACAGAAAAGACCTTTTACACTCTCTGCATAAAAATGCTTCTTTGCCCATTATTACAAATCTTAAATATGCTCATAAGCTTCCCGAAGATGCAAGAATTATGCTCGAAATGGAGATTGCGGCCACAAAAATTTATTGGCTGGGATTGAAAAAAGATGGAGTTCCGGAAAGGAATGAGCTGTCCGCTCCTTTGATTATAGTTTAAACAGCGGAATTATCTCTGCCTTATCCAAATACAGTATGTGGGGCGGCTTGCAGCCGCCCCTACGAAGTTTTGGTTATATGGCTTTGACCTACATGGTGTTACGTTAGGAATAATTCCGCTACCAACTTATTGCAGCATAGACTCTTCCCAAGCGGAATTAGGCTCTATGCCCAGCAAAGAAGCAACAGTGGCCGCCACATTGGCAAGACCAAATACTTTTTCTCCGCCTTCTTTAAACGTAAAAGAAGCTTCGGTATCATAGATAATAAAAGGTGCAGGATTAAGTGTATGCGCAGTTTTTGGGCTGAGTCCCGCCTTTGTTTCTTCAAACATCTCATCTGCATTACCGTGGTCTGCTGTAACAATAAGGGTTACGCCATATTCCTTAGCAGTGTCCATCAAGCGCCCAACACACAAATCTACAGTTTCAACAGAAATTTGGGCAGCCTGGAAACTGCCTGTGTGACCCACCATGTCCCCATTAGGGAAATTAGCCCTGATAAAGCCGTATTTTTTGGATTTAACAGCGTCAATAACACAATCTGTTATTTCGGCGGCTTTCATCCAAGGACGCTGTTCAAAAGGAAGAATATCAGATGTAATTTCCTGCCACGTTTCAAGCTCGTTTGAGAATTTTTCAGATTTATTACCATTCCAGAAATAAGTCACATGCCCGAATTTTTGTGTTTCGGACACAGCATATTGGTTTATGCCGTTAGCCACCAAAGTTTCTGAAAGTGTATTTGTAATATTTGGCGGTGATACTAAGAAGTTTTTGGGAAGCTGTAAATCTCCGTCATATTGCAGCATGCCGGCATAAAAAACTTTTGGCATAATCCCTCTGTCAAATTGGTTAAAATCAGGTAAATCAAAGGCCTGGGACAGCTCGATTGCTCTGTCGCCCCTAAAATTAAATAAAACAACGGAATCACCGTCACAAATCTTTCCTATAGGCTTGCCGTTTTCCGCAATAACAAAAGGAGGCAAATCCTGGTCAATTATATTCGGCGTTAAGTTACGGGCTGTGGTAATGGCTTCCGTTACAGTCTTAAACTGCTCACCCATGCCGTGTACATGCACATCCCAACCGGCTTTAACCATAGGCCAATTAGCGCCGTATCTGTCCATTGTTATGCGCTGGCGTCCGCCGCCGGAGGCAATTTTTACACAGAATGTATCATCATTCAGCCTATCAAATTCCTGCTCTAATATATCAATATATTCAAGGGCAGATTGTGCCGGAACATCCCGTCCGTCAAGCAGGCCATGTATACGTACATTATGCAGCCCTTCTATTTTAGCCTGTTTCACCATAGCTATAAGATGACTTATATTTGAATGCACTTTACCGTCAGAAAGTAGTCCGATAAAATGCAGTGTTCCTTCTTTGCCCTTAGCATTTTTAACCAAGGCACTCCATGCAGCAGAATAGAACATGTGTCCGCTTTCAATAGACCCATTCACCAATTTTGCGCCCTGAGCATATACTTGTCCGCAGCCCAAAGCATTATGTCCAACTTCAGAATTACCCATATCACCGTCTTCAGGAAGCCCAACGGCGGTTCCATGAGCTTTTATTTTGGTCCAAGGATGTTTTTCAAAAAGATAGTCCAAATTCGGGGTATAAGCCTTGGCAACGGCATTGCCCGCCGTGTCCGGCCCAAGTGCCACACCATCCATCACCACTAAAACAACAGGTTTTTTCATTTGTATCCTCCTCATGGGAATTTCAGTTCAATCCTATTATTCTATCATATCCGGGTTATGATGTGAAGTATTCCGTATGAAGAAATTCTTTAAATTTTGAGGGAGTGTAATTTTTTATCTTTTTAAAGGTGCGGTTGAAGGTAGTGATGCTGTTAAAGCCGGAGTTCATGGCAATTTCGGTGATTGGTATATTGGGGTTTAGCATCATATTTTCTGCGGCTTTTATGCGTACCTGATTGAGATAATCCGTATGTGTCATACCTGCGTACTGCTTGAAAACCCGCGAAAAGTGGAATTTTGAATATCCCGCTATGCCGGACAAATTTTCAAGCGAAATGTCTTGCCTGTAATTATCATTTATATATCGTGTAACTTTCAGCATTTTTTCCATATATTCTTTTTGTTTGGAAAAGGGAGAATTGCCGAAAGGATTACTGGCCGCAAGATTATGGCGCCGAATAAACATCAGTATTTGCAGCAGTTTGGAATATACAGCAAGTTCCATAAGGGAATCGGCCGCGGTAAATTCGTGGCACATTTCTTGAAAAAGAGCCGCAACCCTGTCATGCAATTGACTTTCCTTATTTCTTATGACAGTTATGGAAGTAAGCATAGGCAAAAGAGGGGTGAAAGGGCTGTTGTTATAAAAAAATGAAAATTCACACAAAAAAATCAATCGCTTTCCGGTTGGAGGTGAAATAATTTCATGCAGTTCTCCCGGCGGAACGATAATTAAGTCAAATTCGTTAAGTTCATAGTCTACATTATGGATTCTGTATGTATAATTATTTTCTAATGGCATGGTAATTTCAATTGCATTGTGCCAATGAAGAGGATAGTTTTCAAATTCAGTATTTTTGTATAGATGTACTGTTAAATTTCCTTCAAATTCTACGGTTTCAAAGGTGCCTTCAAGTTTTTTTATCATAAAATCACCTCATACAGATGTGTACTGTGAAGGGTGGAAATAACGCCACCGGCTGAGAAAGTAATAATGTACCGTTGTTTCAAGACAAGGGGCGCACTTATTACCACCGCAAGCGTGATACGTGCGAGAATATGGATAATGCGACACTACTAATTTTCAACAAATCCCGAAGACTTCTTATCATTTTTCATGCAGCTACTCCCTGTCAGAAGCATCATAAATCACATGGCAATGGATATGTTCACCCTTTTGGAAATCGCCTAGGTACATTTCCAATTTGGCCGCACCTTTTAACAAAATTACCTCACTAGAGGCTGCTTTGATAGCCTTCATCATGTCCGCAGCCAGCCCATTATCATTTTCTGTAAGGTCAAAAATTGTGGGGATATGTGCTTTTGCACCAATAAAAACGTGAACTTCTGCAAAGGGTTTGGTGGAGTGGGCTGCCAGAAAATGTTCGGATTCGTAAACCACCTTGCCCCAAAATGGCACAGATTCGCCGCGAGAATATTTTGCAACCCAGTCGCACATATTACAATTCGCTACACTCATGTTTTGCCTCCTTTATAATAAATTCGAATCAAGAGTTAGTTTTTTTGTGCCAATATGAGCGGCAGCAGGATGCTTCCCGTTGGATACAAAACAAATTTTATGTAATTTTGTTTATTGCCTTGATATTCGCATTATAGCCATTAGTAACGTTATTTCTACCCTTTATAGCGTACATCTTATGTTTACATAATAACAGAAAATGGGCGATTTGTAAATAGGCCAATATATAAAGAGCATTTTCTGACAAAAATATAGCAATATTTGAAAAGCGTGTGTATAATTGACATACTATACTTAAAATGTTACCATAAATTATAAAACTTGGAGGAAGGCTGCTATGGTCAAAAAAATCTTATTTTTCGGAGATTCTATAACAGATGCCAACCGCTTGCGCGAAGACCAAATGGAATGGAATAAAGCCCATCGTCTGGGCACGGGATATGTCAATTATATTGCGGCGCAGACATTGTATAAAACCCCCGGCGCAGACATTGCATTTATCAACAAAGGCATAGCCGGAAACCGCATAAAAGACCTGTTTTGCCGTCTTCATGAAGATGTCATTGCGGAAAAGCCTGATATTATAAGCATCATGATAGGCATTAATGAAGTGTGGTGCAAGCAAAACGCCGGCGGCGAAGTGGAACCGCATAGATTTCACTTCACATATAAGGCTGTTTTAGATGAAATTAAAGAAAAACTGGGCAATATACCCATTGTTTTAATTGAGCCGTTTTGTTTACCAAATGAAAGACTTACAGGCGGTTTTGATACTTGGAAAGAGCTGCTGACCCCACTTCAAACAGAAACAAAAAAGTTATCAGAAGAATATAAATGCCATTTTATTCCTATGCAGACCAAATTTGATGAACTTTTAAATTTAGCAGATGCGGAATATTGGCTTTGGGATGGCATACATCCTTTGCAGGCAGGACATATGGCCATTGCTAAGGCTTGGCTTGATGCTGCCGGAAACTTATTGATGTTATAGTTGGCTTGGCTTGGCTTGGCATCCAGCTACAGAAGGAGGTTGTATTATGATAAGCAGTATTTATGACACTTGGTTAAGATATGATGTTAATAAAAATCATCATGATTATTCCGCTCTTGAGCCGTATTTTATGCAAATACTTGTCAAGGCCCGCGGTAAAGAAGTGGAATCAGCTATAGAAGAAATAAAACAAGCAACTTTTAGGATTTTTGATACATTCCCGAAAGTTTCGTATTTCAATGCAAGCGGCAAACACATATGCCTTTGTTTAAATGAAGATTTACAGACAGCTTACAAATTTTATGCAGATGAAGAATTTATATGTGTCTGCGGCAAAACCCCTGCCGATTTATTGTATTGCACTTTCCGTATGCTTTTTGCCGTAGTATCAAAAGGCAGTACAGAAATGATGGAAGCAGGCACTCCGCGTTATAAGCTTCGCAGCATTAACCACTGGGATAATATCAGCGGGGATGTAGAGCGGGGATATTCGGGCAAATCTATATTTTTTAGCGATAACAAGCTCACTACCTATCATGAACGCATAAAAGACTATGCACGCATGATGGCTTCAATCGGCATTAATGCAATATCCATAAATAATGTAAATGTGCATAAAATAGAATCGCAATTTATAACAGAAAAATTTCTGCCGAAAATTGCCGAAATTGCCGAAATTTTCGGCAAATATGCTATCAAGCTATATTTAGCCGTAAACTACGCCTCCCCTATCGAAATCGGCGGCCTTTCAACAGCAGACCCGCTTGATGAAGATGTGAAAAAATGGTGGGCTGACCAAACCGACTTGGTTTATAAACATATACCCAATTTGGGCGGCTATATTGTAAAAGCAGATTCAGAAAACCGCCCAGGGCCTTTTACCTATGGCCGAAACCACGCAGACGGTGCAAATTGTCTTGCGGCGGCGCTGGCGGCGCATGGCGGAAACATCATCTGGCGTTGCTTTGTATATGATTGCCATTTGGACTGGCGCGACAGAAGCATTGACCGCGCCAAGGCCGCATATGATAATTTTTACCACTTGGATGGTCAGTTTTTGGATAATGTGTATCTGCAAATTAAAAACGGGCCAATGGATTTTCAAATAAGAGAGGCTGTTTCGCCGCTTTTCGGCACAATGCCCGCCACCAATCATATTATAGAATTTCAAATTGCACAAGAATACACAGGGCATCAAATTGATTTATGCTATCTTTTAGAAATGTGGAAAGAATGTTTGGATTTTGATACCCATTGCAGCGATACAAACTCTTTTGTAAAAGACCAAGTGCTTGCTACGGCGGCGGTTACTAACTTGGGCAATGACGAATGTTGGACAGGGCATCCGCTTGCGGCGGCGAATCTTTTTGGTTTTGGCCGCATTTCATATGATACAGAGCTATCTGCGGAGGATATTGCAAGTGAATGGCTTTCATTAGCTTTGGGTGTCGATAGCAAAATAAATGAAACTGTTCTGCCCATGCTTCTTACTTCCCGCAGAACATATGAAAAATATACAACGCCCCTTGGAATCGGATGGATGGTTAAAGAGCATTTACATTATGGTGCAGGTATTGATGACTATGAATATTCTCCCTGGGGAACATACCACTATGCTAACCACATAGGCTTTGGCGTTGACAGAACAATAAAAAGCGGCACCAGATACACCGGACAGTATTATCCAAAGAATACAGAAATGTATGAGAATATCGAAACCTGCCCGGAAGATTTACTGTTGTTTTTCCATTTTGTGCCATATACTCATATCCTCAAAAACGGCAAAACTTTATTGCAAAATTACTATGACATGCATTTTGAAGGATATGACGCAGCCGCCAAATACTTGGCCGATTGGAAGGCATTAGAGCCGCATATCGTTGATAAGGAGCTTTTTAAAATTTCACTTGACCGTTTTGAAAGGCAGTTAAAAAATGCGCATAGATGGAGAGATGTCGTTAATACCTATTTTTACCGCAGAACGGGCACGCCTGATGCTAACGGCAGAAAAATCTATCCATAAGAATCCGCTTAAAATGATGCAAGACAGAGAACAATCGAGGAGATGAGAGCATGAAAATGACTTTACGCTGGTTTGGCCCGCATGACACAGTGAAACTTTGGCAAATACGCCAAATACCCGATTGTGTAGGGGTTATTACCACATTATACGACAAACAGCCCGGAGAACTTTGGACAAAAGAAGAAATTGCAGAGCGCAAGCGCATTATAGCCGAGGCCGGGCTTGAATTGTCCGGCATTGAAAGTGTTAATATACATGATTCTATCAAGGTTGGAGATGCCGACCGTGACAAATATATTGAAAACTATATTAAGACACTTGCAGTATTGGGAGAAGAAGGCATAGATATGATTTGTTATAATTTTATGCCCGTTTTTGACTGGACACGTTCTGACCTTGCCAAAAAGCGTGATGACGGCTCTTTCGTGCTTTCTTACGACCAAGAGATTATAGACAAAATTGTCCCCGGCGAAATATTTGATTCTATGAAAGAAATGTCCGCAGGCCATATGCTGCCAGGCTGGGAGCCTGCACGCATGGCAAAGATTCAGCAGCTCTTTGACATGTACAAAGATGTGGACGAAGAGAAACTTTTTGCTAATCTGGTTTATTTTCTTGAAGCAATCGGCCCTGTATGTGAAAAATACGGAATAAAAATGGCTATACATCCGGATGACCCTGCATGGTCTGTGTTTGGATTGCCAAGGATAGTGATAAATAAGGAAAATCTGTTAAGGTTGACGAAAGCTGTGGATAAAGAATACAACGGCGTAACGCTTTGCACAGGCTCTTTGGGCAGCAATCCTAAAAATGACATACCCGATGCCATAAGAAGTTTAAAAGGACGTATCCATTTCGCCCATGTGCGCAATGTAATACATCATGGCCCCGGGAAATTTGATGAATCCGCACATCTCTCCGGCGATGGTTCAATTGATATGGTAGAGGTGCTGAAGGCTTTTCATGATATTGGCTTCACGGGGCCTTTGCGCCCTGACCACGGCCGCATGATATGGGGCGAAGAAGCCATGCCAGGTTATGGGTTGTACGATAGAGCCATTGGGGCAAGTTATCTTATTGGGATATGGGAAGCAATTTGTAAGTTAGGTAAATAAAATAAAGCAGCAGAATTAACACAAAACACCTTCCCAAGTAGTGCAGGGAAGGTGTTTTGTTTAGTTTAAAACAATGTATGTCCTACAATTTTTCGCCTTGTTCATTCGGAAGAATTAAATTTAATATAACGCCAAGTACAACAGCAATTGCAAGACCCAATCTGTCTATCGGAATATTGGCCCCTGCCAAATTAAAGCTTATAGCAGGGCCAAAGCGCAAGCCAAGCCCGGTTACAAGCATTGCACCTATTACTATCAGATTTTTTGATTTGCTCATATCCACACGATGCTCTACAAGATTACGGATGCCAACGGCTGCAATCATGCCGTACAGCATAAATGAAGCACCGCCGATAATGGCAGCAGGAATTGAATGTATTACCGCTGCAAAAAGCGGAGAGAAGCCGAGTACAATAGCATAAATTGCTGCCAATTGCACAACCCTGGGGTTGAAAATCTTTGTAAGCGCAACAACACCGACATTTTCACCGTATGTAGTGCTTGCAGGCCCGCCCATAAGGCCCGCCAGGCTTGTCGCCAAGCCATCGCCCAAAAGCGAACGCGCAAGGCCGGGTTCGTTTACAAAATCCTCACCGGTTATCGTGCTAAGAGCAATCATATCGCCCGTATGTTCCGCCACTGTGGCAATTGCAAAGGGTATCATTACAACTATAGCAAGCCAGTTAAATCTCGGCAGAAAAAACGGCGGCATGCCGATAATTCCGGCCCCTTCGGTGCTTGAAAAATCTATAATAGCCGAGCCGCTTGGGTTTGTCATACCAATATTGTGCATAATTACAGCGGCTATATATGCCACACCTATGCCCAAAAGTATGGGAACAATCTTAACCATTCCCTTTCCCCAAGATGACGCGGCGATTATTATTGCAAGTGTGAGGATGGCCAGGAAAATATTGTTAGAAGATTGGCTGATAGCAAAAGGTGCAAGCATAATGCCTATTAGAATTACCGTTGGTGCCGTCACAACAGGCGGCAAAAACTTCATAAAGCGTTTAACGCCAACCAGCTTAATGATTACGGCAAAAATTACATAAACCAAGCCCGAAACCATGATGCCGCCCGTTGCATACGCCAGCTTTTCCTGCATGGTAAGAGCCGTGTCGGCAAAAATGCCGTTTATAGGGTCTGTCACCAATTGCATACCTACTAAAAATGCAAATGAAGAGCCTAAAAATGCCGGTATTTTACTTTTTGTAAAAAAATGAAACACCAGCGTCCCCAAGCCTACGGAAATTAAAGTTACCTGCACACTTAATCCGCTAAGAAGCGGAACCAAAATGGTTGCGCCAAACATGGCAAACATATGCTGCAAACCCAAAAAACCCATTTTAAAATAACCTGCGCCGCTTGTCTTATGCATAATAATTCCTCCTTTTATTGTTTCCAAGCAAAACATGGAAAATAACCATATTGCTGTACAGACGAAACCCTATTCTTCAATATCATAGCCATTATATCTATTGCCCGCATCACCCAGCCCCGGCACAATAAACCCTTTTTCATTAAGCTTTTCATCAATTTGGCATGTGGCTATTGTTATATCCGGAAATTGGCTGCAAAGGCTGTCAAGCCCCGGTCTTGCGGACATTACGCTTATAACCGATATTTTCTTTTCTGCAACACCGTATTGCTTTAGATGATTTATGGCAAGCGCTATAGAGCTGCCTGTCGCTATTATACAATCCAAAATCATTATGTTATACTCATGAAGATTCGGCGGAAGATTTTCATAATACATATCCGCCGTTATGCCGTCCGCATTTGTGCCCCGCTTCATGCCTATGTACCCTACGGCAGTGTCCGGTATGACTTTCTTCAAAGGTTCAAGCAAGGCAAGTCCGGCCCGCAAAATAGGTATCAGCAGAACCTTATCATAAAAAGAAGCGACTGTCGTTTCTGTCAGAGGTGTTTGTATCCTCTTTTCAGTCAACAACAAGTCGCTTGTAATTTGTGGAAGCATTAAATATGCTAAATTTTCAATAGCGGATGAGAATGTGTTTTTATCACTTTCTACATCCCTTATAATACCGATGTAATGCTTCACAAGCGGGCTGTTTACTTCAATAAGCCTTCCCATAAATTCATCTCCTTGTCTGATTTTTATTCTACCTAATCAGACATTATACCATATATTTTTTGTTTTTCAAGCCCTAATTATTAAAAAATTTAATGGAGCCATATACAAAATCAAAATCTGGCAGGGTCGGCTTGCAGCCGACTGTTGTGCAAAATAGATATATTTTGTCCATGCACAAAGTTTGGACGGTCTAATCCAGCAATTTAAGCGCATTAATCTTCGTCACTGCATCTATGCCATTTGTAACGTCAAGCTTGCTGTAGATACGTTCAAGGCGGGAGCGTATGGATGAATGTTTTATGCCAAGCTTTTCTGCCATTTCGTTGTAGCTTTTCCCCTGGCATAGCAAGCGCATTACAGCCTTTTGCTTATCTGTAAATTTTTCGGGTTCTTCGGCAATTCCTTCTGCCGGTTCATTATATTGCTTATCACGAGTCTTTAAGTATAATAATTTGATAAAACTAAGAAGCTTGGCATCTTCTGCTTTTTGCTGTTTCCCCCTATTTATCAGCTTATTCAATAAGCCCGCAAGCTCTGCGCCGTCATTTATAAATAATTGCACATATCCGCAAGGAAAAGCGGCGCAGACAGCCTCATATAAGTAATCTAATGCTTCATTTTGAAATTTACCCTGCTTTTTCCGATATACAATTGCCAGCAAAATCTGCGCCTCAATGATGTCCAGCGTTCGATTATATTCACAGGCAATTTTCAAAGATTTATTAAGCAAAATAAGGGCCGAATTGTATTTTCCGTTAGCTATAAAAGCTCTGCATGCAGTAAAAGCGGCATACAATTCCCATAAAGGCAGGTTGTCAAATATTTTCTTTTCAAGCCATTCCTCGGAAGCTTTTATATATTCGGGAGAAAATCTTCCGCTTACGTGAAATTCTCTGCGTGCAGCAAAAGAGTTAAAATTATAGTATAAATGATATGCTTTGTCTTCTTCAATCATTCGCATTATGGATTGCATAACAACGGTTGCTTCATCCGTATCCCTATAAGCATCCAGCACACATACAAGCAATGACATAACGCCGAATTTCGCTTCAGCCGGAAGCTTTTTTGTTTCTGCTAAAAAATTTAAGGCATGCGCATGCGCCTTGTCCAAATGCCCTTTTTCATACAGCAGTCCCGCCATCAAGGATTCGGCAAGTATATTCGCTTCCTCACCAAACATCCATCCAACCTTTGGAATTGATGCTTTAACATTTTCTTCAACATCCCCAATAGCCATTTCAGACCATTCGTAAGCTTCCCTATGCGGCATTGGCGAATGCAGTATCAAAATCCTTTGCGGTATATTATAGTCCGGTATGCACGGAAGTGATTCGGCTTCACTGATAATTTGATGCAGCTTTATACGAAAATCCAGCATGCGCATATGAAAAATACCATACATATAAGTAGAATCTTCGGAAGAAATCTCTGAATACTCTGCATAATACCTATCCATGTATAAAACCATATCATCTATACGCCCTTCGATAAATGCACAAAAAGCTATAAAATGAAGTATCTGCGGATATTTTTCAGCAGCATTTAATACCTCTTGATGTTTTAAGATAGGCAAAAGCATTTCCACCATAAAATGACTGCCGGAATAATCCCTAAGCAAAACAAAGCATTTCTCTATGCCGTCATGGTTCTTGCATCGGATAAAGCAGTCTACAGCACTGTAAAAGTCTTTCTGCGACAAATGCCAATGCCCTTCTGTACTCAAAAGCGAATACATAAATTCTTCACCGAAACCTTTGGCTATGCGCTTCAAAAACTGTTGAAATAAATTATGATAACGATAAACATCATCTTGTAATTGCGTAATAAAAGCGCCTTTTTGCATAAGTACTTTAAGGAAACTACCGCTTTGCACTACGCCTGTCATTGCTTCGCATATGGAAGGCGTTAATTCGCGCAAATTCGAAGTACGAATCATAAAGTTTCGGGCTGAATCGTTCCATTCAGCCCATATATTTATACGTACAAAATCATCCAAATAATCATATATTTTTTTAAATGTGTTTTTATCGGAAAGAAAAAAGGCATTTATGCCAATTGCCCAGCCATAGGTCAGCTTATTAATATCCGTTGCATGCTCGCTTGAAATAATACGGCCTCGTTTTCTATACAGTTCTTTCACTTCATCATCGTTAAATAACAGCTCTTCTATGCCTATGCTGGCAATTTGGTATTTTAACCGCAAATCAGAAAAATGGGGCGGTAAGTCATGGCGGCTAATTAATATTATTTGGAAATTTTTCGGCAAACGTTTTATAAAAATAAGAATAAGCTTCAAAACTTCATCATTATGAATCAAGCGCAAATCATCTATAACAAGCACAGCTTGTTTTCTTGATGAAAGGGCCGATATGGCACGAAGGGCAAATTCTTCAGGGGCACTGTGGAATGAGGGATGTGAAATAATCGCATTAAGCGCTTGGTTTCTGGGCTGGCATATATGAAGTGCGGCGCAAAAATGTCCGGAAAAACTGGAAAGGTCATTGTCATATCTATCCGCAGAAAGAAATGCTTTTGCGCGTGCATCTCTTTCAAGCCACTGCGTTACAGCCACTGTTTTTCCATATCCTGCCGGTGCGCAAACAGCTAAAATGCGGTAGTCCCTTAATTCATTAAAAGTATGGGTCAATCTTCGCCTTTCCATCATTATATTGTTGATAGCAGCCATTGTGCCCTCCGGAATTTTAAATAATAAATCAAAATCTAAAATATTCCAATACTTATTGACTATGTAACGCAACAGACTTTAATAAGTTAAGGTAACATTTCGGCAAGTTTTTCGTCTCGCTATTATACCACGATTTCGTTTTGTTTTCAACTTTTTTTGTTACTCGTCTGCTATGCGAAAACAGCGTAAACAAAACACTTTGCAAAAGTGAACAACAGCTTCATAACTTAAACCACCCCTATTAAATCTCCGCTTGCTCTCCGGCTCGCCTTTTGTTTTCGGCCTGAACCTGCATAACCTCTACAATATCCATAAGGTCATCAAGGTCATAAGTGCCGTCCCATGTTTCGTAATGCTTCCAATGCCCTGCAATTACCGGCTGAAAAAGGAAGTTTACGCCGTGCAGTTCATCAAATCTGGCACATTCATCTTGAACATGCCTTCCATACCCCGAAACATCAAAGCCCAACAGCTTTCGCCGAAAAATGCCCGACACACTCCACGCTATGACTTCAATGGTCAGGCGCAAAGTAAAAATCATATCATTTTCAATGCCCATAACGCCGTATGTACCATTTGAATTTAGTACTTGCGTTGCACCGCCCGTCAACTTTTCATAACAATGTGACAAACCGTAATTAATAAGCTTTTCCAAGTCATCTCCATTTATATGACCAATGGCATCTGCAATTTTTTCAAGGGATATGATGGATAAAAGTTCATCCATGTTATCGGTTTCAGGAAACTTGCCGTCAATATTCAAAAAGGGCAGAACCTTGGCGGCAAGGATTTTTATTACCTTCAATGACGCTTTGGCACTCATTTTGTAAATTTGAAATTTGCGCCCGTAAATTTCAACCGTTTTTACTTTGTCGGGATTCATGTTTTACACCTTATCTTTCGTTAAGATTTCCGGCAAGGGAAGTCTGACTTACAGGCCTTGTGGCTGATATGGTTTGCCAGCATGCTTTTGGTTTATTATGTTTTCTCTTGTATGAGTTGCTCACATATCAGATGCCGTTCCAATATACCTATTTACGCCCATTCTCTTGCCAAGACCGTTCGCAAATTTTATTAAAACTCTGCATGCACTAATTAAACATTATTTTAACGAAAAATGGAACCACCCAAGGGTAGGGTTTTCAAAATTTTTTATTGGTTTTTTGAAATAATGTGGTGTAATTAGCCTATTGGAGTCACAAGTCTTGAAGTTAAAAACTTATTTCTGTCATTATACAAACGATTGAATAAAAGCCCTTATCTGTGATAGCCGGTCGTACAACTGCCGGATGCCGAAAGACTGCCGTCAAAAGCCTTGACATTTTCTTTTCTTCCTTAGTTTTAGATATTATTTAGATATTTTTCTTGATTTTCGGATTCGGAAAAGGTACAATATTACATGTAAGGTTACACCAAGGCATTGCAAAGCACAGGGGCGGCAACCCCTGGCAATGAAACCTCTTCCAAATCCTCCAAAACCCCGCTGAAAAGTGAGGGTCCGGTTTTTTTGCTGCCTTGCGTGTATCTATACATGTAATAGTATATATCGTTGATTAACGAATGTCAATAGAATTTCAAAATATATTTTGTTATTTAACGAAAGGGGCGTTTATCATAAATTCTAAGGAAGATATGGCAAAGAATATTCAAGCCGTAATTAAAGATAGCGGGCATACCGTTAATGTTGCTCTGGTTAATAGCGGAGCCGGTAAGGACTTAATCGCAAATATGCGAAAAGGGCAAACGCCCAGCGTAGAAAAGGTTGTTGTCCTGGCTGAATATCTTGGTGTATCAGTTGATTATTTACTGTTTGGTAAAACACCGCATTTACGGTCAGCAAGAGATGAGAAAGAAAATATATTTAAGTTTAGCGGGATAGATATTGAACAAGCAGAACACGCATTAGCTTCTTACAATTTGATGTATGTAACCGGATTGCTTGAGGATTTGAAAGAAGAGCATGATGAAATTTCAATCGCTCTTAAGGGCGGCAATCTTTTGCCTTACGAAAGGCTCAATCAAATTGCTAAAAAATGTAACCTAGATAATTTTAATACTTGGATGGAATGCTGTAATCAAACTTTATGCGCATTCGAGCAAGCTGCTTTATCAAAAAAATTGACTCTGGCTGAATTTCAAGCCTTGGAAATTCTTAAAGAATTTAATAAAACAGACCAGCTATATCTGATAGCCGAGTTAAATGCCGCTGCCGATAAATTGAAGCAAGAAGTAGTCTAAAGAAATCAAAAAAACACTCAAAACTTTCCCATTTACGACTAATAAGGGGTGATGGTAATACGCCCAAATCTAATCTTAAATCGGTCTCTCGAAAACCTGTAATAAAATGGAATGAAGAATTAGGTGTATATGAATTTGTTTTTGAACCGCCTTTAACATAAATTACATAACCCTCCGATATTTTTTATTGCCGGGGGTTATTTTTATTGAAAATTTCAAATTCGTTAAATAACAAAAATTTTTAAAAAACCTATTGACATTCGTTAATCAACGAGATATAATATCACATACAAGGTTTCTAAATGCGATTTAAAAGGGATTCTTTATATGAACAAGAACTTGAAACACAGATAAAGTTGTATAAACGACTTGAAGAACTTTTGCCTTTCAGGCGAACATATGAAGGATGTCGTAAATGAAGTAATATTTTTAGAAAGCCCTGCAAAATCAAGACTTGCGGCTTCAATAGACAAATTATACCACGTTATTTTAAAAAGCCAATAAAAAAAATTTAAAAACCCTACCCTTGGGTAGTTCCATTTTTCATTAAAATAATGTTTAATTAATATATGCAGAATTTCAATAAGATAAGGATGAGATTGGAATTTGCTTAAACCGTATTAATAAATAGTATAAAAGATGTGTATGAATAGAATTTAATATCAAAACAACACATTCACACTTTTATTAGGGGTGGTATATGCTTCATTTTAAACTTTTTGTTAATGAACAATCCCTTACATGGGAAATATACCCTTCTTAAATTAGGTTTTGTTTATAATATAATGGCTTCTTGTTGTGCAAGGTATAAAGGTTTTTTGATATTTCTTATAAAAAAATTAAAAAATACCCTCCTGATGTTCTTTTTAAAAGACAGAAACAATGATAAACTAAAACAACAATAAAAATAACAGTAAAAACAACAGCATGTAATAAATATTTAAGAATTTTCTTATTTGTTTATAGTGCTATTGATGAATTTTTAAACCACCGAGGTTTACTTATATAAAGAATCAGCAATTAATTGATTGCCAACTTATTTTCAAAAATGTAAATTTAAAGGAGGTTATAAATTGAATTTTAAATCAAAGAGAAAAAATAGATATGGGCGGATTATTGCAAAGCGCAAAATTATTATGGTTTCAGTTATAGTTTTTCTCCTAACTTTTATAACCGGTGCCGCCTTCGCTTTCACTCCGCGGTCTACTCTTGACATTATTAATATTATAAGCGTTAGCCCGCGCCTGTCCTCCAACACTATTGCTTTTGATTTTATGGGTGTTTTTCATGGCTCAGACGATGCCAATACAGGGTTGCTAGCACACCAACAATCGGCGGGAGCCATGCCGAATATTGCAGGCAGTATTGGTATAGCCCAAAGCTTCAGCATTTTTAGCACTACCGAAATTGAATGGTTTACAATTTGGTTATGGGATAATCCGTCCGATAGGTCGATAAACCTTCAAATTAATGAAGCTCCGCATATAACCTATTTTCCGTCAGAGCAAAGCTATCAAGATAATTTTAGGTTTTATGTACATATAGCAGGATACGGCATCTATAGCTTAGATGTTCAATTTACGCAAGTTATGTCCAATGTTATTTTAGATAGGGCAGGGATAACTCAAGTTGCAAGCGAATCCGAAATAGGAAGCACTTGGCATACAATCCCAAATTTTACAATTAATCCGCATTCAGTTTCCAGCCAAATGTTCATGGCAGGCGCTTCAATGTCCGCAGCTCCCGGTGATATTCAGTACGATGATGAATATTACGACAACGAAGATATAGAAGAAGATATAATTGAAGATGAAGTTTCAGACACAGATGATAATAACGATATTGAAACAGAATATAACGATGAATACGATGATGAAGAAATTAATTATGAATATGAAGCAGATTCAAGTGATGAAGATGCACATTATGAATATGAAGCAGAAGAAAATTATGATGAAACAGATGAAGATTACCACGAAGAAGATGAAAATGCAGCAAATTAGATTAATAATTAATTTTCGGTAAAAGGCCCGTATATTCGTACTTTAGCGAAAGGATACAGCAAAATGGTAAGATATGCGGCTTTTATATAAAGGAAATATGTTTTTGAAAGGGGGAGTGCTTTGAAGTGAAAATTAAAAGGCATAGCCGGGTGAATATTATATTGGTCTTGTTTTTGACTGTATTTATTGTTGGCTCTGCTCTCGCCTTCACTGTTAACGGCGGATTTTCATTCGAAGGCATTGTGAATGTGAATTCTGAATTGAGGGTAGAGTTTATAGACGCCAGAGTCATACAGATATCGTCAGAAGGTTCTACCGCAGGTTCAGTCACTGTCTACGAAGAAAGAGGCCTGCAGTCATCCAGTGGTCATGGACGTTTTGTTCAAATGAATTCAACATTTGATTATAACGGCGGACGCATAAGATATGCTTTGACTTTAAAGAATGTAGGCAGCATGCCAGCACGCGTGGTTGAATTTAACCTTTTCGGCAACATACCCGACGGTTTTCAATTGGATATGAGCGCAGTAGATATTGTGGATAAGATACTTCGTCCGGGTGATACTGAAACCATCTATTTTAAATTCGTCCTGGAAGAAAACAGAAGTTCCAGCTTGGGCGGCTTTCAAAAAGAACTATCTTCACATTTAGTTTACGAAGCTGTTAGCTTTGGTGAAGCTGCAAGTAATTAACAGTTTTTACTCATGCAGAAGCCCAACTTAAAAAAGGTAATAATAATTTAAAAAATAAAAAGGAGGTTTTCATTAATTATGAAAATCAAAAACAAAAAACGTACAAACATTATTGTTGCAGCTTTCTTGGCTGTATTCGTAATCGGCTCCGCTTTCGCTTTTACACCGGGCGGCCCTCTTAACTTCAACGGCACTGTAAACATCGAAGCTGCTGTTCAAATTGTATTTACAGATGCCGACGCCATTCCTTCTACCGGCATAGTTCTTCCTGCACCTTATACTATCAACCTCGGGCAGCCTGATCCCGCTACAGGATTCCCAATGCTTACTGATGACCTCTATCAAATAGGAAGCACCAGCACTTTTGATACATGGTTAGATAATCCTGTAACTATTGACGGTGACTTTACAGGATACAAAGATGCCTTTATGACGGTTGACTTTAGAGGCCGCGATGAAGTTATTACTTTTGAATTCAGAGTTGAAAACACAGGAACAATGCCCGCTATCCTTAATGATATCACTGTGGTAGATTTGGATACCGGCCACAATCCTTCAGTTGTTGCAGCCGGTGCAGTTTATGGCTTCTGGTTTGATAATACATTCTATTCTTTAGCAGACCTTCAAGCCGGCGACCTTCCTCCGTTTATGCCTGGTGACCATGGCTATGCAATAATTTCAGTTAGATTTAACGCCAGAAACTACACAGGATACGAAATGTTTGAAGGTCCATTTGAATTTGAAGCTGTAGTATCTTATATCCCTCTTAGCTTTACTGAAGCTGCAGCAATTCAGTAATTACAAATTAAACATAGGATTTTATCTTTAAAATCTGCCGTATAAGCATATCACAGCTTATACATGCAACTCCCTACCTTACTTAAGTAATCATATAGAGCAACATGGCGTAAATCCTTTCGCATGCCGTGTTGCTCTATATATAAAAATAAAGGAAATCATATAAATTTGATAAGGAATGTTTGCTATGACAAACAAAGCGACAAAGATAAGTCTTGTTGCAGTTTTTGCAATTTTTGCTTTGCAGGCAGTTTTTGTAATTATGCCTGTAAACATGCTGCACCACCACGACTTGTTTATACAGCCGGTTGTCGCCGTCGCCCTGGTGCTTATTACTTTTTGGCAATTGGGTTTTGACAAGCGTAAATTGCGTACGGCATACCAAAGCAATGTTGCCGCTGTTATAGCTGTGGTTATGTATACATCCATGATAATGTCCATGGCATTTCTCTTTGGCGGCGGACGTAATATTATGACAATAAATCCACAGCTTGTTTTATCAAATATATGGACAATGGCTATACCGCTTGTGCTTTTTGAGTCTGTACGCCATAGGCTTATTAAAGCAATGGGAGATAAAGGCAGCGTTTTTATCCTGGTTTTGATTACTTTGATTTTTGCCCTTATGCAGATTAGAGGGATGAGGGCATTTATACTTGGCGGCGGGTCCGGGTTAAGAGTTTTTATTTTTGAAGGTCTGCTGCCCTCATTAACTGCAAGTGCTGTTGTTACTTTGGCCGCCATGCGCGGGACATTTACAGCAGCAGTTGTTATAAGCTTTGTACTTAATCTTGGCGGAGTATTTTTTCCTATCTTGCCCGACTTTGACTCTCTTGTTTGGGCATTGGTAAATTGCGCAGTTTTCTTCTTTATCGGCCTTATACTTCACCGACTGACAGATACCAGAGGCCATGTAGAGCGCAAAAGAATTGCAAAAGCAGCAAAACAAAGCCGCGGCCCTATAAGCAAAATAGTATCATTGGGAACTACGGCCCTGATAATTGCATTTTTTCTGCAATGGCTTCCCATTTATCCCGTGGTTATTTTAACAACCAGTATGACGGGCACAATTGACAGAGGTTCTTTGGTTATCATGCAAAGGATTCCTGCCGATAGAGTATTTGAAAGAGTAGAAATACAAGATATACTGCATTACAGATACAGAAATGTAGAGTTTGTGCATAGAGTTATTGATTTTAGGTATAATGATGCAGGTGTAAGAGAATTTATTACAAAAGGTGACGCTAACGATATCCCCGACCTTTCGCCTTTACCGCAGCAAGATGTTTTGGGCACACCGCTGTTTCACTTCCCCTTTATAGGATATCCTAATGTCTTTTTTAGGAGTATGTTTGGCGGATTTTAATTTAAGAGGGAGTGTTTGTAAAGCAAATGCAGATAATGAAAAAGTATTGGCTTATTGCAATTGGCAGTTTTTTTATAGCGGCAGCTATTGTTGTCGGCCTGAATCATATATTAAGCCTTGGCACCTACGAAATTACGGTTGAAGCGGGAGGTAGCAGCAATTTAAGTTTATCTGTATATTATGTTGAAAATGAATTTTGGGAAAACCCTTTAAGCAGTTCTTCTCTTTTTCTAAGAGTGTTTATGGACTATATTGAAATTGAAAGCAGATTTTCTGCCAGCTTTAGCAGAGAATTAGACATAACATATCAGTACGATGCAATAAAGCGGTTTGTTATAATGCATTCAGGTTCTGTTATCTTTGAGGAAATTATTCCTGTTTCGCATCACGCAGGTCAAGCGTCCGGAAGAAGTTTTTCATTAAACAGCGAAGATTACAGCCCGATAGGACGCTATATCATACAACCCGATGAGTATTTTGCGGTATTTGAGGAATTTTTGGATTTTCACGCAAGACAAATAGAGCTTGCGGGAGGAGAGCCCCCTGCCGGTTTCAGAGGCTTTTCTGCAGATTTGTTCATTGACTTCACATATAGTTTTAACGCCGCTTCTATAGGCCTTGGCCACAGCATAACCAGAGGATATCGGATACCTTTAGGTTTGGATGTCTTTCATATAGAAACAACAGGCGCATCTGCCGGATTCTCTGCCGGTGTAGATTTATCGGAACCGGGTATAGAATTAAATGTAACATTGGTTATTATCCTTGCCGCAATGGCTTTGGCGGGGTCCTTTGGAATATATTTAGGCATAAATAAATTAATGATTAATCCCGACCCCCAAAAACAGCTTGTGAATACAATTCTTAAAAAATATAACGGCGAGATTGTAATGTCAAGCAATCTCATGGATTTATCGGCATATACGGTATTATATGTAACTGACTTTGAAGAACTTTTAAAAATTTCTATTAACTCAAGCAAACATATAATGGGCTTTAGGAATCCATCTGTAGCCATGTTTTGCACCATAAGCGATAATTTTGCCTATATATATGACATTAAATTTAACAAACAAGAAAAAGTGTTTTATATTGGAGAGGAGAATAATGCAGATGAACAAACGCAAATATAGGTTTATAAATGCTCACAGCATAAAATATTTTAACATTGCTGTTGTTGTTGTCATGCTGGTTATTTTTGTGGGTTCGTCTTTTGCCTTTGTTACAGCCAATCCAGGTGAGATAGGTATTATAAATCTCAATGAAAACGACAATTTCGTTGAGATATTAAATTACAGACTTGTCGAAACTTATACAGGAAATAATATAACACAATACGTTTCAGCCGGCATAACATCGCCTGATAACTTTGATTTTGAAGTTACCTTAACCAGACAAGGCGAATATGCAAAATTTGAATTTGATATAAGAAATATTACCGGACATCCTGTTGAAGTTTATCGTATTGCCAATTACCTTAGCGAAGGTTTTCCCAGTTATCTTTATGTAACACTATACCATGGCCACCTTGAACTTGACGAAGGCTATTCATATACCATTGAGCCAAATGGAATAACAACTCTTGGTGCAAGAGTTACGCTTAACTGGGAAAGATATTTTGACCATGAAAATTATAGCCATCGCTTTGCCGGACATTATTATTTTACCAGCCAGCCCTATGAATTTTCCTTTGATTTTGTGGCAGGAGCAGTCCTTGATGTAGTTCCTACACCTACACCTCCGCCGGGCGGAGGCAATGGTGGTGGCGGTGGTAATGGTGGTGGTAACGGAGATGGTGGCGGTGGCGGTAATGTCACTACACCTCCCGGAGACGGAGATGAAGGCGAAGAAGGAGAAACACTTCCTCCGTTTGTCCCTGCCGATACAGGCGATGAAGGCGAAGATTTAGGCTTGCCCCTTTTAGCTCCCGGATTTGACTTTGACACAGAAGAAAGTGATTATGAAGAACTCGGTTTACCTCTTTTGGCTCCCGGATTTGATACAGGCGATACTGAAGAAACAGACGAAGAGTCGGCACTGCCGCCCCAGCAATCTGCTGTAAATCCTTTGACGGGGGACAATGCCAGCTTTATATGGCTAATCATTTCTTCATTAGGTTTGTCTGCTTCTTTAACAATATTGATAATTACAATAATAAAAAATAGACAAAAAAAGGAACAGTCTTAATAATAACAAGTATTTTAAAAGCCCACTATATAGCGGGCTTTTAAAATGGGGTTTATTTCTGACCAGCATACTTATTATAATCCACATCAATGCCCAGCATGGGAATCAATCTGGTAAGGTTAATTCTATGACGCATATAGGGATGATATTTAAGCCCGTCCAAAGCCAAAGAACGCTCTATTTGAATTTCTTCAAGGCCGGTGACGGCCCCCGCCTTCTTCATTAAATCCATTAAACTCTCATATTCGGGCAGCTCTTCCGTAATAAACCTGCATATTTTATTCCATTTGTCCGCTAAATCATCAGGATTTATTTTGGATGTGATTGAAGGGTTATTATAGTTTTTAATCTCTTCTGTAAAATTATCTCCATAGGCATCAAAAACATGCCCCCAATTGGTATTATCCTTCCCGAAATTCGGCGTCATACGTACAATATCATGATATAGGCGTGCAATAAGCAGTGTGGCCACACCTACCTTACGGCCGTGATAGTCCGACACTTTTCCCTGCTCCATTTTTTTAATTTCCCAAAAATGAGAAACTATATGCTCTGCACCGGAAGCAGGACGTGTGGCATTTGCCAGCGTCATAGCCAGCCCGGAAAGCACAAGACCTTCCATCAAAGCGGCAGCGGCATCTTTATTTTCATTGCAAATTTCATCCGCCAAAGCCATTGTCTTATCTAAAGCTTCTTTTGTAATAGCGGCAATTCTTGGGCAGAAATATTCATTAACAACAAGATGTGCAATTTTCCAATCCACAAGGGCAATATATTTTGCTATCATATCAGCAAAACCTGCGGATTTAAGCACCTGCGGAGCTTTAGCCAATAAATCTGTATCACCAATTATTACTTTAGGTGCATGGCAAAGCAGGGACTTCTTGAAATTATCCTCGGTAATGGGCGCAGAATTGGCGGCAAAGCCATCCATAGAAGGAGCTGTAGCAAAAATGGCAAATGGTTTGGATATTTTAAAAGAAGCAAGTCGGCAAATGTCGTTAAGGGAGCCGCTTCCTACAGAAAGTATCGCATCAATATCTTGTGAAGCGCCGATAACTTCTTTAACCTGTACCATGTCAGCAACCCTTAAATCTTCATAAAGCTTGAGTTTGCATATATATCCCCCTTCTTCAAGAATATCCAATATGCCGTCTGAAGCCGCCAAAGTATTTTTATCGGCAACTACCAAAAGTTTATTAGGGATACCGGCACATTTCAATATTTCTGCAGTTTGAGCAATCAGTCCAGAGCCTATTCTAACCAAAATATCTCCAATTAAATGTTCTCGCCCGCATGAGCAATCCTTCAGTTCTTCCAATATCTTGCTTATGTTCACTTCATCACCTTATTCTTAAAAAATCAAAGTCTGCATAACCTCCGGTATTTAAAGTCGCAAAATTAAATAAAGCAAAGCGATATCCCGTAAAATGCGATAATCTATAGGACATTTTCAATATATCACCTATTTTAATCCATTCACCTTCCTGCAAGGCATAGTAAAACTCCGCTTCGTCAATGGCGTTTTCAAAATTAAAGTCAATCTTCAGATATACAAAATCCTGCTCAAGCGGTACAGACATAATTTCTTCCTCCGGTATGCCGGTTTTATATTTATGCTGTTCCCTTGCGCTTGCCTTAGTTTGGGGCGCAGCCCGCATCACCACATATTTCTTGTCTTCTGCCATTTTTACGCCCACAAAGCCGTAATAATCCTGCAAAGCGGCAAGACCGGCAAAATCTCCGTTTTGCATGTTGCTTACATCCAGCAATGCAAAGCCGGAACATCTTGGCCCAAAACTCCTCTGCGTCAATGTATTTCTGGCGTCCGTCAAGCTTCGGGCTATGCTTCCGTTTTCAAGCCTAAGCCAGCCCGGACGCTTGATTAAAGACCAATAATCATTATCAGGATTATGGTTCCACTGCCATTGCAGTCCAAGACAAGTTCCGTCAAATTCATCGGCTCTAACAATATTACTTATCCCGCCATGTTTTTCTGAAGCATTTATATATCCGGGTGCCGCTCCGTCAAAAGCAAATATAGGCCAGCCATCTTTCCATTTCACAGTCACAAGAACAGGCACACGCCCCACCGCTTCACGGTCTTGGAACAACAACCCATAGAAGTTGCCGTCCGGCGTGCAGACTATGCCCCCTTGAGCAACGCCCGCATTATGAAATCCCATGCTGTCATCCAGCACAATTCTGCCCTCATATAAGCCGTCAATTTTGTCAGACCTATAGCACAGTTGAATCCTTTTGCCTGAACCGGTCCGGGGCCAGCCTATGATAAATATGTAATACATCCCGAAAATTTTATAGATATGCGAACCTTCCGCAATGCTTTTTGTTCCGCTTATATCGGCATCTTCGATTATCACTTTGTCAAGGCCGCCGGGTTTTATAGCCTTAGCGTCCGCTGTAAGCTCTATAATCTTAATAGAAGATGCCCCGTATATCATATACACCCTGCCGTCTTCATCAAACAGCAGGGATGCATCATGATAAATTCCTTCAAAAATATATTTTTTCCAAGGCCCTTTTTCAATACTTCTTGTCTGAAAAATATATGTCTTATCCGTATTATTTGCGGCAAACAGTACATAGTATATGCCGTTATGATAACGCAAACAACCGGCCCAGGAGCCTTGGCCATAAGCATGCTTGCCATTTTGCAGAGTAAAGCTTTCACTATTATCCAACACATCATAGACATAACTGACAATCTTCCAGTTAACAAGGTCTTTAGACTTCATAACAGGGCATCCGGGGCTGAAATACATGGTTGTGCTTACCATGTAATATGTATCGCCAACCCTTATAATATCGGGGTCAGGTACATCTGCCCAAATTATGGGATTGGTAAGATTGCCGTCCATTATTTCAGTCCCACACGGATTACATTCCAAGATAAAGGATTTAAGGAAGCCGAAAGCGTATTACCTTCCACTTCCGCTCCTTGTGCTTCTTTTGGTTCAACGGAATTGTTATTCTTAGTGCTTGTCTGCTTTAAGTCATGACCATGCAATTCGCTGAATTCTAATACAGATGAGGGATTGAATCCTTGCATCTCTACAGTTAGGTCAATTTTTTGGTCTACAGAGCGATTAACAGCAAAAATTACCGCTTCGTTTTTATCGGGATTATGAATCACCACAGACTCCACATATGGCACGTCTTTATGTTCATCACAATCATAAGTTTCGACATCTAAATTATGCCTAAGTACTGTCCCATGCCCAACAGACGCCGCCTGCATAAATGGATGGAAAATGGTCTGTCTCCATGCAGGGCCGTCTTTTTCTGTCATGATAGGCGCAATAACATTGACCAATTGCGCCAGACATGCAATCTTCACCCTGTCACTGTTTTTTAACAGTGTTATAAGCAGGCAGCCAAGCAGCAGGGCATCCTCAAAATTATAAATATCCTCCAAAATGGGCGGCGCAACCTGCCAAGGCTCGTTTTTTGAATCTTTTTCATGGGAATGATACCACACATTCCATTCATCAAAAGCAAGGTTTATGACCTTATTGCTGCCCTTTTTGGCTTTGATATAATCACATATCGCCGCAACAGATTTTATAAACTTATCCATACCAATAGATTTTGCCAAATAATTCTTTATGTCGTTTTTTTGATTGCCGTAATAGCTGTGCAGCGAAAGATAATCCACATAGTCATAAGTATGTTCCAAAACGGTCGCTTCCCAAGATGCAAAACTATGCATTTTTGGATGGGATGAACCGCAAACAACAAGTTCAATATCAGGGTCTACCCAACGCATTACTTTCGCCGCCTCTGCACAAATGCGCCCGTATTCCTCCGCTGTTTTATGCCCAATCTGCCAAGGGCCGTCCATTTCATTGCCCAAACACCAGGTTTTTATCTTAAAAGGCTTTTCTGCGCCGTTAGTTTTTCTTAAATCGCTCCAATATGTGCCGCCCGGGTGGTTGCAATATTCCACAATATTCCTTGCTGCATCAATGCCTCTGGTGCCCAGGTTTACAGCCATATTAACTTCCGAACCAACTTCGGCAGACCATTCACAAAATTCATGCAAGCCAACTTCATTGGTTTCCACTGTCTTCCATGCCAAATCCAGCCGCTTTGGACGCTTTTCTACGGGGCCTATGCCGTCTTCCCAATTATATCCCGATAAAAAATTGCCTCCCGGATAGCGTATAAAAGGGGTGTTAAGTTCTTTAACCAATTCTTTTACATCTTTACGAAAACCTTTTTCGTCGGCGTTTTTATGACCTGGTTCATATATGCCGGAATATACGGCGCGGCCCATGTGTTCCAAGAAAGAGCCGTATATTCTTTTATCAATCTCGCTGATTGTAAATGCTTTATTTACTGTTATTTTCGCCTTCATTTGATTACCTCCCGTTTTATCATTTTTGCCCGTAATAGGCATTTTCTCCATGTTTGCGGTAAAAGTGCTTGTTTATAAGCTCTTTGGGCATAACCGCGGCTTCTGCCTGTGCTTGCTGTGTAAAATATGCCATTTTTGCTACTTCTTCAAGCACAACGGCATTTTCCACAGCTTTTTTAGGGCTTTCTCCCCAAGTAAAAGGGCCGTGGTTTTTAACAAGCACAGCAGGTATATTCATGGGTTCTATGCCTTTAAATGTCTCTATTATAACATTACCCGTCTCTTCTTCATAATTATTTTCAATTTCTGCCGCATTCATATCTCTTGTGCAAGGAATTGCATCCGCAAAATAATCCGCATGCGTCGTTCCAAACGGCAGTAGGGGTTTGCCTATTTGAGACATGATAGTGGCCCAAGTGGAATGTGTGTGTACAACGGCGCTTATTTTAGGAAAGTGTTTATATAAAACAATGTGCGTCATGGTATCAGAGCTGGGTTTTAGTTCTCCCCAAACCATCTCACCTTCCATATTCACAATAACAATATCATCATATGTCATATCGTCATATTCCACGCCGCTTGGTTTTATTGCGATAACACCCTCTTGCCTGTCAATTGCAGAAACATTACCCCAAGTAAAGGTTATCAATCCATATTTGGGCAGTAAAAGATTGGCTTCAAGCACTTTTTTTCTTAAATCATCAAACATAGTACCACCTTCCCTCCGCCAGCTTACTTCAACTTCCAGACTAAATCCGCAAAAAACAACTCCTGCTTTAATTGGTTAATGCAAGTTCCCTTATGGATATGCACAAACTCAATATCCATAATCTCCGCAAAATCCCTCATATGCTCTGCATCAAGGTCATATGACAATACAGAATGATGTGCCCCCCCTGCCAAAATCCATGCTTGAGCAGATGTTTGCAAATCCGGCATAGGTTTCCACATAGCCCTTGCCACAGGCAGTTTAGGCATAAGCATTGGCTTTGAACATTCTATATCATTAACAATCATGCGCATTCTACCGCCCATATCCACCAAAGACACAACAATAGCAGGCCCCTCTTTTCCGTCAAAAACAAGGCGGGCGGGGTCTGCCTTGCCGCCTATTCCAAGCGGATGCACCTTAATTTTTGGGCGGTCTGCCGATATGCTTGGGCAAATCTCCAGCATATGCGCACCCAGTATACGTTCGCTTCCCTTAGTAAAATCATATGTATAATCTTCCATAAAACTGGTACCAAGACCCTTGCCGACTGCCATTTTTTTCATAATATATGTCAGGGCAGAAACCTTCCAATCCCCTTCCCCGCCAAAACCATATCCTTTAGCCATTAAGTTTTGTGCGGCAAGGCCGGGAAGCTGTTCAAGGCCATGCAGGTCTTCAAAATTAGTTGTAAAGGCAAATGCACCTCTATCTTGCAGCAGTCTTTCAATGCCTATTTCCATTTTGCCTTGATATTCCACAGCCTGCAGCATGTCTGTATCTATATCATATTTATCTTTATATTCCTGCATTTTAGCATCAATATCTGCCTTGCTGACTTGATTAACATATTCTGCTAAGTCTCCTACCCCATAAGTGTTAACCGACCAGCCAAGCGCAATTTCTGCTTCCACTTTATCCCCTTCGGTTACAGCCACTTGGCGCATATTGTCACCAAAACGTATAAGTTTAAGTTTACGGCTGGCGGCGGCTCCTGCGGCAGAGCGCATCCAGCCGCCTATTTTGCGGGCAACATCCTCATCCTCCCAATATCCAACCACAACTTTTCTGTTTTTGCTCAGGCGGGTTCCTATAAATCCGTGTTCTCTGTCGCCGTGTGCAGCTTGATTAAGATTCATAAAATCCATGTCAATTGTGTCTGCCGGTATTTGCATGTTGAATTGGGTATGCAGTTGAAGCCAAGGTTTTTGCAAAATACTAAGTCCTGCAATCCACATTTTTGATGGCGAAAAGGTATGACACCAAGTAATAACACCGGCGCAGTCCGTATCATAATTGGCGCCCCTGCAAATATCCGCAATTTCTTCCGGTGTTGTAGCCACCCCTTTAAAAATCACTTCGGCGGGGATGTTCTCACTTGCATCCAGTCCTTTAGCCACAATTTCGGCATTGTTCCGCACCTGAAGCAGAGCTTCTTCGCCATACAGATGCTGACTGCCTACCACAAACCAGAATTTGTACTGTTTTAATGGTTTCATAATAAATCTCCCTTCACGCTCTTTTTTATGTCTTTTAAATGCTTTAACACGTCGTTTTCGCCTCTTCCAAAATAGTCATGCAGTTTGGAATATTCTTTGTAAAGCCGATTATGCACTGCCGCTTCTTTTTCTCTTGGTGTATAGTGATAATCCATCAACTTGCCCATTGCTTCCGATGCATCAGACACATCATCATATCCTCCGTTAGCCGTTCCTGCCGCCAAGGCCCCAAAAATAGCAGAGCCAAGTGCAGGCGCTTGAGAAGAACCGGCAATTTTTACAGGCTTATTAATTATATCAGCATAAATCTGCATAACTATAGGATTTCTCGATATACCTCCCGCCGCATAAAATTCATCTACTTTAACACCGTTTGCTTCAAAAGTTTCGATAATTTTTCTGGTGCCGTAAGCGGTTGCTTCCACCAATGCACGATAGATTTCCTCGGGTTTTGTAGCCAATGTCATGCCCAGCATAACGCCCGTCAAGTCTGCATCTACAAGCACAGAGCGATTGCCGTTCCACCAATCCAAAGCCAAAAGACCGCTTTCGCCCGCATGAAGTTTATCCGCTTTTTCGGACATATATTGATGAATGCTTATTCCGGCAGTTTTTGCGGCGACTGTATACTCTTCCGGCAAACAATTTTCCGTAAACCACGCAAAATGGTCGCCTACACAGGACTGCCCTGCTTCATAGCCGTAAAATCCGGGCAAAATACCTTCATACACCACACCGCACATGCCGGGCACAACAACTTCTTTTTCTCCCAACAACATATGGCAAGTAGATGTCCCCATAATAGCCAGCATCTTGCCCGGGCCTGTTATTTTTACGGCGGGTACAGATACATGCGCATCTACATTGGCGCAAGCCACGGCAGTTCCCGGCGCAAGCCCGGTCAGCCCGGCGGCATCTTTGCTGATTTCCCCCGCTTTTTTGCCTATTGGGGTAATTTGACAGCTTAACTTATCATTTATCACATTTTTAAAGCGTGGGTCCAATGCGGCAAAGAAGTCTTTGCCGGGATAACCTTCTTCACCATGCCACATGGCCTTATATCCCGCCGTACAAGAATTTCGGCTCTGTTTACCTGTCAACTGCCATATAACCCAGTCGGCAGCCTCCACAAAATGATACATAGTGTTATACACTTCTTCATCTTCATCTAAAATTTGCCATATTTTAGGAAAAAGCCATTCAGATGATATTTTGCCTCCATAGCGTTTAAGCCACTGCTCATCCCGCTTTTCAGCAATTTCATTAAGCATATTGGCATGTTTTTGTGCAGCATGATGTTTCCATAATTTTACGTATGCATGTGGTCTGCTCTTGAATTTTTCTAAAAAACACAATGGCGTTCCGTCGTTCATAACAGGAAGTACAGTACATGCCGTAAAATCTATGCCTATGCCAACAATATCTTCAGGACGCACGCCGCCTTGCCTCATAACATCAGGCACAGTATTAGCAAATACATCCAAATAATCCTGCGGATGCTGCAAGGCAAAGTCTACACCCAGCTTGACCCCGCAAGGAAGGCATTCCTCCATAATCTTGTGGCTGTATTCATGAACAGACTCGCCCATTTCCTCACCGGATGCAATATCCACCAAAATCGCTCGTCCGCTAAGGGTGCCAAAATCTACACCAATAGAAAATTTTCTCATTGCAGAATACCCTCCTAATTATTATGCCAATTTAATCGATTATACAATATTTACGATGCGTTTGCAATGATTGGGCTTGCTTTTTTTGTCTATAATGTTATAATCAAATAAATAATTTATATGGAGGCAAAATATGTTAAATACAGATACAAAAGCACCGGAATTTGCACTTCCGGACAAAAACGGAAATATAGTGAAATTATCAGATTTTTTGGGCAAAAAAGTGGTTGTATACTTCTATCCAAAAGACGACACACCCGGCTGCACCCGTCAAGCCTGTGCCTTTCGGGACAATTATGCACAATTCACCGATAGAAATGTTGTGGTTGTAGGCATAAGCAAAGATGCAGAAACATCCCATGAAAAATTTGCAGCAAAATATGACTTGCCGTTTATACTGCTTTCAGACCCCGAAATGACCGCCATACAAGCATACGGCGTTTGGCAGGAGAAAACAAATTTCGGCAAGACATCTTTTGGGGTAGTGCGCAGTACATATATTGTGAATGAACTTGGTATTATAGAAAAAATCTTTAAGCGCGCTAAGCCGGATACTAATGCAGAGGATATTTTGAAATATCTGAATAAACAGAAATAAATTAAAGCGGGCGAACATTCGCCCGCTTTGTCATAGCAAGCAGTGAAACGACGGTTATTTTTTAGCTTTTGAAATAATTTTTCTGCAAAAAACGCTCGTAGTATTCGTCTGCATCAACTAATGCTGTCAAGGATTTTTTCATAAATGGTTTTCTCATAAAAACAAAAATCCCCCGTCCGGTTTATTTCTTTCCCGGCCGGGGGATTGTTCTTTAAAGACTTGAAAAATTACTATTTTTTAAAAACCATAACAGCCACCGCGGCACAACAACCATAAATCCGGCCGACACCTCAAGACCGTCAATGAACATATTTAGGCTATCCAAAAATCAACCATGGCTTTTTTGTTAAAATAATATCTAATAAGCAGTTTCAAACGGTACGCTGGAATGGTGCAGCAAAATTCTAATAGCCCCTTCGTCATCACGATAGAATCCCATAGATTTTTCAACACGGGTTACGTCGCCATTGCCGTCAGTAATGTAAACAGAGCCCATCCAAAGAGCAGTTTCACCACGAATGATGTAACGTCCATCCGGAGAAAATCTTACAGAAGTCCATGGATTAGTGGCAAACCCTTGACCATCTTCCTCATATGCAAGTTCACCTATAGAGCTGCCGATAAAATAAGAAGCCGCTTGAACTTCTGTAAAACGGAAAGGAACTTCGGAGGCTATAGTCGGTTTAAATAATACTATTCCATCAACATAACCGTATAGCGTGTCTAATACATCTTGAGCTACAGCTGCATATTCGCCGCCATCAGCAAATGCCGTGCTAATGGCAACAAGGCCGTCACCCCAAGCAATTTGCATATCTGTAATTTCTGCAGAAGTTATAGTGCGTGTTTCAATTGCATCAAGGGTTGTTTCTGAAGGCATTATAATGTTTGCTGAAGTTAAAGATGGATTCCACTCAACTTCAAATCCAAGGGCTTCTGCTATTGTGCGCAGCGGCACATAGGTATGTCCATTCATCATAAATGGCTGCATGTTGTCAGCAAAATCTACAGCCTCATCACCAATTGTAACACTTACTCCAAAAACCAATTCTCTCGTTACAGGGTTTGCAGCAATTACAGCTATTGTGCCGGACATAAGCACAAATGTCAACACAGCACCTAAAACAAAACCTTTGATATTTTCAATCCTTTTAGTTTTCATTAAAAAAAGACCTCCATAAAGTTATTATTTGGGTTTTAATATAAAGAGTCATTTTAATATGACCACAAAACCTTTCGGCAATCTTGATAAGAAAAATACATTAAATTTTCCCTTATGAAAAACATTGCTGTTTTTATATCACCCCGCTTGCTTTCTTATTCCCTTTATGTAATCAGCTGCTCATATTGGTAATGTATAGTATACATAAGATTAGAACAAAAGTCAAGTATTTTTGTTTTTTTATCAAAAAGATAACAATTATAAGTTAAATTACCCAATATTTTAAGCCATCAGTGAATATTCAAGCTGCAACTCTCTCAAGATAAACTTTCTAAAGGTTATGCATTTTTTCAATTCATGGGTATTATACTTCAAAAGCCGAGCGATAAATAATGCACAAGAGGCCCGGTTTATCAAACTGCTCTCAAATCGGCCATTGTGATATTCTCTAAGATAAATATTCCATATGTAAAATTATTTCCTGTTGCAAATGCCATTTTCATGTCTTATGGTAATATTAATACTCTTAAAGGATTGATGCCTATGGACATATGGTATAACTTGCAAGGCTGAAAAATGGAAGGAAAACAGATTACGCCTTAAATGTACATATTTCTGTTTGTATGTTTACCGTGGTATGCAAGAAAAATATGCAAACTATCAGCTAAGGCCGGGTAAAGAGCAAATAATTCCTATATAAAGCAAAGCAAAGATGCCGGTTTTTCTCCGGCAATACGACAAACTTAGGGTTTCATTGCCTTAAGATATAAAAACAGGAGGTGTTGTTTATGAAAGAATTACAGAAACGGCTTGTTGCAGGAATGCTGGCTTTAATAATGTCAGTAGTTGGATTGCCTTGGTTTACTGCCCACGCCCAATCACTTGATGGAGAAACTGACAATATCGATATGGATGTCAGTATGATTTCAGGGAGTGTAAACCTAGCCCGCCTTCCGGGCGTACATACCATAGCAATAAACTCCCATACCAACTTTCCGGTTTCACGGCTTAATGACGGCGTAAGTCACCCGCGGACAGGCACAGCAGCCACAGGCGCAAA